>ERZ857693.1617-NODE-1617-length-26739-cov-6.847249_pt1 | contig 26739 bp, 18 predicted proteins | sample MGYA00519765_ERZ857693 | MGnify/ENA primary metagenome ERZ857693 (study PRJEB31778, sample SAMEA3449354) | human gut metagenome | biome: human gut; feature: human-associated habitat; material: faeces | place: United Kingdom | collected 2010/2012 ... | reverse complement strand
TCAGGTTGTCCATCGCATTGTTGATGATGTTCCAGTCCTGACGCGACCCCTCTCCGTTTTCGAGGTCGTAGCCCGACACGATGCCGGTGTAGATGGTCGACGTCGAACGGTAATAACGCGCCTGGCGGCCCATGTGGAAATAGACCAGCAGGGCGACCGCTGCCGGACAGATGATGAGCCACCACTTGATCCGGAAGAGAAATTTCAGTATGTATGCGATATATGTCGTCATGGGCGGGCGGTTTGTTTCGTCGGGTCGGGTTTGCTGATGATCGGCGTTTTGGAGAGCACTTCCAGTTGCAGGAGCGCTTTGTTGAGCAGCGAGCGGGTCTGTTCGTATTCGCGGATGGCCGAACCCTCGATGCTCTTCTGGCGGCTGAGCGTCTGCGCGTCGATCTTGCCGTTTACGAAGTCGGCTTCGGCGGCGGCGTACTGCGCTTTCGCGGCCACCATCGAACGGGCCGAGGTCTCCAGCAGCGAGAGGTTCTCGACGGCCGAAGTGTAGGCCTCGATGATCTTCAGGCAGATTTCGTCATACCAGCTGTTCATCTCGTATTCGATGCTTTCCAGCCGCTTGCGCTGCTGCTTGATGCGGTTGCGGCGGTTGAAAATGTCGTCGAGGGGCAGCGAAATGCCCGCTCCGACGGTCCACCACGCCTGTGTGGTCCCCGTGACGTTCTGCACTATGGGGAGGTTCTTGTCGTAGTACATGAGGCTGTTTACGTCCGTCGAACCGTAGCTGTACTGGGCGTTGAGCTTGATGTTCTTGAGCCACGAGCGGCGCAGGGTCTTGATCTCGCGCTCCTCCTGCTCCTTCTTCGAGGCGAACTGGTTGACCTGCGGCGACTGCGCACGGGCGTTTTCCAGCAGTTCGTGCAGCGGCGGCAGGTGCAGGTTCATGTACGTTTCGGCCGACATCCGCGCCAGATCGTTGTATTCCCTGCGGACCGGAGCGGCCGCGAGGTTGTCGCCGGGCTGCTGCGCAGCCGGGACCTGCGCCGGAAGCAGGGCCGGGAGACACATCAGGACGGGTAGAAGCAGGAGTTTTTTCATGGTCTAAACGTTTTCTTTCTGGATGAACGCCGTAAACGTGCGCAGGATGATCTTCAGGTCGAACCAGGGCGACATGCGGCGGGCGTATTCGATGTCGAGCCGCTTGCGCTGCTCGGGCGAGAGTTTGCCGGCTCCGCCGCGCTTTTCGACCTGCCACAGCCCCGTGAGTCCCGAAGGACACATGAAGCGTTCGATATATTCGTCGCTGGTGAGACGCTCGGCCTCGTAGAGCGGCAGGGGACGGTTGCCCACGACCGACATGTCGCCGCGCAGGATGTTGAACAGCTGCGGCAGTTCGTCGATGCTGTATTTGCGCAGGAAACGGCCCAGCCGCGTGATGCGGGGATCGTTTTCGATCTTGACGAAGGCGTTTTCCTGCTCAGTGCCCACGATCTGCTGGTGCTCCTCTTCGGGGATTGCGAAATCGTCGGCGAAAAGCATGCCGCTCTCCATGTCGGCGAGCAGCTTCTTCATCTCCTCCTCGTCGAGCGATATTTTCGAGGCGCCGGAGCTTTCCTCGGCCTCCGCCGCGTACTGATTCAGGGCGCTCAACTCCTTGAGCCGCCGGTCGGCGTCGGTGCGCATCGAGCGGAATTTCAGGAAGTCGAAGACGCGGTAGTTGCTGCCCACGCGTTTCGAGCGGTAGATGACCGGTCCCGGGCTGTCGAGTTTGACCGCCACGGCCACGGCGAGCAGCAGCGGCGAGAGCGCGATGACCGCCCCGAGCGATGCGGCGATGTCGAAGGTCCGTTTCCAGAGCGGCATGCGAAAGACCTGCACCTCCTCGTTCACGTGTACGACGGGCCTGTGGGTGAAGGTGTAGTCGGCCATGAACCGCAGCGTGCGCCGGAAATCCTCGACGGACACGTCGCCCGCCATGGCGCTGTTGACTCCGGCGCGCAGGTAATTGCGGCGTTCCCCGTCGCGGAGATAGCCCGCCGTGATCAGGATGATGCCCGTTTCGGGGAACCGCGAGCGCAGGAAGCGGATGTTGTTGCAATCGGTTCCCGGGTTGCGCTGTTCGTAGAGAATGCAGGCGTGTTCGGCGCGGAGGGCCGTGAGCGTCCTCATCGCGGCGGCGATGTCTCCGGCGACGTGCATCTGCCCGCCGGTGAGTTCCGCGAAACGGGCCGAGCGGTCGCCTTTGCCTTTGATATAGATGACGGGGTATTTCAATCTATGATCTTTTTGATGCGTATTTTCAGTTCCAGCGGGTTGAAGGGCTTGACGATGTAGTCCTCGGCGCCCTCTTCCAGCAGCCGGATGCGTTCCGACGTGCTGTCCTCGCTCGAAAGCATGATGACCGGGATTCCCCGCAGCAGTTCGTTGCGTTTGAGGTAGGCGAGGAATTCGTCGCCGCGCATTTCGGGCATGCGGATGTCCGAAATGATCAGGTCCGGCATGCTGCCTTCGAGGAGCCATTGGATCGCGGCGAGGGGGTTGGGCTTGTAATAACAGTCGTAGTCCCCCTGGAGGTATACGTAAAGGATTTTGGCGATCTGATCTTTATCGTCGACGATCAGTATCTTTTTCTTGCTCATTGTAACTTTGGTTTATCCCGTTTCCCGGTCCGGCCGGGGATGTTGCATAATTAAACGTAAATATAAGGACATTAATCCGAATTTAGCATACAAATATCGGTAAAAAAGATGAAATGCATGTTATTTCGGGTAAATAACTTATCAAAAACGCTCGTTTTTAATCCGCTCTTTTGGGTCTGAAACCCAATTTCCCGAACGAATTGCAGTGGATATTCAAAACATTTGTTACCTTTGTGATTGATGCTGTTCCCGATGCCACTCCGGGAATCTTAAATTTCCACAGCCTATGGTGTGTGAAGACGGCGGCGCTGCGTTGCGGCCCCGGGTCCTTGTCGCAGAGGACAATCCCAGTAACTATAAACTCGTCGAGGTGCTGCTCCGACGGGATTATGACCTCGCCCATGCGGTGAACGGCGCGGAAGCCGTCAAGCTTTTCCGGGCGCAGGGCGCAGACCTGGTGCTGATGGACATCAACATGCCCGTCGTGGACGGTTACGAGGCGTTACGGCTGATCCGGGAGCTGTCGCCCGCCGTTCCCGTCATCGCGCTGACGGCCTATGCTTTCGAGACCGACCGGCGGCGGATGTTCGGTGCCGGTTTCGACGACTTTCTGGCAAAACCCTTCCGTGCGGACGAACTTCGCGCACGGGTGGCCGCCATGTTGGCGGCAAAGGAGGAGATATGAGAAAGGGACACGCGATAAAACCGGGCTGGCTGCTGCTCTGTTGCTGCATCCTGTTGCTGCCTGCGTTCGTCCGGGCGCATGAGTCCGCGGGGCGCGAGGGCATTCTGATCATTTCGTCGTACAATCCCGACACGCGCCGCATGTCGAGTTTCATCACCGAATTCGAACAGCGCATCGTCGGCTCGGACATTCCGTGCGACATTTACGTCGAGACGCTCGAATGCAAGGGCATCGCCGACGCGGCGCAGTGGATTTCCCAGATCGACAACCTGATTTCCCGCTACGAGGACCGCTCGCTGCGCGCCGTCGTGCTGCTGGGGCAGGAGGCGTGGGCCTCCTTCGTATCGCTGGGCTGCATTCCCGAAGGGGTGATGTGCTTCAGCTGCTTCGCCAGCGAGAACGGCGTCATGCTGCCCGCGCCGCCCGATTCGTTGCAGACGTGGAGACCCCGTGCGATCGACTACCGGGTGATGTGCGACAGCCTGAACAGGGTGGGCGGCATGCTCAACCGCTACGACATCCGGCGCAACATCGACCTGATCCGTTCGCTTTATCCCCAGGTGGAGAACATCGCTCTGGTGACCGACAATACCTACGGCGGCATTTCGTTGCAGGCGCTCGTGCGCGCGGAGTGGGAGAACTACCCCGACCTGAATCTCGTGCTGGTGGACAGCCGCGAGGGGGAGGAGACGGCGTTCCGGACCTATGCGACGCTGCCGCCCCGTTCGGCCGTGATGCTCGGCACGTGGCGCGTGGGCAGCGACGGCGAATTCTTCATGCAGCGGTCGCTGAACGACCTGGTGCAGAACAACCCCCGCGTTCCGGTCTTCTCGGTGACCGGTACGGGCATCGGCGACACGGCGATCGGCGGTTACGTGCCCGAATACGAGAACGGCGCGGAGGTCATTGCGAACCAGATCCGGAAATATTACGACACGGACGACATCGAAGACGCTCATTTCCATACGAGCAAAAGTCTCTATCTGTTCGATTCGCGCAAGCTCAAGGAGTGGAAAATCGCCGAATACGCCCTGCCCAAGGGCAGCGTCATCGAGGATACGATGGCGGCCAAGCTGTCGAAATACTCCCACTACATCGAACTGCTGGTGGCGGGCATCCTGCTGCTGGTGCTGCTGCTCTTCGTGACGTGGCTGCTGTTGCGCATGCGGCGGCTCAAGCTCACGCTTGAGGAGCGCGAGGGCCAGCTGGTCGTCGCCCGGGAGAAGGCCGAGGAGTCGGACATGCTCAAGTCGGCGTTCCTGGCCAACATGAGCCACGAAATCCGCACGCCGCTCAACGCCATCGTGGGCTTCTCTTCGCTGATGCAGAGCGAGGAGCTTTCGCAGGAGGAGCGCGCCGAGTACTGCGCCATCGTGGTCAGCAACTCCGAGATGCTGCTCACGCTGCTGAACGACATCCTCGACATTTCGTCGCTCGAGTGCGGCAAGATCAGGTTCAACTACGCTTCGGAGGACATCGTGCAGATTTGCCAGCACGTGATGATGACCACTGCCCATACGCGGCAGAGAGGGGTTGAGGGGCGTTTCGCGTGTCCCGTCGGATCGTTCATGCTCACCACCGACGCCCACCGTCTTTCGCAAATCCTGATCAACCTGCTGACCAACGCCGGCAAGTTCACCTCCGAGGGCAGCATCACGCTGGGGGTGGAGATCGACGAGGAGCGGGGCGAGGTGCTTTTCTCGGTGGCCGACACCGGACCGGGCATTCCGCCCGACAAGCAGGATCTGGTTTTCAACCGCTTCGAGAAGCTCGACGGCAACAAGAAGAAGGGCACGGGCCTGGGCCTTGCCATCTGCCGCCAGATCGCCATGATCGTCGGGGGCCGTATCTGGGTCGATTCCGCTTACACGGGCGGCGCGCGTTTCGTCTTCGCGCATCCCATCGGTATCGACCCCGGTGGAGAGAACCGCGAGGGGGGGGGGATTTCTACCCTCTGAACAGCGTAAGTCCCTCTTTGTGAACGATGCCGGTCAACTGGTCCCCGAAGGGAAATAAGACGCAGAGAAAGGCTCCTTCGCGCCGGGTCACCTCTTTTTCGTCCCCCATTTGGGCTTTATGCCGATGAAGAATTCGGCGTTCATGCGCGGCATGGGCCGGGAGAGCACCGAGAGGTACTCCTCGTTGAAAAGGTTGTTGACCGTGCCTTTGAGCGTCAGGTCCGCCCACCGGAGCGAGAGACCCTTTTCGAGCGAGAGGTTGCTCATCAGATAGGGCGTAAGGCGTCCGGTGAGCGTGATGTCGTTGCTCGACATGGTGTAGCGTTCGCTGTAATAGCAGAACTGATAGAGCAGGCCCCAGCTGCGCCAGGAGAGCCTTCCGGTCGCCGTGGCCGAATATTCCGGTTCGTAGGGCAGCTGTTTGCCGACCGACCGGTCGGCCGGGGACATCGGTTCCCCCTCGTTGATCGACGGCGCCCATGAGAAGGTGCCGTTCAGGTTGATTTTCAGTTCTCTGGTGAGCGCTGCGGCCAGGTCGGCCCGGATCTCCACGCCGTAGGCGTGGACCTTTTTGACGTTCACCGGCGAGAAAAATCCCTTTGCCGTCGGCAGCCACAGAATCCAGTCGTCGATGTGCTGGTCGTACCACGACGCCGACCCCGACAGCGTGTATGCGCCCTCCTTTCCCACGGCGAACGACAGTCCGGCTTCGTAAGCGACGCCCTTTTCGCTGTTCAGGCCGGGGTTGCCGCCCGGCAGGAAGTAGAGGTCGTTGAGCGTCGGGAAGCGGTAGTTGCGCGAGACGGAGGCCTTCGCCACGACGTTGCCGCGCCTGGAAAGCAGGCAGTCGGCGAAGAAGGCAGGGATGACCGGCGACCAGGAGGTTCCGTACATGGCTTCGCGCACGACGACCGACAAGCCCAGCCGCTCCGTGGGACGCCACTTGGCCGACAGGGAGCCGTCGAGTTCGATGCGTCCCTTGTCATAGCCGACGACGGCCTTGTCGCCCTGCTGGCGGATGATGTTCTTGTCGGCGCTTTCGACGAAGTGCTGGTGTGCCGACAGCCCGGCCGTGAAGAACCATTTGCCGCCGACGGAATACTCCCCGTCGGCCTGCCCGTAGAGGGTGTTGATCCTGCTCCGCGAACGGGTCATGGCCTCCAGGATGCCGTTGCCCTTGTCGCGCCGGTAGTCGTAGGCCGTCCACGAATGCACGTATCCGGCTTTCGCCGCCGCCTTCCAGTTCCGGCGGTAGTGGTCCCACGAGAGGACGCTGCGCAGGGTGTGTTCGCGCTGGCGGTTTTCGAACTGCGTGTCGTCGGCGTAGTCGGTCGTCAGCAGGGGCAGTTCCCGGTTGGAATTGATGTACCAGGCGTTCAGTCCGAAGCGGTCGCCTTTCCCGGTGTTGTAGTAGACCTCCTGCAACACGTGCACGTCGTCGAACGCGCCGCTCTTGTTGCGTTCGGTGGGATAGTACGACCCGACGATGTTCATCTCGTCGTCGTAGATGTTCTCCTTCTTGTCGCGGTTGCGGTACTTGTAGTCGTTGGCCGAGGACTGGTAGACGGCGCGGGTCGATACCTGCCAGCGCTCGTCGCCCCATGTCAGGCGCAGGAATTCGTCGAAAGTACGGAACATGCCGATGCCCTGGATATATTGCAGCCCGAATCCGTCGGCCGCCGCCGGCGCAGTCGAGAGCTTCACCAGTCCGCCCAGTCCGCCGCCCGTCTCGCTGACCGACGAGGTTCCGTGGAGCAGCGAGGCGTCGTCGATGAAATAGGAGGGGATCATCGAAAAGTCGGTCATGCCCAGCATCGGGTTGTTGATGCGCATGCCGTTCCACGTCACCTGCGTATGCGACGGGCCTGTGCCGCGGAACGATACCGTGGAGAGGGTCGCGCGGCCGTACTGCTTGACGAAAACCGGAGTGTTGAACGTCAGCGCGTCGGCCATCGAGAGGGCGATGTTCTCCTTGAGGATCGCCGAGTCGAGTTTCGTCTCCTCGACGCCGATGCTTTTCATCGGACGCCGGCCCCAGACCGGAACCTCCCGGATGGCGATGGCGCCTTTTCCGCGCCACTCCCCCGCGCCGGCGTTCTGCGGGGTTTCCGGCACGTCGGACGGCGCCGGCTCGCCCTGCGCCCGCAGCAGCGCCGGAAACAGCAGCATCCAAAGAAACAAGGCGGTTGTTTTCATGCTCTCCGGTTATTTCCAGCAAAACGCTCCGGGCGCGACGCCCACGTGAAATTCGTCGACAGGCTCGCCCTTGGCCGTATAGCGGTAGACGACTCCCTGCTGCTGGTAGTCGACGGCGTCGGCAACGTACACGTCGCCGTTGGCCGGATCGACCGTCAGTCCGTAATATTTGGTCTCCCTGTATTCGAGGAACGGGCGCACCGGAAGCTGCTCCCCGGCGACGGGCATGCGCCAGACGTCCCGGTCGATCCAGTAGAGCGTGTCGCGCGTGCCGTTGAGCTGCATCTCCGACGGGGAGTTCCCCTTCCGGAACCGGAACTGCTTCTCCACGGAGAACGTTTCGGCGTCGATGCGGTACAGCGACGGGGCTTCATATCCGTAGGGGCTGCCCTCGTAGCCGCCGTCGGTGACGGTCCACAGCTTGTTGTTCCGGTCCATCGCCAGCGACGCGGGCTGGATGCCGACGGTCAGCTGACCGACGACCCGGTCGGTCTCGGTGTCGATTTTGAGGATACGGTTCTGGTAGGACCAGCAGTTCACGAAGACGTATTTGCCGTACTGTACCATCTGCTCCGTGGAGCCGGATTCCGCCGTCATGTCCGGGCACTCGATATACCCCGTGATTTCGTAGCGTTTGGGGTTGACGATGAAGATGCGGTTGTCCCAGATCTGCGTGACGTAGGCCTTTTCGTCCGAAATGAAATGGATGTACCGCGGCGAGGTGAGGTTGGTGATGCGTCCCACCTCGCGGAAGGTGTCGGGGTCGACGGCGAAAACGACATGCGAATTGTTCACCGCGATCCATCCCACGCCGTTGTGCAGGGTCATCGACTGCGCCACGTCGCCCAGCTTGAAGGCGTTGGCCCGGTGGAAAACTTCGTTTTCGACGGTTTTCGTTTCCGGGTCGTAATACGACAGCGTGGCGTTTCCGTACTGGAACATGCCCTCGTTGACGATGAACAGCCCCCGTTCCGTCGCCGAGAAATCCTCCGTGCGGCCGTAGTCCCACTTCATGCAGCCGCCGAGGGCGGAGAGGCATAAAGCAGCGGGCAGAATCTGTCGTAAGAATCGTTTCATGCGTTGCGGTCGGGAATGGGGTTATCGGTTGAGGTTCTCGTCGACGGCCATTCCGGCGACTTCGGTCGAGAGTTCGCCCAGTCCTCCGGCGCTGCCGTTGATGGCGCTCTGCACCTTGATGAAATCAATGTAGCGCAATCCGGCGGGCTGTCCGTCGGGCGTCATGGCGTTGCTGATCTTGAACCAGGTCTTGCCGGTTTTGGACGAAGATTCCAGATTGTCGCTGCCCGCGTTGTCGACGTACCCCCATTCGAACGAGTTGTTCAACCAGTCTCCGCCTGGGGTCTGCGTGGTGTTCTGCCGCAGGCCCGTGCCGTAATAGGTATGGGACTCCTCTTCGAGCCACAGGGGATAGTAGTAGTCCTGCGCATGGAACTGTCCCAGATAGCCTACCTGCCCGCTCCGGCCCAGATTGTCGGTCCATTTCACCCCTTGGCGAGGCCCGGCGGGTCTGTAATAGGTCACCGCATACTCCTGGACGGTCCATTCGCCGCCCGTTTCGCTGCCCCGGAGTTCGTACCATTCGTCGTCGGGCTTGCCGTTGCCGTTGACATCCTGCATCACCCACACGACGCCCGGCTCGTTGCTCCCTTCGAACTGGTTGCCGGGGATTGAAAAGTCGTATCCGCCTTTGTTCTCCACGCTGTGGTCGAAGGCGAGGATCACGTAGCCGCCGAAGTTGCCGAGCGAGACGAACTCACCCTTTTTCAGCCGGTTCTCGGCGTAGAGACGGGCCTCCTCGAAGCTCTTCTGGCCGGTGTATCCGGCCATGCCCGTTTCGTTGACGAACTGTCCGGGCGCGGGCAGGAATTCGAGCACCCGGTTCGACGCGGGCTGTCCCGTCGTCGTGATGACGCGTTCCGATTCGCGTTCGTAGCAGGTCACCCGGAGCGTTTTTTCGGTGATTCGCTTCGACGATGCGCGCGTGATGTGGCGCGAGAGGGGTGCGGCCGGGCTTTCGTCCGTGTCCGTCACCCGGAAGGTGACTTCGTATTCGCCCTCCTTCTCCGGCTTGAAGGCGAACATGCGTTGGGTTGCGTCCTCCTGCAAGACGCCGTTCACGTACCATGCATATTCCGGCCCGACGGCGTCGCTCACCTGCGGCCGCAGGAACAGCGTCCGTCCGAGCGATACGCTCCGCACCAGCGGGTCGGCCAGGTAGGAGGAGGGGATGAACGCGATGCGGACCGGAATGACGTCCACGACGTGCACGGCAACCGTTTTCTCGGCCGTGCCGTCCTCGTTGGTCACCGTCAGCCGCAGGGAGCAGTCTCCCGGTTGGGTGCGCATGAAGATGTAGTCCTTTTCGGTGGAGACCGGTACGGACGAGTCGTCCAGATACCATTCGTAACGGGCGTTTTCGCCGTTCTGCACCTCCGGTGCGAACGTGTATTCCCGTCCCGTGAGCACGTATAGCCCCGTCGGCGGCACGATGAGCGAGATGACGGGGGGAGCGAGCCGGTTCACGTCGATGCGCGCCTCCTTCTCGTCGTATCCCGCCCGGTTTTCGACCCGCAGGGTCACATAGACGCGGCCTTCCTCGTTGAATACGTATTCGAACACGCGCGCCGTGGAAACGACCTCGTCGTCGATCGTCCAGCTGTAAGCGGCCTCTCCCTCGTTTTCCACGGTCGGCGTGATCGTCACCGCGCGGCCGATCTTGGCCGCGTAGACGCCGGTCTCGCTGTCGAGGGTGATTCGGGGTTTGCTGTCCGGCAGCGTAATCTCTCCGTCCTTGTTGCAGGCTGCGGCAGCCAGCGCTACCGAGAGCAGCGCCGGTATCGCCGTCCGTCCGGCATGACTGAAAAAACAGCTCATATCCTCTTCGTTTAAATCGTTCAACCAATCTTTGCGGATGTTCCGGAGATCCGCATTCGTGCCGTGCGCACGGCATGCGTCCGGCCGGAATTTCGCAGTAGCCTGATTTTACATTCGGGGATATGCCGGAAATCGTTTTTCCTGCCGATCACGATCCATTTCCCCCTGGATTGTAAAACCATTGCAGCGGCAGGTCTTCTGACTCGTTCCGGTCCCGACGCCTTCCCGGTCGCGTGAAAACCAGTGGCAAGAGATTGTCGGGGTCTGATGTGCCGCTTCGGCGGCAGGAACTTACAGCAGAGGGAACTGTTGCCGATTTTCACGGCATTCCCTTTTAATCGCCCGGGGCCGGGGGCCTCGTTCGGCGAACCGTTGCGCAGCAAAGGTATGGAAAAAAGATGAAAAAGAAGACGCGCCGGCCGAATTTTATGCCGGCGGCCTGCCGAAGGTCTCGCCGCCCGGGGTTCATTTCCGGTCGTTTCCGGGGACGGAACAGCTGCGCCGGCCGGGAGGCGGACGCCTGCGCGCAGTTGCTCTCTCCTGACGCCTGAAAACGAAAAAGTCTTACATGTCGTTGACACATAAGACTTTTTGCAGTGGTCGGCGTAATCCGTTCCTTCTCTCTCACGCCTCCTGGAGCTGAATCCGAGATTTGAACTCGGGACCCCTTCATTACGAGTGAAGTGCTCTACCGCTGAGCTAATTCAGCCTTTCGGGAACACCGAGGTTCCCTTTGGGACTGCAAATATCTGAAAAATATTTTTTTCTCGCAACAATTTTGCGAAAATTCTCGCTTTTCTTGCTATATTCGCGCTAAAACTGACCCGAAACTGTTTTACGATGATTACTTTTCTGGTGTGCCTGGCGTTGCTGGTGACCGCATATTTCACGTATGGACGCTATCTGGAACGGCTCGTCGGCATCGACCCGGCGGCCCGGACGCCTTGCAGCCGCCTTTATGACGGCGTGGATTATGTGCCCCTGCCGAGGTGGCGCATTTTCCTGATCCAACTGCTCAACATTGCGGGGCTCGGCCCGATTTTCGGCGCCGTGCTCGGTGCGGCCTACGGGCTGGTGGCGTTTCTGTGGATCACCTTCGGCGGCATCTTCATGGGTGCGGCGCATGACTTCATCGCCGGGGTCATCTCGCTGCGCCACGACGGCGCGAGTCTTCCCGAGACGGCCGGGGTCTACCTCGGCGGCGGCATGAAGATCGTCATGCGGCTCTTTTCCGCCGGGCTGATGATCCTCGTCGGTGCGGTGTTCCTCTCGCAGCCCGCATCGCTCGTCGCGGCCCGCCTCGACGTCCCGTCGCTTGAAGGCATCGCTTTCGGCGGATTCTCGTGGCTGCTGCTGATCGTGCTGGGCGTGATTCTCGTCTACTACATCGCCGCCACGCTGCTGCCCGTCGACAAGATCATCGGCCGCATCTACCCGGTCCTCGGCTTCGCGCTGCTGTTCATGGCCGTCGGCATCCTCGTCGTGCTGCTTTTCGGCGGCGAATACACCATTCCGGAATTCACCTCCTTCGAAAACTGCATCGCCGATGCGAAGGCCTTCCCGATCGTCCCGATGCTCTTCACGACCATTGCCTGCGGCGCCATTTCGGGCTTCCACGCCACGCAGTCGCCGCTGATGGCCCGCTGCATGCGCAACGAACGCGAGAGCCGCTCGGTCTTCTACGGCGCGATGATCTCCGAGTCGATCATCGCCCTCGTCTGGGCCGCCATTGCCATGGCCTTCTGGGGCGACGTCGCGGGACTGAACGGCGCCATCGCCGAATACGGCGGCCAGGCGGCCGTGATGATCGACGTGATCGCCAACAAGACGCTGGGCCCGGCGCTGGCCGTCTTCGTGATCTTCGGCGTGGTGGCCTGCGCCATCACCTCGGGCGACACGGCCTTCCGCTCCGCGCGGCTGATCGTCGCCGACTTCATGGGCGTCGAGCAGCGCACGCTGCGCAAACGCATCTATATCTGTATTCCGCTCTTCGCGCTGGGACTTCTGATCATCTTCGGACTGCCGTTTCAGACCATGTGGAGCTATTTCGCGTGGATGAACCAGACGCTTGCAGCCGTGACGCTCTGGATGATCGTCGCCTACCTCCGCCACCGGGGGCGCGCCGTGTGGGTGGGGCTGATTCCGGCTCTCGTTATGACGTATGTCTGCGCCAGCTATATCTTCGTTTCACCGCTGATGCTGGGCATGCAGAACCGTACGGCGGCTTACCTGCTGGGCGGGGGCGTGACGTTCGCGGTCCTTGTCGCCATGATTTTCAAACTCAAAGACAACGATGCAAAAGGCATATCTTGAACCTACGCCCGACCAGACTTTCGAGGTGGTCGGCGAAGGACCCTGTAATTTCGTGAAAGTCCTCGCCCGGTCCCGCGAGATGCAGGCCGCCGGCGATATAGAAGGAGCCTGCAACGAGCGTTTTCAGGCCTTTCAGCGTCTTGCGGAGCTGATTCCCGAGGACGAGGAGATCAATCTCGAATGGAACCACCGCAATTCGCGCGCGGCGCTCGAACTGATCTTCGCCTCGGCCATCGACCACTTCCTGATCAACGATTTCGAAATGTCGGCGGCGCTGCTCGAAATGCTCCTCGAACTCGATCCCGAGGACCATCTGGAGGGGAGCGAACTGCTGGCTTTCAACTATCTGGCCATGGACGAGCAGGAGCTGTTCGACGAGGTGATCAACGACGTGTCGGACAAGCATCCGGGGCGTGAGGTGCTGCTGCTGTGGTCGGCCTTCCGCCGTGACGGACGATTGCCCGAAGGGGAGCTGCAGCGATTCCGGACGCATTTTGCGCCCTTCTTCGCCGAATTTACCGCCGACGAGCATCCGGCCGACGAAGCGTATCTGCGCGACATCGGGAGCGAACGACCCTCGCCTGCCGCGCAGGCCCGCGAACTGTGGCTCCAGACCGAAAATCTCTGGGTGCTCTGGCCCGGCTTCATCGACGCCCTGCGCGCCGCCCGCTGACGGGCGCCCGCGTGCCGGAGGGCGAAGCCCCTGTCCCGCAAAACAGAACCGCAGCCCGGATTTCCGGACTGCGGTTTTTTGTCGTACCCTCCTCCCTGCGGCCGGGGGCCTACGCTTTCTCTCCGTTCATCAGCTTGTTGAAGCAATGGCGGCAGATCGGTTCGTAGCTGTCCTGCGCGCCCAGCATCACCTGCTTTTCGTCGCTCGTGAGGCGGTGCGAATGGTGGGCGAGGTTGCCGCAGCGGACGCAGATGGCGTGAACCTTGGTGACGTACTCCGCCGTGGCCATCAGCGCGGGCATCGGGCCGAACGGCTTTCCGGTGTAGTCCATGTCCAGACCCGCGACGATTACGCGCACGCCGTTGTTGGCCAGCCGGCGGCACACGTCGACGATGCTTTCGTCGAAGAACTGCGCCTCGTCGATGCCCACCACGTCGACGTCGGCGGTCATCAGCAGGATGTTCTGCGGCGACTCGACGGGGGTGGAGCGGATGGCGTTCGCGTCGTGCGACACGACCTCCTCCTCGGAATAGCGCACGTCGATCCGGGGTTTGAAAATCTCGACCCGCTGGTGGGCGAATTTGGCTCGTTTCAGGCGGCGGATCAGCTCCTCGGTCTTACCCGAGAACATCGAGCCGCAGATCACTTCGATCCAGCCCTTGCGGCTGGCATTTTCTAAAAACATAAGTGTAAATAACTCTTTTTTTGTTTATCAGGTTCGCCGCAGCTCCGAAGGAGTCGGTTTCCGCGGCTTATGTTTCGGCGCAGATAATTCCCCTGCCTCCCCCTCCTCCCCTTGAAAAGGGGTGACTTTGGCCCGAGGGTGTCCTGTCCGGGAGCCTCCGCAGGGCTGTCTTGTGGGGCCGGCATACAAAGATAACCGGTTTTTTCTTTTCTGCAAAGCGAAACCGGGGCTATGACGCCCCGGCGGTTCCCGAAAAACGATCCGGCCCTCCCGCGAGGGGAAGGCCGGATGCGGAACGTGCCGTGCCGGGCGGATCGTCAGTTCGATGTGGGGAACTTGTAGGCCACGGCCACGGGTTTTTCGCAGATGCCGACATACTCCTTCACCTTCTCCATCGTCTTCAGACTGTAAACGTAGAGGCTGCCGGGCTTGCGGCCGGTCGCCGTCGGGTTGTAGGTGGCGATCAGCAGCAGGTCGTCGTCGACCACCGCGGAAGAGGTCGACGGTACGGCGTTCGTGCAGATGTCCATGATCTGTTCGCCGTCGGGCAGCGTGATGTCGGGCTTGGCCCCTTCGGCGGGAACGACCGGGTCGACGCCTGTCATCGCCCAGTGATAGATCTTGTTGTCGTAATCGTAGTAGGCGTTTCCGTTGAGCTTCGTCGTGACGATCCGGGTGTTCGCATTCATCAGCATCGGCTGCACCTCGTCGTAGGTCTTGATTTCGGTCGGACTCGAAAGCGATGAACTGGTGCTGATGATTTTGACGGTTTTCGGCGCCCCTTCGATCGTACGGGCGATGCAGTAGTATTTGGAAGCGTCGTACTGTCCCGCCCCGATGCGGCCCGCTGCCATGTTGATGAATTCATACCCGTCGGGTGCGGCGTATCCCGCGATCTTCGAATTGGGGAATCCGGTGATTCCGGCCTCGGAGAACATGAGGATGTCGCGCACTCCGGCGGTTTTCGAGGCGAACAGTCCCTGCCGGCCGTATCGTGCGGGGAAGGGCGTTTCCCGCACGATGAGCATGTCGGTCGAGAATTCGTAGCGGTAGGCCCTCTCGTCGTCGCCGATCAGATAGGCCCAGTGAGCGGTTCCCGACGTTCTTTCGCCCAGAATCTCTCCGGTGCGGACTCCGTATTCGTCCATCCCCTTCATGCGATAGGTGACGCTCAGCGTCACGGGGTCGAGGCGGTAGATCGAGCCTTCGTCGTCGCCCGAGGAGATCAGAATTCCCGAAGCGTATCCCGGCGAGGAGAATACGTAGACGTCGCGCAGGCTGCGGAAGTCGTATTCCGGGTTGATCGTCAGCAGATTGTCCCAGATCTCCTGGGCGCCTTCGGCCTCCTCCTGCGGAGAGCGTTTCTTGACGAAGGCGAGCGATCCGGCGCCCTCGTCGTCGTTGCAGAGGATCAGGAAACCTTCGTCGAACCCGGCCTGCACGCGCAGGTCGTAGTAATGGAATCCTATGCTTTCGCCGTTGTCGATCCGCAGGCGCAGCACGTAGCTGCCGGCCTTGTCGAAGGCGTAGTCGAGCGTCGGCGAACTGGAAATGAACGTCGTGTCGACCATGCCGGGGAAGTCTCCCGCAGGTTTTCCGTAGGACCATTCGTAGACGGGGGCCTGCCCGCTTTCGCTCTCCACGCGGAGTTTGTCGAGGTGGAGCGTTTCGGTAGCCTTGGCGTAGATGGTCCGGTCCAGACCGCTCACCGTGATCGGGGCCAGCTCCCGGTACTCCTCTTTGTCGAGTCCGTAGCAGGAGGCCAGTGCGATTCCGCAGCAGAGCGGCAACAGATATTTCGCAAGTTGTTTCATGGCGCTTTCGGTTAATAGTTATTTGCCGGGTCTCTCCAGCCGCCTGTCGTTACGTTGACGCTTCCGGTCGTATAATACTCCAGGTCGGGGTAATTGGTCGAATAGTAGTCGAACAGCGGGCAGAGCACGTAGCGGAGCCAGGCCATCTTGTGGGGGTTCTGCCGGTTGACCATGAATCCCATGCTCATGCGCAGCTGCTGTCCGTTGAGTCCCGTGTAGTAATCGTTGTCGATGTTCTCGCCGTATTGTTCGACCATCGACGCGTAGAGCGTCGGGTTGCTCTCCGCGATTCCGTGGTAGAGTTCCAGCAGTTTCCGGTATTTGTCCTGCCGGAATTCGCCCGTATACTGATACCACTGCTGGGTGGCGGAGTAGTACCACCAGTAGGGGCAGGCGGCGGTTCCGTCCGAGATCAGGAACCGGTAGACGTTCCGGGGCACGCCTTCGAACTCTTCGTTCTGGGCGATCTGGAGCACCAGCGACGCGGTTTTCGTCATAATCTTCTCCGTACGCTTCAGCGTCACGTCGATCTGCCCCTCCACGGAGCCGGCCGGGACGATGAGCCTGTCGATCGTGTAGTCTTCGTTCTCGACGGCGTCGATCAGCTCGCGCTGTACGCCGCCCGTGGTGTAATTCGAGGTGGTGTCGTGAATGGCCTTTACCTCGAACGTCCGGTCGCGGTCTGCCGGCATTCCCAGCAGGGTCACGGTTACGGTCTTCTTGACCTCTTTCACCGATTCGTCGAGCAGGGCGAACGAAAAGTCGGTCGAGAGATACTGGTCCAGACTCGGATAGTTCTCGTATTTGAAATAGAGTTTGTCCTTCTGCGACGTGTCGTACATCAGCCACGTGTCGGAACAGGAGGCGAATGCCGCGACGGTTCCGGTCAGGACGGCTATTTTGAAAATGAGGTTTTTCATAAGTCTTGCGTTATTGTCTGTAATTGTCCTCTACGCTCTGCGGGATGGGCATCGTGTAGGTCGCGTCGTCGGTTCCCGCGAAATTGCCTCCCGGTATCGCGATGTCCAGCTGCAATCGTTTCATGTTGAAGAAATCCTCGCCGTCGGCGAAAAACTCCTTCCGGCGTTCGTTGATGATGTTGTTTTCGGTGATTTTGCCCGTTTCGCGCTCGGCGAAAGGCGTCAGGTCGCGCGACTTCACCACGTAGTCGAGGTATTCCGTCGCCTTGTCCGGGTCTTTCGTGAGGTTGGCTTCGGCCACGATGTAGTACATTTCGGGAATCCGGATCAGACTCGGTCCGGGGATTGATTTGCCGCTGTACGTGGGGTTGCTCTCTCCCTGGGCGTACATCTTGTTGTAGTGCTTGATGCACCACGAATTGCCCGTGTCGAACCAGGTCGAGTAACGCTTGTCCGTGCCGGACAGGTCGGTGGAGTAGATTTCGGAATACTGGCTGGAGAGCGCAAGGGTTCCGCCCTGGTAGATGTGATTCCGGTAGAAGTTGTAGGTGTACTGCGTCGAGTAGAGCCCGAAGACGGTCTCCTGCATGTTGAGCGTGCCGGTCTCCACGGCGTTCCAGGCCTCGGCGGTCGTCATCAGCGGGAATTTGCCGCTGTCGATCACCTTCTCGGCGTAATCCTCGGCCAGGTCCAGTTTGCCCATCGTCCAGTAGGCGCGGGCCAGCAGCGCCTGTACCGCGTAGAGGTTCAGGTGCGTGATGCGGCAGCTCGTGAAGCCGTCGGAGGCGTTGTTGCGGGTCGCCGTCACCAGTTCCTCGTCCGCCGCGAGGTATTTCTCCGCCTCGGTCAGGTCCGCGACGATCAGTTCGAACACCTTGTCCAGCGAACTGTACGGGGTGACTTCGATGCCGTACGTGGTCACGTAGGGAATGGCCTTGGCTTTGGCCGCGGCGTCGCCCGATGCGAACGGCACGGCGAAGATGCGGGCCATTTCGAAATGGAGGTAGGCGCGCAGCGCCAGCAGTTCGCCTTTGTAGAGCCGGATGTGGCGGAATTCGTCGTCGGATTTGGGCAGGACGTGCATCAGCGCCTTGTTGACGTATCCGATGGCCTTGTATCCGTTGATCCAGAGGTTTTCGGCTACCGTGATGGCGTTTTCGTGCTCCCACAGGCGCTGTACGACGTAGGCCAGGTTGTCGCTCTGGCTGATGGTGAAGTTGCCGGTCATCAGCTCCGGATAGGCGAACGTGAGCGCGTAGGCGAAGAGGTTCTTGTTGGTTCCCATCTCGGTATAGATGCCGTAGATGGCGTCTTCGCAGCCTTCGGCCGTCGAGAAAAGCTCCTTGTCGGTCACTTCCGATTTGGGATTGACGTCGAGATACGCCTCGCAGCTGCCCAGCAGCAGCGGCAGGGCCAGCAGGATGTAGCTGTATTTTTTCATTCGTTTCATGGTCTCGGCAATATTAAAACGTGGGACGGAATGTCAGGTTGATGGTGCGGCAGTAGGGGTAGCTCGTACCGCGTTCGTACTTGACGGTCGAAAAGCGTACGATGTCCGATACGCCGACACCTACGGCCAGACGCTTGAATCCGAGCCGTTTGAGGAATTTCGGCTGGAATTCGTAGGTGAGCGTCGCGCTCGAAAGCCACAGTTCGTTGAGCCGCTCCACGAAACGCTCCGAGTTGTGCGGGGTCGTCGAACGCCGCTCCTTGATGGCGAGGTAGCGCGACAGGTCGCCCGGGTTCTTCCAGCGGTCCGTAAAGGCGCGTTCGTCGACGTTGTAGCGCGGGTCGATGTCTTCCACCTTCTCCCAGAGGGTTTTGTTGTAGGTGTCGCCGCCGAAGGTGTAGCTGAAGACGAAGTTCAGCGACCATCCCTTGTAACGCAGCGTGTTGAGCCACGTGCCTTGCAGTTTGGGCTGCGTGTTGCCCACGACCACCTCGTCCTCGGCGTCGTACTTGAAGGTGTATTCGCCGTTTTTGTTGATGAAGATTTCCTGTCCCGTGGCGGGGTCGATGCCGGCCGAACGCACGGCGTAGATGTCGTACTGCGAGCCGCCTTCCCGGAAGCGCAGTTTCAGCGGGTTGTCCTCTTCGAGCTGATAGGCGGTGTTCTTCAGCTTGTCGCTGATCTGCTTGATGCGGTCCTTGACGTGCGAGCCGTTGATGACGCTCGTCCACGCCCAGTTCTTGTTGCGGATCACCTGCCCCGCCACCGAGAAGTCGTAGCCTACGTTCTGGTTCTCGCCGAAGTTCACGACGATGTCCTCTGAACCGGTCGACGCCGGGAGGGGAATCGTCATCAGCTGGTCCTTGGTGGTGTTGCGGAAGTAGTCGAAGCTCATCACCAGCCGTTCCTTGAAGAGCGTGAGGTTGATGCCGAAGTTGTTCTTCAGCACGCGCTGCCACTTCAGCTCGGGGTTGCCCATGCGGATCGGCACGGTTCCCACGCCGGTGTAGTAGATGTTGCTGTTGCTGTACTTGTAGGTCGTGATGGCCTGATAGGGGCTGCCGGTGGTCTGGCCGTTGTATCCCCACGACCATTTGAGGCGGATCACGTCGATCCATTCGACGTTTTCGAGGAACTTCTCCTTGTGGAGGTTCCATCCCAGGCCGAACGACCACATCGGGGCGAACCGGTTCTCCTTGCCGTAGGCCGACGATCCCGACGTGCGGTAGGAAACGTCGGCGAAGTACCGGTTCCGGAAGTAGATGTTGCCGCTGGCGAAGAAGCCGACCTTTGCCAGCAGCGTCTCGGTTCCGCTCGGGAGGTTCGAGGAGTCGTATCCCAGGGCGTATTTGATGTCCGAGAGGTTGTCCTTCAGGAAACCCATCGCCGTGATGTAGGAGGTCGTGGCGTTGGTGTGCTGGATGTCGCTTCCGGCGTTGATCACGAATCCCGAGCCTTCCTGTCCGATGTTGCGGCCGTAGTTGAGCACGATCTTGCCGTCGTAGTTGAACGCCTTGCCCGTGCCCAGTCCGTAGAGACCGCGCTTGGCCGGGTCGTTCTCGCCGAGGAACTGTGCATCGTCGGGCGAAACGTATTTGTCCGACTGGCTGCTCTTGACGTCGATGTTGAACTGTCCCGAGACGTAGAAATCCTTGGTCACGTACCATTTGGCGTCGACCGTGTTGCGGAGGGTCTGGTTGCGCGAGGTGCTGAAACTCGACAGCGTGGCATTGTAGAGCGGGTTGGCCTGGTAGCCTTCGCTCGTCGTCGAGGTGTCCTCGGGGTCGAAATAGAAGGCTTTGACCAGCTCGCCGTACTCGTCGTAGGGCGACTCGTAGGGGTTGAGTTTCGTGTAGGCGCTGAATTTGCCGTAGGGCGAATCCGTTGCGTCGGTCAGCGTGTAGTTGGCCGTGTAACGGAGCGTGAGTTTGTCGCGCATGTGGTAGCCTATCGAAAAGTTGAGCGTGTAGTTGCGGCGGTTGTCGCCCTTCATGACGCCGTACTTGTCGCTGAAGCGCAGCGACGCGCGGTAGTCGATCTTCTGTGCGCGGCCGCTCAACGAGAGCGAGTGGGTGTGGCTGAACGGTACGCGCAGCGGGGCGCGTATCCAGTCGGTGTTGACGCCCCGGCGGACGTTCTGCAATTTGTAGGCGTAAGCCTTGTCCATCGCGCCGTTGTCCGATTCGTAAAGCCCGGCCAGGCGTTCCAGTTCCAGTTTCTGCGCCGCGTTGCAGAGGTTCATCGAACTCAGGTCCGGGATGCTCAGCTCGGGCACGAAGTTGTAGTTCAGGCGGGGTTTGCTGTCGGTCACCTGCTGGCGTTCGATGACGATTACGCCGTTGGCCGCCCGGTCGCCGTAGACGATCGAGGCCTGCGCGTCCTTCAGGACGTCGATGCGCTCGATTTCGTACATGTCGAGGTCGTACAGCTCTTCCATGCTGATTTCGGCGCCGTCGAGGATGATCAGCGGGTTGTTGTAGGCCTTCTCCTCGGCCGAGGTGGCGATGGAGTTCGAGCCGCGGATCAGGATTTCGGGAATGGCGTTGGGGTTCGAGCCGAGGGCGTTGTTCTGTACGACCACCATGCCCGGGGTCACGGCGCTCAGGGCCGACATCAGGTTGGTGTTCGAGATGGCCACGAGGTCTTCGCCCTTGATCGAGGTCACCGAACCCGTGTAGGTGCTCTTGTTGCGGGTGAACATGCCGTTGACCACCACGTCGTCGATGCGCGTGCCGCCCTCCTTGAGGGTGACGTTCAGGCCCTTCGCCGAGGCGGTGATGATCACCTGCTGGGTCTCCATGCCCAGGAACCCGACTTCGAGGACCGCAGGGCTGGTCTTGGTCGAGAAGGAGAAGGTGAACTGGCCCTTTTCATCGGTCGAGACGCCCTGTCCCGAGCCGCCTTTCAGAATGACCGATGCGCCGGGGAGCACTGTCTTGCCGGCGTCGCGCACGGTTCCGCTCACGGTGAACTTGCGCATCTTGACCGTCGAGTCGTAGACCAGCACGACGTTGTTCTCGATGGCGTATTTGAACGTCGACCCGGCGATGCACTTGTCGAGCAGTTCGTGTACGGTGACTTTCTTGAATTCGCCGCTCACGGCCGGGAGCCGGCGGATGTCTTCGGGGTCGTAGGCGAATTTGATGCCTGTCTTCCGGGTGATTTCGTCGAGCACCGCCGTCGCGGGTCTCTCCGTCAGCGTGACGGTAAGTGTCGCGTTCAGGTTGATCGGTTCACCCCCCCCCTGCGCCCGGGCCGTAGCGGCTGTGCAGCATAACAAGCCCACGACCAGCGACAGCCGCAGCGCACGGCTGAAAAGTTGTAGAATTCTTTGCATGTGTTTGGGTTTTAGGCAGACCGGCCGCCCCGGCCGGTCTGCTCGGGTTTTAGTTCTTCTGTGACGGGAACAGGCTGCGTTCGAGTACGTAGATCATGCCCTGGTAGTGGGCGCGGGTCTCTCCCGTAGCGCTTTTCACGCGCGAACGCAGCAGTTTCAGGATTCGGTCGTTGACGTTGACGAACAGCGCGCGCGACTCGTCGATCGACCGCAGTTGCACGTTGTACTGCCAGCCGTAGCCCGACGACAGGGCGTCGCTGTTCCAGAGCTGCGAGGCGACGTATCCCTTGCCATGCTCCTCTTCGGCCTCGCGCAGCGGGCCGAGGTAACGCTCCACGATGCCGCTCCGGTCGAGACCCATCAGCGCGATCTCGTCCACCGAGGGTGCGTAGGCCTCCGTGATGCCGCCCAGCTTCATGCGCTTGGCCTCGCTGGAGGCGACGTCCGCGGCCGCGTCGACGAACATCCGCTGGATGAGCCGCTCCGACGGCGACACCGGGCGTCCCTTGATCGTGCTTTCGAAGACGATGTTGTAGAGGTCGTCCATATACTCCTGCGGCGTGTAGGGATCGTCGGCGATGTGCGACGAGAGCGTGACGTTCTTATAATAGGTGAAGAACGCGCGGCAGAAGTTGAAGCGCAGGATGAACGAGAGGTCCACGTGCAGCGGCAGTTTTTCGGTCAGCGCGGGCTGTTCGAGCCATGCCGAGTCCTTTATCTGCGCAAGCACCCATTTCAGCGATGCGCGCTGCAACTCCTTCGGGACGGAAACGGCCTGCGGACCGCCCGCCGTGTTGCTGTTCACGTCCGTGAGGTAGATGCCGCCCACGTTGAGCATCACGGCGTTCACGTAGCGCGCGAACTGTCCGGCCGCGGCCTCGTAAAGCTCCGTGCGGATTTTCAGGTCGGGGTCCTCCTCGTCGGTGATCCACTCCTCCATGTGCGAGAGGACGTATTTGAGGTTGCCGATGCCGTAGTCGCCGGCCTTGATGTGGTCGTCGCCGAGGTCCTCCTCGATGGCGGTGGGGTCGTAGCGGGCGATCACCTGCTGGCGGCCGTAACGGTAGATCGGGTCGCCGACCTTTTCGTCGATCCATCCGCGGATGGTCTTCTCCTCGTCGAACATGTCCTTCTTGTCGGGCAGCGGCGTGTAGGCGTATTTGATGACGTAGTCGTCATAGGGTCCGAGGTCCGGCGGGGTGAGTTTCACGCCCTTGTCGCCCGGCTGGGCCACGTAGTTGAAACGCGCGTAGTCCATGATCGAGGGGGTCGTGCCGTGCTGCTGCGTGAACGATGCGCTGCGGAGCGAATCCACGGGGAAGGCGCTCGATGCGGCCATGTTGTGCATCAGTCCGAGGCAGTGTCCCACCTCGTGGGCGAGGATGTACTCCAGCGACTCCTGGAATACGTCGTCGGGCAGCTCCTTGCCGCGCACGCGCTCGTCGACCTGTGCGGTCTGCACGAAACGCCAGTTGGCGGCCAGCTTCACCACGTCGTTGTACATCAGCACCGAGGCGTTGATGATCTCGCCCGAGCGGGGGTCGACCCACGAGGGTCCCATGGCGTTGGCCACGGCGGCCGGGACGTAGCGGATGCAGGAGTATTTCAGGTTGTCGGGATCGAATTCGGGATCGTCCTTCGGGAAGTCCTCGATGTGCATGACGTTTTTGAATCCGATCTTCTCGAAGGCCTTGTTCCAGCGCAGCACGCCGCGGCGGATCGGTTCGCGCCACAGCGCGGGGAACGCGTCGTCGAGGTAGAAGACGATCGGCTTGACCGGCTCCACGAGTTCGCCGCGTTTCCAGGCCTCCATGTCTTTGGGCTGGATGTTCCAGCGGTTGATGACCGAGAAATCCTCGATCTTGTCCTTCTTGCCGTTGATGCGCGACATGTCGGTTAGGAAGATGCCGATGCGCGAATCGGCCAGGCGGGGCCGCATCGCCTCTTCGGGCAGCAGCAGGATCGTGCGCGTGACCTTCACGGTCATCGGCTCGTCCTTCTTGATGACCATCAGGCCCAGCAGGTCGGCCGTCACCGAGTAGGAGAGATAGGATTTGACGGTCACGTTGTCCTCGAAGGACTTGATCTGGTCGATCACCGAACCTTCGGACTTGAACTTGCCCGTGATGTTCACCACGCCGCCCTTGGTGCTTTTGATCGGGGCGAGCAGTTCGTTGTCGCCCGAGAAGAACTTGGTCATTTCGATCACCATTGCCGAGCTGTCGCGGTTGTAGCAGACCAGCGGGTAGGAGTGCATGATCGGCGGGAGGGTGCTCCGGCCGATGGCCTTGGACATGTGGGGATCGTTCGTGTCGTGAACGGGCGGCACGACGGCCTGCGAGAGGTAGATCGTCGTGTCGATGCGCGTGAACTTGACGTGGATGGGGTCCGTGGGTTTGTAGCCGATGGTCCCGAGGTTGGTGTCGCTGGCCTCCGAGATCGTGGAGGCGATCAGCATTTCACGGCCGATCGTCTTGAGGGGAACCTCCACGTAGAGCTTTCCCTTGAGCTTGTGGAGCGTCAGGAAAGGCCCTTTGGCGGTGAGGCACGATTTGTCGTTGACGAACATTTTGGTGTACTTGTCGACTTTGGGTTTGGCGACCTCCTCGGTTTTCGATTTTTTCTTTTTGGATTTCGAGGCCGCCGCCCCCGATGCCGGGGCGATCAGAAGTCCTGCCGCCAGGAGCAGGACGCAGAGTTTGGGTAGTGAACGCATATAAGTAAAATTGGTAAATAGACGTATTTTTGTAAGCGTATAACGTGTTTAAGTTTCAGAATGTTAAGAAAAAATCGTTTTGTCGTATGATTTGTTTTTGCCGACACTCCGTTCGGGTGCGGGGTCGACGCACAAAGATATAAAAAATAGGCCGAATGGTACATTTCGGCTGTTTTTTTGACCCTGTTCCTTTCGGCCGCAAATCCCGGAAAACGGGGTTCGGCGGGCGGTTTTGCTGCCCTATGGTCGCAAAACCCCTGCCGCGCGGCTGATGGAATATTGCGCGGCAGGGGTTGTTTTCCGGAAAGCCGGGGATTTACTTGCAGTCGTCGATGCGGGTGATTTTGGCCCCGAGGGCATTCAGACGGCCGTCGATGTCCTTGTAGCCGCGGTCGATCTGGTCGATGTTCTGGATGGTCGAGACCCCTTCGGCCGACATGGCCGCGATCAGCAGCGCCACGCCCGCACGGATGTCGGGCGAGGTCATGCGGGTCGCGCGCAGGCACAGCCGGTGGTCGTGGCCGATGACCGTGGCGCGGTGCGGGTCGCAGAGAATGATCTGCGCGCCCATGTCGATCAGTTTGTCGACGAAGAACAGACGGCTTTCGAACATTTTCTGGTGGATCAGCACGGCGCCGTTGGCCTGCGTGGCCACCACCAGAAAGATCGACAGCAGGTCGGGCGTCAACCCAGGCCACGGCGCGTCGGCGATGGTCATGATCGAACCGTCGATGAACGACTCGATGCCGTAATGGTCCTGCTGCGGGATATAGATATCGTCGCCCTGCTGCTCGAAGCGGATGCCCATGCGGGCGAACTGCGCAGGGATGATCCCCAGATCGGCGTACGAAACGTCCTTGATGCGCAACTCCGACTGCGTCATGGCCGCCATGCCGATGAACGACCCCACCTCGATCATATCGGGCAGCAGCGTGTGTTCCGTTCCGTCGAGCGCCTCGACCCCTTCGATCGTAAGCAGGTTCGAAGCGATACCCGATATGCGTGCGCCCATGCGGTTGAGCATCCGGCACAACTGCTGCACATAAGGTTCGCAGGCCGCATTATAGATCGTGGTCACCCCTTCCGCCAACACGGCAGCCATGATAATATTCGCCGTTCCGGTCACCGATGCCTCATCAAGTAACATATAAGTTCCCCGTAATTTCTGGGCAGAGGCCTTGTAACACCCCGAAATCGCATCATACTCGAACGTGGCTCCCAATTTCTCGAAACCAAGAAAATGGGTATCTAACCGACGACGCCCGATTTTATCCCCTCCCGGCTTGGGAACCAAACCGCAACCATGCATGGCTAACAGCGGGCCCAAAATCATGATCGACCCGCGTAAACTAGCCGCTTTACTATAAAAATCTTCTGTTTCCAGGTAATCGAAATTTATCTCGTTCGCCCGGAAAGAAAACTCACCTTTTTGAAGTCTCTCTACCTTCACTCCCATACCCCGAAGTAGATCAATCAATTTTATCACATCCAATATCTCCGGGATATTACTGATAACCACTTCTTCCCTAGTCAACAAACAAGCACAGATCACCTGTAATGCCTCATTCTTTGCTCCCTGGGGAACCAACTCACCTTTCAATCGTCTCCCACCAATAACTTCAAATTTGCTCATGTCGTATAATTAAAGAGTTACAGTTTTCGCTACAAACATTTTAGCCACGCATCGTAAGGGTATATCTATCTCCCGAAACGCAACCGAATTCTGCACGTAAAACTATCAAAAAAACGGACGCCAACAAAAATATTTATAGGAACTTTAATTATTTCAATTTACAACTCTTGTAAATACATATATAACTCTCAGGAATATTCGTTAAACAAACAATCAGCTAAAAATATATTACAGAAGGGGATTAGTTAAGAAAAATCTCAATAAATAAAACTTAAATCCAATTGTACTGAAGGGGAACACTTCATTTAGATTTGATCAATCTCACAACTATATGCTATCAAATCTAATCTCTTTTCCAAAAAGAACAAATTTTACTAGAAACAGAAACATTAATAATTATGGTAAATAGTATAAATGAAACTTTAGCCGTATTTTAACATAGAAGAATGAACGATTAGTTATTTTAACTCAAAAAGAACCCAAATTAGATACACTTTCATACATTTATATTATCTACCTTTAGAATGTATACAATAAATAATTAAACGCATCTTGTACAAGATTATTTTCAATTTAAAACTTAAAACTATGAATAAGAAATTATTTTTTTTCATTCACATAGTTACTATTTTAGTTGCTTTTATCGCATGCAAAAATGATAGTAATTCTGTTCCCATTCAACAAGAAGATCTAAGTCTAGAAGCACAGACAGCGTTAGATATAGTGAACACCTTCAGGAAGCAGGTGGCTCCTAGTGGTATGTCTAGATCTATCTCGAGTTCAGATTTGAATATTTTAGATTGCCAACAAGAAGAGGTGTTATTACGTAAGACTGAAAATAGTGAATCAACTTTAGCCCGTTCCACGGCT
>ERZ857693.1585-NODE-1585-length-27136-cov-3.162365_pt1 | contig 27136 bp, 28 predicted proteins | sample MGYA00519765_ERZ857693 | MGnify/ENA primary metagenome ERZ857693 (study PRJEB31778, sample SAMEA3449354) | human gut metagenome | biome: human gut; feature: human-associated habitat; material: faeces | place: United Kingdom | collected 2010/2012 ... | reverse complement strand
GCAAGCCGCAAGTGTGGTGGTTGCTATGCCTGTTTCCGCATATACGGCGGACAAGGTAAATCCGAAGCCGCAGACTCCGTCTGTTCCTCAGAATAACACTCCGAAGCCTGTGTATAACAAAATGAAACGATGATTGGAGGTATAACTATGGCATACACAAGAAAAGAATACACCCCCGAAGAAAGAGCCGCCTACAACGCACAGAAACAGGCGGAAATGGACGAAATTATAAAGCGTATCGACGAGGGCGTCAAAGCGGTATTTCAATCCGACAAGTACAAGGAATATCTGAAATTTGCTTCAAAGTTTACCGATTATTCCGCACGAAATACGCTTCTTATAAATTTACAGCGTCCCGACGCTACTCTTGTAGCGGCATACGGCAAGTGGAAACAGCTTGGCAGACAGGTTGAACGAGGTCAGATGGGTATTGAAATTCTTGCACCTGTGGCATACAAGACAAACCAGGTGCTTGAAACGGAACGTCCCGCCGTTGACGAGTTCGGCAATCAGTTATATAACCCTGACGGAACAGAGAAAATGGAAACGGTTGAAAAGCCGATGACAGGACTTGCGTTCAAGAAAGTCTATGTGTTCGATGTTTCGCAGACAAGCGGCAAGGAGCTTCCCGACCCTGTTACTGAACTGACAGGGGATATAGACAGTGCAAGAAAAGAAGCTGTCTTTGCGGCTCTCAAAAAGGTTACTGGCATTGACATTGAGTTTAAGGACATCAAGGGAGGTGCAAAGGGATATTACAGTGCCACTAACAATGAAATTGTAATCAAAAGCGGTATGAGCGACGCACAGACCTTGAAAACCGCCTTTCACGAAGCCGCACATAATCTTTTGCACGACCCTGCAAAGGATATTGTAACGAACAAATCTCCCCGAAATGAAAAAGAGGTTCAGGCTGAATCCGTTGCCTTTATGGTAGCGGAAAGGTTCGGCATTGATACCTCGGAATATTCTTTCCCGTACATAGCTTCTTGGAGTGACGGAAAACAGCTTGAACAGCTTAAAAGTGCATTGCAGGAAATACAGGAAGCGGCGAAGAAGATTTCTTCCGAAATCGAATCGGAGCTGCTGAAATTGCAGAAACGCAATCTCACAATGGACGAAAAGTTGGCTGATACAGAGCTGAACAATATTCAGAAAGCGGAGTTTCTTATTGAAGATTGTGCCGACAGAGGTGTGAATTTCTCAAAGGAGGATACCGACAAAATTCTTGATTTTGCAGGTAATCACGAAAATATATCCGATACGGTACAGCTTGTAACGGATATGGAAGAAATTCAAAGACAGCGTGACAGCTACGGCTATGATTTTACATATATGACGCCGATTGACACAAAGGAAGCTGCCCTTGAATCCTATGACAGAGGTGAAGCGGTATATCTTCTTTATCCCGATAATACGGAGGGAATGGCAGAGTCACGCTCCGAAATTGAAAATTTTGAGGGATATTTCGGTATCGAAAAAGAGCCGAATCCCGATGTTATCCGTGAGCAGAACAGCGAGCTGATACCTGTTTCAAGGGAAATCGCCCTTGAAATGTGGGATAAGGATTTGGATGTATATGTTGACGGTGTTCGTGCTGAAAGCCGAGAAGATATTGAAAACGCTCCCGAAACAGCAAAGCTGTATTTGTCTGAATTTCAGTACACGGCACAGCTTGAATTTGAAAAATCTCAGCGTGGCAATGTTGACAGAACAGCCGAACCTGTAAGTAAAAATCCGAATGTTATCGGAAACACACCATACAAGGAACTTGGTGAAAAGGGTCAGCTTGAATATATTACAAAACTCAAAACCCGTCACGCTCTGAACATTGCAAAACAGCTTGACGAGGACGGTGTGAAATTCAGTGGTCTTAAAAAAGGCACTGTTACCGCAATTACCATTAACAAGGCTGATAAGGCGAAATATGAAGCGGCTGTTGCAAAGGTCAAGGAAAGCTATTCAAAGAGCAAGGAACAGACCGCCGAGCCGCTTGCGGATAAAACTCCTGTTCCAAAGCCTGCACCCAAAAAGCCTGTGAACATAGCGGCTGATATTGACAAGGCAATTTCAGATAGCAATTATGAGTTGTACCGATATAACTTGAAACAGGCGGCTGCAACGGTTATTGAGGAACACGGTGCGGAAAAGGTAAGCAGAACCCTTGCGGAATATATTGTCCGTCACGATTATGACGGACGGATTTCTGAAAAGAACAAGGAATGGGCAAAGAGCTTCGATATTCCCGAAAACAGGTATCCTCCCGTATTTCATACGCACCCTGTTGTGCTGGACGGTTTCATCACGGAAGCACAAGCACAGATAAAGGCACTTGAAAAGTCTGTCAGTCAGCCTGAATTGCCTGACGTTTGCAAGGATAAATTCCTGTTGCCTGTTGAACGTGTAGAACTTCGTGACGATCATCGTGGTATTCCTGAAACGAAATACTACGATTCGTCAGTGAATGAATACTTTGTTGACGGTATAGGCTGGCTTGACAATGCCGACTATGACCGTGAGCAGAAATTTTCAGAATTAAGTCCAAAGGACTTTTATGCAAAGGTTACTCAGATAAATTGTTCCTATGTTGATACAGAGGGAAGAACGGGGCAGATTGACGTTTCAAAAAAGGACTATGACATTTTGACCGAAAAGACCTATTCAAAGGAAAACAGCGAAGCATACAAGGCGGCAAAGGACAAGCTGGAGAGGCGGAAACAAGAAGCAGGGATAAAGCCGAAGCCTGTTGAGTATTATGCTGTCCGTCAGACCGCTGACCGTAAATTTGCGGTAGCGACAATAAGTGCAGACGGACTTGTGACAGTTGCAAAGTCTGGTATTGCTACTGTTGCGGAAGCTAAAAAGGCTTTGCTTGATATTTATAAAAGCAAGCAAAGTACCGTTAAATGTGAGTTTGTTCACCCGCAGACCCTTGATGAGAAATCGGCGGAGATTTACAGAAATCAGACAAAGGAGCTTCCTGCCGTAACCTATCGCATTACCCCGAACCCTGATAAGAAATCGCCTGATACGCACATCTTGCAGGAGTATGTGAAAAACAGTGATGATACCTATGCGGTGGGAAAGGTTATGGCAAAGGGAGATTATGAGAAATGCAACAGCAAGCTTGCAAATCTCATTAACGCTCCGAAACTTGAAGCACCTGTCAAGACCTTTGAAATCTATCAGATAAGACGAGTTGACGAAACCCGTGACGTAAGGTTTGAACCTTATGAAAGGCTGTTAAAGGCAGGTATAAAGCCTGATTTCAAGACCTATGACAAGATGTACGAAGCTGACGTTTCAATGTTAAGCGGCAAAAGCACAGGCGAAAAGCTGGAGTCAGCGTTCTATGTTTTCAATCAGGAACGTCCCGAAGATTTCAAAGGACACTCGTTAAGTGTTTCCGATGTGGTAGTGCTTGATGATACAGCGTATTACGTTGACAGCGTAGGATTTAAGCCGTTGAAAGATTTTATACCGCTTGAAATTCAGCAGATCCGTTTTCTTGATACGCTCCCTCAGACCTTGCAGGGTATATCCGATAATGCGGCGGAGCTTGAAGCTGTTTCAGATAAGGCTCTGGAGCTGAATATACCGCCCGAAATTATCCGAGAAGCCTGTGATATGGTAAAGGGCGGCGAAAGCCTTGATAATATGGCAAATGCTTATGAAGAAAAATTCACAGAAAAAAACGCTCCTGCGGAAGAAACACCCGAAATTGATAAGCCAAAGCCGCAGAAAAAGCCGAAATTATGATTGGAGGATTGATAATATGATTATGATGAACAGCGTACTTACAGCCGAGGAACGATATGTGTTGCAGTCCCTCGGCTGCAAGGATAAGGCTCAGGCACGCTCCGTGCTTGGAGAAATGAAGATGATACTCCCTGTTCGTTCCGATTTGTTCTCGCAGGTTGTACATCTTTCTGAAAAACTGGAGAAAGAGAAGATAGATTATGCTTATGAGATGTCGGCGGTTGGGGTATTAGATGATGAAATTGCATAAATAGTTATGGCGGTATCGTTTTTTGGCGATACCGCCAATTTTTGTTGATTTTTGATGTTAAAAGTGGTATAATTATAAGCAACATTTAAAAAATAAGGAGATAAAAATGAAGCCTAAACATATTGAATTATTAGTAAGTGAAAAGGATTTGGTTACTTCTGATAATAAGGTTGTTCATATTTGGCGATTGGAATCATCTGATGATGAAGATTTGTTGACAGAATGGTCAACTCATTTCCGTCGACATTATTGCTCTGATGAGGATTTAGATGTTTTGAGGGAAGGATATGGTTACACTAGAGAGCAATTTTTGAATGAAATTAAGTTTCCTAGCTGTAGTGCGCTTGGAAATGCTACACGTTCAGGTGATTTTTGTGAAATATTAGTAGCGGATTTTGCCCAGTATATATTGAATTATTATGTCCCACGAACTCGATACGACCGAAAAGTAAATCCTGATTCTTCAACCCAAGGTAGTGATATGTTAGGATTTAAAGTTGGCGAAAAGATTTCTAGTTCAGATGAATTGCTTGTTTTTGAGGTGAAAGGGCGAGCTACAAATGTAAAACCTGAAAATAGATTACAAAAGGCTATTGATGATTCGAAAAAAGATGTAAAAAGAATAACGTTTTCGCTTAATGCAATTTATCAACGATTACTTGAAAAGCATGAGTATGATAATGCAAAAAAAGTTCAACGATTTCAAAATGTTACAGACCGTCCTTATAGAACTACATTTGCAGCAGCAGCGGTTCAATCTGATCGCTCTTTTTCAGAAGAATTAACAAAAAAGGTTGACACAAAGGAACGCATTGATCCAGACATTTATTTACTTGTAATTCATCGAAAAGATTTGATGGATTTTATTCACGAATTATATAGGAGAGCTAGTAAATGTTAATCGAGAATAATTCTAAATATTTATTAAAGAAAACAAGAGCAAAAGCGAAAATGATAGAGTATAGTATTCCAGAAGATGCTCATATTGAGGTGGAGAAAGAAGTAGAGGATTTGTTTTTGCTCACTGTGTCAGTTATAGGAAATGTGTCTGCAGAAATTGTTAGAAATCCTGACGATATCGACCAAATAATTTTTGATAATAAGTCGTCTTTGGAGTTTGCAGCTAAATATTTTGATTCATATTTTGAGTCTAAATTAGATGAGGCTTCCGATGATTTCTATTTATTATTTGGTGCAACTGCATATTATTTGTGCGATTACATTGGTAGCTCTAAAGTTCTCGTTGATAGAATAGATGTTTCCTCTATTGATATGAATGTAAGCAGAATAGATAAATACTTGGTGTGCTTGTTGAAGGACTGTTTTCATACCCAAATAATCTCAGGTGATAATGAGTTTATTATTGATTGTTTAGAGTGTTTAAAGCAAGATTTAAATACTTTTTGGGAGAAAGGGCAATTGCCTGAATTGAAACATATAACTAGATTGAGAAGCTTTATTTATGGAAACGGTTCAGATTTGCAATTATTATTAAATGACATTTTTTGTGCTATTTATCTTTTGAAAATTCATAATTCTGCAGTTCAACTTTTGCCTAAATATATGCAACTTGATTCAAATGAATTAAGTAGTTTGCTTTATTATAAGGATTCGTTAAAAGAGTTGTGGCCATCGCAACGGAAACTTGGAGTAGAGGGTGTTTTTGCAGGTAAATCTGCTGTTATTCAAATGCCTACAAGTTCAGGCAAAACAAAGTCGATATCAATGATTATATCGTCAGCATTTATTTCTAATCGTACTCGATTGGCTGTTGTTATAGCCCCTTTTAGAGCACTTTGTCGTGAAATTAGTAATGATTTAGCACGAGATTTTATTTATGATAAGACAATACACGTTGATGAATTATCTGATGTTTTTCAGAAAGAAAAAATACCAATGGACACATACGACAGTGAGCAAAAGACTGTACTTGTAGCTACGCCCGAAAAGTTTATGTATATGATGAGACAACGTAGCGACTTAGCAAAACAAATTGGTGTAGTAGTCTTTGATGAGGGACATTTGTTTGATGAACCTGAGCGAGGTGTGGTTTACGAATTGCTTATGTCAACGATAAAGACATTTATTGGTGATGAATGTCAAAAAGTTTTGGTATCAGCAATTATTCCTAATGCTGCTCAAATTAGTGATTGGTTAAATAAAGAATATGGAGTGGTGATTTCAGATAATACTATTAAATCAACGCAAAAGACAATCGCTATGACTGATTGGCAAGGTTATGGTACAGAAAAATATGGTTATTTGTATTTTTTAAATCCTGAGCAACCTGATGAAGAAGAATTTTACGTTCCTAGAGTAATTTCAATTATAGAGTTAAACAAGTTTAAGAAAGAGCGTAAAAGAAGGATGTTTCCGGATGTGGATTTTAAAAAAAGAAAAGTATCATACAATGATATTGCTATTTATTATGGATTAACATTATGCCATAATGGTGGAGTTGGCATATTCTGCGGAAAAAAAGATACTGCCAATAATATTTTATCACGAATAATAGAAATTGAAAAAAGAGGAGTTAATATTTGTTCTCTAATAGATACGGCAGATGTTGATGAAGTATGTAAAATATGTAATTTGATTAAAGAGAATTACGGAGGAGAATGCTTATACTATCAAGCAGGATTAAAAGGTGCATTTGTTCATCATTCAGCCATATCGAATGGAATAAAAATTTCTCTTGAATATGCAATGAAAAAAGAATTGATAAGCTTCATTGTATGTACATCAACATTAGCTCAAGGCGTAAATTTGCCAATAAGGTATTTAGTGATTGCCAGTATATATCAAGGAAAAGAACGTATACGAGTTAGAGATTTCCACAACTTGATAGGTCGTGCTGGACGTTCAGGTATATATACTGAAGGTACAGTTTTATTAACAGAGAGTTTTGTATATAATGGTAGGAATATTGCATTTTCTAACCATCAATTTAAATGGAATGAGTATAAAAAACTCATTAACAATAATAATTCAGAGCCATGTTCTAGTAGAATTTTATTTTTGATAAAACCTTGCTCTGTAGGATATGGTATGGATATGTTCTATATAAATATGAAAAATGTAGTTCATAGTTATTACAGAGATGAATGCGATTTTTATCAACAACTTAGCGAATATAAAAAAACACATTGGCAATATGAAGAACAAATAGATGAGAATGTGGGGTATGCTATTAAATCTCTTGGCTCTATTGAGAGCTTTCTTATGGCATACTTACTTCAAGATTCGTGGGAAGAATGCAAAGAAAAAGTAAAACAAGTAGCTTCTCAAACACTAGCCTTTCATTTGGCTAACGAAAAGGAGAAGCAAGATATTATTGAGCTTTTTGAACTTATTGGGAAATATTGTGTAGATAACATTCAACAAACACATCAACGGTATATTTGTAGTCGGTCATTGTTAAGTGTTAAGAAAATGTTGCATATTCAGAAATGGGTTGAGGAATACAGGGAAATGATATTAGAGTGCGGTACTACTGCTGAATTATATGAGTGTATATTTGATTGTCTTATGAGCTTATTGGATAATCCGATTATTCTAAAAGTGAAAAAGCCTAATGTGTTTCTTACGGTCGGAAAAATGTGGATTACAGGATGTACATATGCTGATATGCTCAACAAGTGCTTGGATGACAAATATGTAATAATTAAGCGCAAAAGGCCTGTTTTATTTGATTTGGACGATGTTATTAAGATTTGTGACTCTATATTGAGTTATGATATTTCTGTGATTCTTAGTGCAATATGTGAGGTAGTGGGTGCTACTGTCGATGAGAACCATAATATTTTTAATGTTTTTAGGAGCCTTTCACTCGAATTAAAATATGGTGTTCCGTATGGTAATGCTACTTTTATATATGAGATGGGATTTAGCGATAGAATTGTATCTCAAACTATTGCTGAATTTTTCAATACTATTAATGTTAAGGTGATGTCAAAATATGAATGCACAGATGTTTTGAAATATAACTGTGAAGGCGTGAAGAAAGTTATTGATAAATATCCGAGCGTATATATGGATAGACTTAATAGAATTGTAGAGGTGTAAAAAAAGGGTATCACTGCACTTGTAGTGATACCTTTCCCTTTTATAATGATTTCCTCTTTTTCTTATCCTGCTCCCGTTCCAGCCTACGTTTTTCTTCCTCAACGAGCTTGGAAATATAATCCCCATTAGAAATTTGATAATATGTGCTGGCAATATCGGCATACACCTCATAAAGCTGTTTGCAGTTCTCAAAGCTATATTTGAGAGCTGCAATTTTTTTGTCCGTTTCTTGCTTGACAGATTTTATGCGTTCAAGGTCAGCACGGCTCTGAATGGTGCTGCCGTTTATAGTCTGCCTGCAAATATTCAGTTTCAGCTTTTCTGATAGGGTAAGCTTTGGCTTGTCTGCAAGCTCAAAGTAATGTTCAGCCTGTTCTATAAGGCTGTCCATATTGTCCTGTTTGGCTGTTAGTTGGTTCAGCTCTTTCCTCGCCGTTTCATACTCCGCTTTCAGATTTTCAATCTTGCCCTCCAACTCTCCGATAGAATGGATATTGTCACGATTTATAATCGTAAGCTGGGCGGACAGCTTGTAAATATCCATATCATTAGCAGGGGAGTAGGGTGCATTGCTGTCACGCTTTCTTTGAGCTTTTTTGCCCATAGCGGCAAGCTGCGTCACTTCATCAATAGTTCTGATATAATCCGAACGAAGCGGAGCAGGTTCTCCGTTCAGGGTAACACCTGCCCCTACGTCACGCCAACGTATACGGGAAATAAGGCTTTCTGTCGTGTAATCCTCTCCGAGTGTTTTTGTCCTGACAAACCGCTGTTGTCCCTCTGCTTTTATGGAAATGTATTTTCCTCGTTTTATTGAGTATCCCATAAGTTCAAGTTCGCACAACAGTTCATCAATGTTTTTTACAGAACCTATAAGCCAGTCAATATCAAAACGAATTTTCTGTTTCCACGATGTACCACGCTTTTTATGTTCCCATTCATTGTAAGCAATATTTTTGCTTTGCCCTTTATTTTCCTTTATAGGCTGAATGTCAAAGGCAAGGCATACTCTGTCGGAATATTCCCGCACCTTTTTCAAGGTGGTCTGATTATCATAAAATTTCTTGCCCGATACAGAATAGCTGTTCAGAATGAAGTGATTATGCAGATGTCCTTTGTCCAGATGTGTGGCAATTACTATCTGACAATCATCACCGAAAGTCTTTCTTGCAAAAGCCTTTGCAATTCGGTGAGCCTGTTCAGGAGTGATATTTTCGTTTGGGTCAAAAGACTGGATATAATGAATAGCTTTAACGCTGCCATTGCCGTCTATCGGCAGAGGGGCGTTATATTTTTTGCCCGAAAAATATTCATATACCATTTTCATATCATTATATGCGTCTTTAGCATTTGCCATACAGTTTAGGGCGGTAGTATAAACCATATCTTCCGTCTTTTCGGGATTTAATATGTAGGCTATGCTGCGGTTGACGGTAGAGTGGATAGGAATAGATTTAACGTATGGCATATATCCTCGTAGTTCTCCTTTAAATCTTTAATATCTCCTGCATAAATGCTGTTGATTTCATTTGCCTTTTTAGCAATCTGATTGATATTGTTGCCGATAATACGCAAAGCGTTCATAACAGGAGCCACTTCGTTAAGGTCAATCACGTTGATTTTTCCGTTTAGGGATATTCGCTTTATATATGTGCCTGTTTTGAGTGAAGCAGTTTCGGCAAGCCTTTTTACTTCTTCCCATTCTTCAATACTGTATATTACTTCCTTGCGTTTAATCTGTTTTGTTTTTCTCAAAAAACACACCTCCACTATTGTTTTTGGTCTTAGGCAGAGCCTAAAAACTGAGAGAGCCACATTCAGGGTAAGGGTTCCCTGAATGTACATTTTTGAGGGGTAATCCTCTAAAATGCGGCGATTTGTGAAAGAATACGTATTCTTTCTGTGCTTGCTACGCATACCCAAAACAAAAAAATACGTACACCATCATTTTGATGTTTTTTCCTGTATAGGGATACCCCTCTTGAAATTTTCTGCGGCAGCGAACAGCAGAATTTTTTTGCCCTCTTATATATAAGGAAAATTTTCTTTGAAATTTTAGGGGTATTAGGAGAAAATCGTGAAATTTTGTATATATGCCTATTGCTCAATATTGTTTTTTGTGCGAAAAGTAGAAAATGAAAAAAGTTGTGCTGTAACCCCTAAAAAAACTCCAATTATTTTCCTTATAGGTGAAAGGGTCTAATTCTCAGAACGATTCTTCGCCGCATTGTTCTGAACCTCGCCATAAAAATTCAGCCCCTTTCAGATTACAAAACGAAAGGGGTTGTTTCATTGGAAAATGTTTTTGATGAAATACGCAGCAGGGTATCTATGCGGGACGTAGCAAAATTCTACGGCTTGCAGATGAACCACTCCGGTATGGCTCGCTGTCCCTTTCACGATGACAGAACACCAAGCCTGAAAGTGTATGACGATCATTTCTATTGCTTCGGCTGTGGGGCAACGGGAGATTGCACAGGTTTTACCGCAAAGCTGTTCGGTATCCCTCAGATTGAAGCTGCAAAGAAAATCAGCTATGATTTTGCTCTGCACCTGTTTAACGGGGAAATCGCCGTTCCTGTGAACAAGGCAATGCAGGCAGAAAATGAGTATAAAGCGTGGCTCAAAAATACAACTGCCGTTGTAGATGAATACCTTAATAAGCTGATTGAATGGAGAATAAAATATGCTCCCAAAAATCCTGCTGAAAGTCTGCACCCGCTTTTCGTGGAGAGCCTGAAGAAGCAGGGTTACATAGAATACCTTTCAGATTATCTCAGGTTTGGTACTGATAAAGAAAAGCGTGAGCTTTTTAACGAGGATAGGAAAATCATTTCTGATATACGGGAACGTCTTGACAAGCTCGCCGCAGATGGACGAACCGTAAAACGCAAAGCAATTTAACGGAGGAATACCTTTATGATACATTTTATTTTAGGTGCTGTTTTCGGCGGTACTGTCGGAATACTGACGATGGCATTGCTTGTTGCAGAAAAGAGAGGTGACAAGTATGAAGATGAATAAAGAGGTTTGCAGCTTTATGAACACCATCAGTTATATTATGAGAAGCGATGGATATTATCTTCTGCACGTCAGTAAGAAAGACGATATTAATCGTAATAAAATCCTTGCAGGGTATTATGACGATAAATATGTTTATTTTATTCCAAGTGTGGTTATTGCCGCAAATGATATGGTTTCATTTGCCGAAAAGGAACGCAAGGTAAATATGCAGAGAGTTCTCAGACAGCTTGCAAAGGGTAGGTTTATAAAATCAAGCAAATGCAAATCGGGAGAAGTAAGATACCGTTTAGAAAAGCGGATAGGCAAGACCCGATACAGATATATAACCTTTAATAAAAATATCTTCCTGATATGGATTGCCAAAGAAATGCTTGGTTGGAGGTGACAAAATGAAGACGTCTGGTATTGCGCATAGGACGGAATATAAAGAAAATCTTTCTCCCGAAGAAATCGAATCGCTGGCAGCGGTATTGATGATAGAGATAGCCGCCTTTTATAAAACCGAACGTGGAAAACATTTTTGGGAGGAATATCTTCGCAAAAAGGAGAAAGAGGCTCAAAAATCAGCCTGATTTTCTATCTTCGTTGTATTTTAATAAAAAGTGTAATTTATTGCTTTAAAGCGTTGACAAATTGTTTGAAAAGTGATATACTAATAAACAAAGAAAACCAACAATACGATGGAAATAAGGAGGCAGTAATGAAGGCAGTGATTTATGCTAGATACTCGTGCGATAACCAACGTGAGGAGAGTATCGAGGGTCAGCTTCGTGAATGTAAGGCGTTTGCGGAGCGCAAGGGTTTTAAAATGGTCGGTACATACATAGACAGGGCAATGTCCGCTAAAACAGACAACCGCCCTGAGTTCCAGAGAATGATTAAGGAAAGTGCAAATGAGCTATTTGATGTGGTCATTGTCTGGAAGCTGGACAGGTTTGCAAGAAACAGATATGACTCGGCACATTATAAGGCTACGCTTCGTAAGAACGGAGTAAAGGTAATATCTGCAACCGAGGTAATCTCGGAAGGTGCAGAGGGTATCATTCTTGAATCGGTGCTTGAAGGTTATGCTGAATATTATTCTGCAGAGCTTTCGGAAAAAGTTATCAGGGGTATGACCGAAAATGCTTTGAAATGTCAATACAATGGAGGCTCTCTTACAATAGGTTACACCATTGATGAAAACAAGCATTATCAGCTTGATACGCTGGTTGCTCCTTTTGTTAAGGAAGCTTTTGAAATGTATTCAAGCGGCAGAATGTTAAAGGATATTATAAAATACCTGAATGACAATGGGGTGCGAAGCGGAAAAGGAAAACCGATAACTAAAACAAGTGCGACCGCAATGTTAAGAAATGTAAAGTACAAGGGGCAGTATAAATACCGTGACGTTATAATCGACGGCGGAGTTCCGAGGATTGTATCCGACGCTCTGTTTAATAAGGTGCAGGAGCGTTTGAGGAAAAACCAATACTCCCGTTCAAGGTTTAAGGCGAAGATTGAGTATTTTCTTTCTACCAAGCTCATCTGCGGATATTGTGGTGAGCTTATGATAGGGGAGAGTGGTACAGGACGTCAGCAACTTAAATATCACTATTATAAGTGTACCGGAGTTAAGAAACACAAGGGCTGTCATAAGAAAACTGTACGCAAGGCGGATATAGAAGAAATTGTGCTGAATGATGTAATGGATAAAATGTCCAAGGAGGATTTGATAAACGATATTGCCGACAGCGTAATGAATTTGCAGGAGAAAGAGAATACGACCATACCTCTTATGCAGAAGCAGTTGGCTGAAATTCATCAGAGTATAAATAATTTAGTCAAGGCTATGGAAATGGGTATGGTTTCAAGGGAAACCAAGCAGCGTTTTGATGAGCTTGAAGCTCGGAGAGCGGAGCTTGAAACAGACATTATTAAACAGGAAATACAAGAAGAAATAATTACAAGAGAGCAGGTGGTTGAATGGCTGAAAGAAATGAAAAGGCTTGACCTTTCACTGGACGACAGCAAACGAAAGCTTGTAGATACTTTTGTAAATTCTATTTATCTTTACGATGACAAGGTGGTCATCAGCTTTAATTGTAGGGAAGGGGCGAGTACACTCGCCCTTCCTTTGGACGATATTTCGGCTTGTGAAAGAATTGGGGAGCCAAGCAAATTTTAAGGCGAACTAAAATCGAGGACAGAGAGTAATGTTTGTTTTACTTCTTTTCCTTGGCGTTAGGTCGCCTTAAATCGTTATTTAGGGCTTTTTTATCGCTGTTACAATTAAGAGTAGTTTATTTCACAAGGAAGCAGGGCTTCCGTATGCTTACGTTATGTAAGTGTACGGAAGCCTTTTTTTTGTTGCCCGATTATTCTTGATAAGGTGTGAAATATATGCCCAAAACAGAATTTGACTATTACTACGGTGCGGAATCGGAGCAATTTTCTTTTGTTCGTGTTCCGAGGGTGCTGTTTACCGATAAGGAGCATTTCAGTAATTTATCCAATGAAGCAAAGCTGTTGTATGGTTTGCTTCTTGAACGTATGAGCTTAAGCCGTGAAAATAACTGGATTGACAAGCACAACAGGGTGTATATCATTTTCCCCGTTTAAGAAATTGAGGAAAGCCTTGATGTGGGTCACGAAAAGGCTCTCAATCTTCTTAAAGAGCTTGATGACCAATCTGGCATCGGGCTTGTTAAGAAAAAACGCCGAGGTCTGGGACTGCCGTCAATCTTGTATGTGAAAAACTTCATTGTCAAAGTTGAGCAGAATACCGATCGTGTTCCGACATCAAGAAGTACGGAAAACGGAATTCAAGAAGTCGGAAAAACAGATTTCAAGAAGTCCGAAAATCAGACTTCTGAAAATCCGAAAAACAGACTTCTTGAAGTACGAAATTCGGACTCTAATAATATTGATATAAATAATACTGATATGAGTTATACTTACGATCAATCTATCGATCGGTCACGGGCAGGCATTCAAAATTTCTCGCCCGGAGCTGACGGATTGATTGACGGAATTGACAGAAACGCAGTTGAGGAAGAAGTTAAGAAACAGATCGACTATGACTGCCTTATATCTCACCCCGACAGCTCTGTTGTTCAAATGGCAGAAGAAATCAAAGACCTTATGGTTGATGTTCTCTGCGGAGAGCGAAGTGTGGTATCGGAGGGAAAACGTATATCGGAAGAAACAGCAAGGGCTGCTTATAGGAAAATCACCTATGAACACATTCAGTATGTGATGAAAAGCCTTGTAAGCTATCCCGACAAAATCAGCAGGATAGATCGTTTCCTGACAACATCACTGTATAACTCGGTTTACACGCTGACAAACTCAACGTTTGCAGGGTTTGAACATGATATGCGTATGAAGATGCTTTAGATAAAAAATCACAGCACCCGTTAGAGTGTTGTGATTATAAATTGCATGATAAATTGGAATTTTTGCTTTATATAAATTATTTATGCTGTAAAAAGTTATAAACTCTTTGATTGAAATCCTTAGCTTCTTCATAAGCGGCATGCCCTAAATTATCATACATAAAGATTTCACAACCAAGTTTTTTTGAAATTTCCAAAGAAGCCGATCCACTTACCACTTTATCCTGCATACCTCCAATTACAAATACCGGGCATTGAATTCTATCTAATTCATCATAAGCTTTACAACTAAGGCAAGCTTTTGCCAATACAATAAATTTGGTACATTCTTTGGCTTTTGAAAAACCGTTAATAATGACATAAACGGTTTGTATCGTTTCACATAAATATCGGAATACATCTTTTCAGCCATATCTGTAATCAGCTTTTTCATATTATTCTGTTCTGTAATTTGAATCCAGTCATTGACTGTCCTTTCGACGGTTTCATTATTTTTCGAAAGTGTTACTGCGAGGACTAACTGATTTACTAAATCGGGTCTGTCTATTGCAAGATATTGAGCAATCATACCACCTTGTGATACACCAAAGACATCAGCATTTGTAATCATTAATGTATCCATTGCCATTGCTATATCTGCCGCTAAGTCTCTTACTGTTATGTTATCGCTAATATCTTCTCTGCGGTCAAACATATAAATTTTATAATCTTTTGCGAAAATTCGATACATATAAGCCAATGAAAATGCTGCCCCTTTAATGCTGCGGGTGCTAAGACCTTGAATCAAAATCAAAGGCTTCGTTCCCTTTCCAAAAGTAATGTAATTCATCTGCATACCCTGTATTTCTAACAGTTGTTCTTTTGCATTATAAAACATAAAATATTCACCACCAAATTTCGATTTGCCGAGCAAATAAACTCAACTTATTTTTCTACATTATACCACATTTCCATAAGCAAATCAATAAAAAACAACCGAAAGGACAATAACCAATGCGAAAAAACAGCCAATACATTTCAATCTCCGAATACTGCAAAGTGAACGGTTTGAAACCAAACAAATTTTATGAAACATTAAGCAGACACCCGGAGCTTGCAAAGAAACTTAAAACCAATGCCAAGGGCGAACGTGTGATTGATGAAAAAGCAATAACGGCGGCAGGGGCAATTATCCGCAAAGAGAACAGAGCCAAGCAGGGCAGAAGTTCCGCTTCCTCTGCTGCCGATGAAATAAATATTCTTGCGGCTAAAAATGAAGTGCTGCGAAAGGAGATGAGCAGGCTGAAATGTGAGAACGAAAGGCTGAAAGCTGTCCTTTCGGTCAGAAATGAAAAACGAAAAAAACATTGAGATGTAAAAAAGGAGAATCCCAAAATGATCTATTACAGAATTACCCCGACAAGATAAGCAGGATAGACCGCTTCCTGACAACATCGCTGTTAAACTCCGTATATACGCTGATGAACTCCACCTTTGCAGGCTTTGAACACAATATGGGTATGAAGCTGCTATGATGATATGGATTTTTGAAAGGAATGAGAAAAGTGGCTGAACTTTTGCTTGTGGCAGTTGTATTTGAGATTTGCCGAAGAATGACCCGTCACAGGCTTAAAACGGCTCACTTTTATATCTATTTAATAATTTTGACACCCAATGAAATCAAATCTTTTTTCATTCTATTTGCTTTTTCTTTTCCGAAGCGACACCCCGTAGCTGCTTCTGAAAGCTTTACAGCCATTCCTGTTTTAATGGCCCCCTTTGCAGTTGCTCCCACACAACCGCAAAGGTCAAGTCCGCATACTGTGATTTCCGAATATTCTTTTGTAGTCACAAAGCTTTTGAAGCTTCGCGAAGTAAAACTATTAGGCAGATTTTTTTCAAAGTAATTATCAGATACGATATCCACATCAGGATAAATTTCAGCACCAGATGTACCTTTTATAGAAAAGCCTATAAACCATTTATTTGTGATAATATTGGGGAATACTTGCCCAACATAAATCACATCATCACCCCGTTCACTGAACTCGCTAATAAGACTATTGACAGCGTTTACAAGTTCGGGAGTGTTATAGGAAAACATCTTTTTTCTTCTATTCCAAAGATAATCGTTCTGCATATCTACAACTATAAGCGCTTTCTTGTTTGACATATTAATTTCTCCTAATCTAAAAATCTGTTTATATTCTGACAAATATACCATTTAAGTGTTTCATCATCGGTGAGGTCGATATTACAGGAGCTTTTTATTGTCTCATAACGCAGAACTGAAAGTTCGTGTATACTTGTCAGCTCAAACGCAATCAATCTGCAATCTTCTATGGTTTTTCTTCCGTTAAAATGTTCTACAATAAATGGTAGGCTTTCCATACCAAAATCATCATTGCGATTGAACAATATATATTTTGTCACCGCTTGCGAATAGTTGTAATTTGCAATCATAAGCCTCATCATTTTAAAATGCAATTCAGTAAGCTTCTGTTTAGGCGACATTCCCGATGACATAATCTTTATAAATTCCGTATCGTGTTTCTGAACATCTGACAAAAGCTTTCGAAACACCTCATAAAGCAAACCCTCTCGTGAACCAAAGCAATAATTAATCATTGCAAGATTTACTCCGCTTTCTTTTGCAATAGCTCGAGATGTAACTTCCGAAGGTTCACTGCAATCCGTCATAAGTTTTGCAGTTGAATTTAAAAGAGCATTTCTTGTTGCTTCAAGGTCACGCTTTATTTTATCTGACATTGTATCACCTCACCTTATTAAACGTGTTTAATTATATTATACACGCTTTTTTTTAATTGTCAAGCACTCGCTTGAAAAGAAAGGACAACAAATCAATGAGAAAGAATAAGAAATCCTGTTCCATCTCCGAATTTTGCAGGAACAACAATTTCCGAACGCTTGAGTTTTACAAAATGTTAAGCCGACACCCGGAGCTGGCAAGAAAAATGAAAGTCAATTCCGCAGGGGAACGTGTGCTTGATGAAAAAGCAATAATGGCGGCAGGGGCAATTCTCCGCAAAGAGAACAGAACCAAGCAGGGCAGAAGTTATGCTTTCTCTGCCGCCGATGAAATAAATATTCTTGCGGCTAAAAATGAAGTGCTGCGAAAGGAGGTGAGCAGGCTAAAGTGTGAGAATGAAAGGCTTAAAGCTGTCCTGACGGGCAGAAATGAAAAACGAAGAAAAAACATCGAGATGCAAGGAGAATTCCAAAATGATTTATTACAGAAAAAATGATAAGCACGAAAATCCTGAAATGCCATTCCCCGAAGATTTTGATATTCTGTTTTGCGGAGATTGTGGGAGATTCAAAAAGCCTAAGATGATTTTCAGGCGTATCGCAGTAATTTTCGCTGTGTGTACCGCTGTCGCAGGTGCGGTTTTGGTTATCCGTCACAATGCGAAAAAAGCGAAAGTGTGAGCTATGAAAAGACTGCTCATAGAAGAGATCGAAAAGCTGGACAGAAATTTTCTTACGCCTGCCGAAGCGGCTGCGGCTATGGAAATTTCACTTTCGACCTTTTACCGAAACCGTGAAAAGATGAATCTTCCGACGGTGAGGTCCGGACGGAAGATACATATTCCCAAAGACGCATTCATTGAATTTCTGCGTTGCGGAAAGTCGGGGGACAGGCAGAAGTGAATTTTTCCGAATCGTCAAAGGACAGCATCACAACAGTTTGCTATGGAGAGGTTCGTGAGTGGGACGAAAGAGCGGAAGCGAGAAATCATTTCCTTGAAGCGATGATGAATTCCGACGGTGCGGAACGTGAGAGATACTCAAATGTGTATTTCAAAATCATTCGGGGATTTGATTACTGTACGGACTCTGATTCCGACTGAATTTCTTTCAATGCACTTCGTTCTCTGGCAGAGACCGATGAAAAATTACCTTTTTCGGTGCTGTCGGGGGACGAGAGTGTGATGCGGAGCAATAATGGGGCAGATACCCGCAAGCGTAGAAAAGGTATATACCTTTTCGTTTTGCGTGGCTTAAACACGCAAAAATCAGGGACAGCCCTGCAACCCGATAAAATGATAGGAGATGATAAAAATATGCCGTACAGAAAGGACAGAATTAAGAAGCTTATCGGATTTTCACCCGATGAATGGAGTATTGTCTGCAAAAAATCCAAAGCCGCCAAGCTTCGGACAGGAACATATATCCGAAGAATGGCTGTCAAAGGTGAGGTCAAAATCTATGAACTGAAAGAGCTTTCTGCTTTGAAAAGAGCATTTCTTTCAATCGGAAACAATGTCAATCAGATCGCAGAAGTTGCCAATTCTTCCGGTTCGGTTTATCAAAAGGACATTGAGGACTTGCAGAAAGAGTTCAAATATTTCCGAAGCGTGATGAAAAACTATCTGTTTGAAATCTCGCCGACATACATTTCATGAGGTGTGCCTTGCCGATAATCAAACATATTCCGATATATGCCGCTCCGAAAAGACTGCTTTCCTATGTTACCAACGAGAAGAAAACAGAAAAAACTCTTGTGACGGGGCTTAACTGCTCGGCGAATGTTTCCGAAACTTATGAGGATATGAAGTTTGGTTTTGAAATGTTCAGCGGTGAGAGATTTTTCAAAAGGTCTATAAAATCTGAAACGGCGAAGTCCGAAAAGCAGAAAATTCGACTTCATCATTATATCCAGTCATTTAAGCCGGGGGAGGTCACTCCCGAAGAAGCTCACCAAATCGGAGTGGAATGGGCGGAAAGGGCTTTCGGGAAAAAGGCGGTCGTGCTGTGTGCAACCCATATCGACCGTGGGCATATCCATAATCATTTTGCTGTATGCCCTTACGATATGGACGGAAAGCACTGGCACGCCAACAAGGAAAGTCTGCGGAGATGCAAAGCAATATCCGATGAAATTTCTCTTGCACACGGACTTGAAATCATCGAACACCCGAAGAAAAGCTATACTCACAAATACGGCGAGTACAAGGCAAGGAAAGAGGGTATATCGTGGAAGCAGAAATTGTGCGATGACATTGACAATGCGATTATGAAGGAGAACGTCAGGAGCATTGACGATCTGCTGAAAGAACTGATGAAGCAGGGCTACGGCATTAAGCGAGGAAAGTATATTTCCATAAAGGTCAGGCAGAACCGAAAGCCGATCCGCAGTTATCGGCTTGGTGACGGATACGCTCTTGAACATCTGCAATTCCGCATTGAGCATAAGAATATGGAGATGCCGATGTCCGAAGTTTTGAAGTATTCGGGCATTCAGAGGGAGTATGCTTTGTGTATCAGGCATATACAAATTCAGCTTTTACCGCCGCCACGAAGCCGAACGTCTGCACTTTGCCACATACAGGGAGGCCGAAAGGTCAAGCCGTCTGCTGTTCTATTTGCGTGATAGCAAAATTCATTCAGCAGATGATTTTCGGAAAGCTGTTTTCGATGCGGAAGAAAAAGTTAAAAAACTGAAAGCCGAAAAGGACAGCCTTACAAAGAAAATTGCCGATGAGGAAAAACTCATCGGCGATATTCCGAAGTATCTTGAAATTCTGAAACGCGGGCCCTTGCTTCCAAAGGACATTTCCGAGCTTGCGAAATACAATTATCTGAAAGATGCAGGGATAACCTCGCTTGAAGATGCGGAAAAGCACAGGCTTATGCTTGCCGATATGAAAAGTCAGCTTGAAGATGCTGACGGAAAGATCCGTGAAGCTGTTTCCGAGAAAAAGACTGTTTCCGATTTTTATGCCTTGTATGAAAATCAGATGAAGTCGGATTATCAGATTTTGCTTGAACAGGCAAAGGCGGAAATGGAGAATATCCGCAGAGAGGAAGAACGGCAGAAAGCTGAAAAAGAAAGGCGTGATTTGCAGGCGGAGAACAAAATGCAGGATAGGGACAGGTCTGGATTTTTAAGGTGATGAAAAAATCACAGCACCCGTTAAAGTGCTGTGAGTATTAACTGCTCGATAAATCGGAATTTGTTTATTGAAATTTATAGAATCCTATTTCCATTGTAATGCAACTTATAGCTGCACAACATCATTTTATAGCTGTATTATAAAAATCTAAAAACTGTACAAACAATTCTTCATCTAATCGTGTACTCCACTTTGCGTGATCGAGATTCTCAGTTGTATACTTAGCCTTGTCTTCCTTAAACCGCTCTTTATTCTCTTCAGCTTTGTAATCATAATCAAGTGATTCGAGCCATTTGTCAAATTCGGCATTGAACTCATCTTTATAAGTGTTATCAGGATTGTTGAATACATCATTATGCCCTCTGTCCTCAAATCTAATGAATGTAAATCGTGGATCGTCTTTGTATTTCTCATAATACTTATCGTATCCATATTCAATACCTATCACATTATCATCTGCACTGTGTAAAACCAGTATTGATGCATCTGTGTTCTCAAAGCCGTCCATCGCAGTGTTTGAAGCATATTTACCATACTTGAAACGCTCATGAATCTTGATAAACGGTGTCATCGCATAGATCACATTTCCAGCTTGAGACTTACCACCTGATTCAAACATATCAGATGAACTGTTAAAGCCCGAACATTCGATCACAGCTTTGACCTCGGGGTGGTAGTTCAGAACATTACATACACAATATCCACCCCAACTATGACCGAAAAGCATGATTGGAAGCTCAGGAATCTTATTATTATCTTCAACAAAGGAGATTGCATGGTCAAGATCAATCACACCCTGCGGAACGCCGCCTACGCCCTCACCTTCACTTTTGTCACAACCGGTGACATCGTAGGCAAATACATAATACCCGTTTGATGCAAAATAATTTGCAACGTCCATATAGGAATTATGTCCGCCTCCGCCAAATCCATGAGCAATGACTACAATGCCGTGCTGATTGTCACCAACACTGTAAAGATAACCTGCCAATTTCTGTCCGTTATCAGAGGAAAATGAATATTCCTTGCATTCCAATAAATCGAAATCCTCTGTTCTAAGCATTAGTGGTTCGTAGCTATCACAACGAACATTAAAATTCTCATTATACATCATCACACAAAATGCCCACCAGCCTATGAGTAATAATACGATAACGCTCAAAAGAACGATAATTGCAACTTTCTTTTTTGATTTTGTTTTTTTCATCGAACACGCTCTCCTTAAGTACACTGAAATAGTATCTGTTTTATAAATTACGATTTGTCTGGCAGCTTATGCCCGTTAAATAGATTATACCATACTCATCACAAAGATTCAAGAAATATTTCCGCAGAAAGGCAGGTGATTATTTGAAGAACAAAAGCTTAGAGGAGATAGAAAAATCAACAAAAAGCTTTCTGAGCACATCGGAGGCAGCAGTAGTTCTGGGCATCTCTCCGTCAACGCTCAGAAAAAGAGCTGATGAATATTCGGAATTGTTTCCGATACAAAGGGGTAGGAAAGAAATACAGAATGAGAAAGGCTACGGCGTGAATATGAACAAGTATATGTCTATAAAAGTTAAGCCTGACAGTAAAGACATTCGTACATACAGACTTGGTGACGGATATTTTCTTGAACATCTTAACTATCGCATTGAGCATAAAAACTTTGAAATGCCTTTATCTGAAATTGCAAAGTACAGTGGCATTCAGAGAGAATATGCGATTTGTCTGCGGCAGATACAGATGATTTTATATAAATCTCCCGAACCCGAAAGACCGCATTATGTTTCGTACCGTTCGGTTCTGAAAAATTTCGAGCTTCTTAATTTCCTGCATGACAACAATATCCACACCCTTGATGCTTTTAAAAATGTGGTGGACAAGGCGGAGGGCAGATATACGGAAGTGCTTAATGCTAAGAAAAAGCTTGAGGACAAAATTTCCGAAACAGAAAAAATTATTGCAGATTTTCCAAGATACAAGAAGCTTGTCAGGAAAAATCCCAACACAACAAGAGGAGCTTACGGGAAAAGGGCGATTTTACGTTGGTTTTGGTAGAGGATATACAATAAAGGCATATCCTCAATTTTCTACAATGTATATATTATGATATATGTATGTCAAAAAAGCTGTTTCGACGGATTTATTTGTATTGTCCCGGTTTCGGTACGATTTCGGCGAAAAGTCTGTATCTACCTCCGATGTCAGCGGCAACATACGGCTGACTGAAGGATATGAGGAGATAAAAGCACTTTCACAGATAGACCTTGTATCTCCAAAAGGATGTTGATACTGTAAGCAAGGCTCCCATGGCTGTTGATGAGGGACGGCAAGGAAAGTCACCCTGTCACTATTATGGGAACAGTGAGTAATGATCGAAAGAAAGCAGACACAAAGCTTAAATCTCTCATATCTGCAAATGCAGGGTAGGACACTTGATATGGGCGAGTATCGTGGGTTCAAGCTGTCGATTTTCTTTGATACCCTAACAAAGTACGTTATCCAAATCTGATTTCAGACGGAGTAACTCCATAGCATTCTCTGATTTTTCTGCTCATGTCGCTCTGACTGCAAAATCCTGTGTTTGCAGCAATATCGGACAGCTTCATGCCGGTATATCGTATAAGCTCACAAGCTCTTGTGCAGCGTATGTGGGTAAGATATTCACGGGGTGACATTCCCGTTTCCGCCTTAAATGCGTGAGAAAGATAACCCTCGCTGATAAAATTATCGGCGGCAATATCCTCAATTTTTATGCTGTCCGCATAATTTTGCTCAATATACGTCCTGACCTTTTCCGAAAGAATTTTTCCCGAACGCTTAGCAGTTTTTTCATTCTGTGGTCTGCAAACATCGAAAAATACCGACACGATATCAAGTGCCGCACTCAGCTCCGAGTAAATATTTCCGCCATACAAAAATATATCAGCCATTTTTTCAAAGCCCGACCGAATTTCGGGCTTATTTTTTATCACGATGATACCGCCCTTGCTAATGTCCGTCAGTATTGAAAATAGATCGGGACGGCTAAGCTGATTTTTCAGCTCCCACGGGTTTATTATTGTAATAAATCGCTTGTACTCTATATCCTTTTCTACAGTTACATCATGAAGCTGTCTGCTTTTTATAAGCGCAGAATCTCCGTCGGAAAGAACAGATATAATATCTCCGGTGACAATGTTCACTTTGCCGCTTACGATGTGCATGATCTCGCATGACGTATGAGTATGACAGACATTGTACATGGGATTTTCATAATATCCTGCGTGTTCTATAATTGCCATTTTATCACCCTTTTTATCATATCACACATCGGGATAATTTACAACAAAGAACAGCAGATTTTCTATAATAAATAGCAGATAATATAATGCAGTATTCCATAAATTCAGCTAAAATATTGTAAATAATCCTTTTAAGGAGATGCGCTTATGAATATCAAAAGAATTATAGCGTCTGCAGTATGTACAGCAATGATTCCCATCGCTTTAAGCGGATGTACGGACAGTAAAAATCAAGCTGAAACGGAGGAAACTGCTATGCAGACAACTGAAACAACAGCAGAAAAGGAAATACCGCTTGCAAGTGTGAACACAGCTTACAAATCTGTTACTGTTGACGGAAACACAACAAATATGGACAAGGGTACGGTGTGGCGTGGTCTGGGCGTTATAACGGGAAACAATTCCTCACGTCTTCTTATGGACTACAAAACGGAAAATCCCGATGCATATTGGGAGATAATGAACCTGCTGTTCAAGCCCGATTACGGCGCAGGTCTTACTCACGTTAAGATTGAATTCGGCACGGACGTTAATTCTTCATCGGGTACAGAGCCTTGTATAATGCGTTCAGCCGATGAAGAAGCGGACGTTACAAGGGGTGCAGGCTTTATGTTTGCGGCGGACGCTCTCTCCATAAATCCCGATATTACCGTTGATCTGCTCCGCTGGGGAGAGCCAAAGTGGGTAACAGACGCATTTGCTGAGTCCCTGGAGGCAGGCTTTGAAGCAAGATACAAATGGTATAAGGCTGCTATTGAAGGTGCGTTCGATACATACGGAATGAAATTCACCCACATCAGTGCCGACGCTAACGAGGCAGAAAAGGTGGACACCGATTGGATAATATATTTTGCCGACAGGCTGGAAAATGAAACTGACGAGCGGTACGATTACGGTGCGATAAAGATAGTTGCTTCCGATGAGATAGGTTCATGGAAGATCGCGGACGAAATGACAGATAACGAAGCTCTGCGAAACGCAGTTGATATTCTTGCCGAGCATTATAACACTTGGGCAAGCGAAAAGGCTAAGCTTCTGAACAAAAACTATGGCAAAGAGATCTGGTATTCCGAGGGAGTTGCTTCCACGAATATTGCAAAGCTGGCGGTGCAAAGCAACGGCAGCGGCATTAACGGCACAAACGGTGCTCTTGACGTATGCAATCGCATCATAAACGGTTATTACAACGGCAGAATGACCATGTATGAGTATCAGCCTGCTGTGGCAGCGTATTATTCGGGAGCAAAATATTTTCCAAAATCACTGATAAATGCACAGAACCCTTGGAGCGGTTATTATGAAGCGGACTGCGGTGTATGGACTTCCGCACATTTCACCCATTTTATAAAGAACGGCTGGAGATTTATCGACAGTGCCTGCTATGGTGACGGCAAGGAAAATCACTACATTTCCGAGTCAACTAACAATTATATGGCCGTTACCGATACGGAAACGGGAGATTATTCTATCATCATCTGCAACGACAGCGAGGAGCAGCGCAATTACACCTTTACCCTTGAAAATATGAAGCAGGCAGAAGCACCGTTCACAATTTGGAAAACAAGAGGTCCCGATGAGGGTCAGGCTTACAACGAAAATTATTTCAGGAACATCGGCACATTCCGTCCCGTTGAAGCCGAGGGAAAATATTCCTATTCTATCGAGGTAAAGCCTTATTCCATAGTTACTGTTACAACTCTTGACAATACCGCAGATACTTCCGTTTACAACTGCAGGTATGATGATATTCCCCTTGATATAAATTATTCCGACGATTTTGAATACTCCAAAGAATTTCTCTCTGCAAGAGGAAACGCTCCCCTTTACACTACCGATCAGGGCGGAGCCTTTGAGGTTTCGGAAATTGACGGAAACAAGGTGCTGATGCAGATGATAAATGCCGATAACAAGCCTACCGATTGGCGTTACAGAGGTACTCCCAATCCCATTACCTCTCTCGGCGATGACCGCTGGGCAAATTATTCTGCGGAAATAGATTTTAAGCTTGCGGATAGTGCTGCGGATAATTATATTGCGCTTGGCGTTCGCTATCTCACAGCAGAGCTTGATTCATGGTCAGCGGAAAACGGCTACAGCATAAGAGTATATCCTAACGGAAAATGGGAGCTTAAAAAGAATGCACAGACAGCAGACAGCGGAGAAATTGACGGCTTTGACAGTTCGGTATGGCATACGGTAAGAATCACTGCTGCAGGAAAGCATATATCCGCAGAGCTTGACGGTACAGAGCTGACCGCCTTTGACGATGATATTGCTTTTGCAAATTCGGGACGAGTTTCGATCGGCAGCGGTCTTTACAACAATATTTTTGACAATATGAAAATATCTCCTGTGGACGGCTGCAAACCCACAATTACAAGAGTTGACGATCACGATCCGTCCGTTACCTATAACGGTGACTGGTACAGAACCGTTCCCGACAGCTATCTTAATTTCAACAGAACAATTTCCCGTGCGGAAATTGCCGAGGGAGATACGGGCGAAAAGAGCTTTGAGTTCAGCTTTACGGGCGATCGTTTTGCGATAATCGGTCAGACCGACCCTGCGGATATTGAAGTTTATGTTGACGGAGAATTGCTTGAAACAAAGAAAAATCCTTGGGGAGCACTTGCAAGACAGTGCAGCTATTCTGCGGAGGTTCCCGAGGGCGAACACACGGTAAAGATCAAGGTCATAGGCGGTTCCTATACTGTTGACGCAATAGAATATTGAGGTGCGAAATGTTTGAAATAAAGGATAAATTCTATCTGAACGGAAAGCCGTTTAAAATAATTTCGGGAGCATTCCATTACTTCCGAACCGTTCCCGAATATTGGCAGGACAGACTTGAAAAACTTGTGAATATGGGCTGCAATACTGTTGAAACCTATATCCCTTGGAATTTTCACGAACCGAACAGGGGACAGTTTATTTGGGACGGGATGCGTGATATATGCCGATTTATCGAAACAGCACAGGAATTGGGACTTTATATAATAATTCGACCCTCACCCTATATCTGCTCGGAATGGGAATTCGGCGGTCTGCCAGCGTGGCTTCTCCGTGACAGGAATATGCGGCTTCGGTGCAGCTATGAACCGTATCTTAATGCTGTAAAGAATTATTACAGTGAGCTTATCCCGAAGCTGGTGCCTTATCAGATAGACAGGGGCGGCAATATAATTTTAATGCAGATTGAGAACGAGTACGGCTATTACGGCAACGATAAGGCGTATCTTGAATTTCTCCGTGATACTATGAGAGAGCTTGGTATAACCGTTCCCTTTGTAACCTCGGACGGTCCATGGAGTGAGCCGATATACAAATCGGGAATGGTGGACGGTGCGCTGCCTACGGGAAATTTCGGCTCCGGGGCAGAGTGGCAGTTTAGTCAGATGAAAAAATTCATCGGTGATGACAAGCCCCTTATGTGTATGGAATTCTGGAACGGCTGGTTTGATGCATGGGGAGATGAGCATCACACAACTTCTCCCG
>ERZ857693.1575-NODE-1575-length-27316-cov-5.250578_pt1 | contig 27316 bp, 17 predicted proteins | sample MGYA00519765_ERZ857693 | MGnify/ENA primary metagenome ERZ857693 (study PRJEB31778, sample SAMEA3449354) | human gut metagenome | biome: human gut; feature: human-associated habitat; material: faeces | place: United Kingdom | collected 2010/2012 ... | reverse complement strand
GATATTTTATATTTTATCACGGAAGGATTTATTTACACAACTTTTTCTATACTCTCGTTATCAATCGGAAGGAAATCCGATTTACACAAGATTTTCTATAGGCTCGCTTTAGGCGGAGAATTTTTCATTATTTATATAAATTTCCTATATTTCTTCACGATTATCTTTAGAATCAATTGTTTTTTGTAATGCTTCTTGAACTGCTGCTTTTATTTCACTTTGGTTAGCATAGCCTCCCCAGAATCCACTTCCTTGATCTAATTGTCCTCCAGACCATCCCCCTGAAAATTTTTCATTTAGCATTTGTATTATTTCAGTTGTTCCATAAAAATTTGTTTCCCCATCTCCACTTGTAATTAATAAATTATCATATTTTCCATATAATCTATCTGTAACAGTTGATGTTTTTGAATGTGGTAAATCCAATTGAATATATTTTCTTTTTTCTGCAATTTCTCCTAATTTTTTACTGCCTCTTGAGCTTGTGCTTCTTGTTCTGGAGTTACTCCTTGCATTTCTCTATCTCTCATTCTTATGTTTGATATAATTTCTTGTAAATCTTCTGCACTTAATCCAAGTTCAGCCCCTAATTTTTCCATAGCAGGAATATAGCCTTTATCATTTGCAGAAACAAATTGTTCATCCAATGTTAATTCAACTCCTAAAATTTCTGCTACCTGTTCTAGTGATGATTTTGGATTGCTTCTATCATCTTCTCCATATGTATGATGATCTACGTTTATTGCTCCATTTGAATCTCCTTGTAATTCAACTCCATATACTGCCTTTTGCTCTCTTTTTGCTTCTTAAATTTTTGTTTTTAATTCCTCTTCTAATTTTTCTCAAGATGCCCCCCAAGCTTGTCCAGTAATCAAAACATCCTCTCCTTCTTTTTGAAGCATCTCAACTATAGTTTTTGCTTCCAAATCATTTTTTGGTGTAACCCATACTCTGTTTTCTATTTAAAATCCTCCTTCTAACTATTTTAATAATTTTATATCAGTATTTTTTATAAACAATTTTTTTATAATTTTGGGCAAACCTTGAATACAATTATATAAATCCTGGTTATTTCTTCTCAATTCCTCTATTTCATTGTCTTTTTCCTTCATAGCATCTTTGTATTTGGAAAGTAAATTCTTTGCTTTTGAAATCTTACTATTTTCTTTTTTTAGTATCTCAACTAAATTCTTAAGTCTAATATTCTCTATTCTCGCATTATAATTTTGATTAGATTCTCTAATTTCTTTTAAATATGAATCTATTTCAGCATTTTTTATTGATTTATTCTCTTTTTTAGTAATTTCAGCAGATCTTACAATTTTGTCCAGCATTTCAAATGCTCTATCATCAATTTTTTGTTTTTCAAGAGGAATTTCGGGATCTATTGAAAAATTTTCATCATACTCAAAATTATCTTCTATATAATCAATCATCTCTTGTGGTATGAGTTTATATTCTTCCTCTGGTAAGTAATCTAATATTACTTTAACTTGATATAAAGCTTTAGCTTTTGATATCATCTATCTTTCACCTCTTCCTAATGCTTTTTTTATTGCTTGTCTTATAGAGTCAAATGAAATTCTAGACTTTGGTTGTTTTGGTAAATTAGCTGTTTTTTTTACTTCTACTACTTCAGATTGTTCCTCTGTAGTTTGCAATTTTGGTTTTACTATTCCCTCTGTTTTCTGATTTTTTTCATCTTGTCCTAATTCAGTTTGCTTAATTTCTTTAATTATTTGATATGGGTCTAAAAAGCCTTCATCAATTAACATTTTCTGTCTTTTAGTTATCCTTACAACATAATGCTGTGATCCTCCAAAATCTATCCTTGGATGTCCATTCCATTCTAGTGTTCCCATTTCATCCATACTTGGATCTGTACTCTCCATTATTTCTTGTTTCCTTTTTGCTTTTTCCTCTGCATTTCTTTTTTGTTCTTCTTCTTGTCGTCTTTTTTCATTTTCAGTTTCTTTATCAGACTTCCATGGTAATGCAGGACCTTGTTCTTCCATATGTCCATTTAACATTGCTTCTCTTCTTGTCATTCTTTTTGTACTACTTCCATATCCCATGTTTCTTATAAAAACAGTTCCCATTTCGTCCATACTTGGATCTGTACTTTTTATTATTTCTTGTCTTCTTGCTTCTTCATCTGCCTTTCTTTTTTCACTATCTAATTTAAACTTATATTCCATTTTATATCCCCCTTAAAAATAATAATTAATACTAATTATAGTATAGCATTTTACAATATTTTTTACAATATTTACTGCATTTTATCTTATTCGTTTCCTAGCCTTATTTTTGGCATTTTCTTTCTCACTTCTTTCTTTATTATCTTGAAATCTTTTTTGTATTATCCAATCTTCTTTTTCTCCTTTTTCTGCTTTGTTAATTATTCTTTTACAAGTTTGTATCTTTTTGTTTAATCTTTCAATATCTTCATTTAAAATATTGATTCTTGCCTTTAAAATCGTTTTATCAGCTGCATTATCAGTTTTATTATATAATTTCATATATATTTCTTTTTGAGCCTTTAAGGGTGTAATTTCTTCAAGATATTGCGTTCTTAAATTTTGTGTATCTTCTATTGATTTTAAATCCTTACTACTTATCAAACTTAATTCATCACACAATTTGTTGAATTTATCTATTTCCTTATAATATTCAGGTGTTCTTTCTTCATAATGTATTTTAGGTGGTAATTTTCCTAAAACATATAAAAAATGAACATATAATCTATAAAAATGTGATATTTTTAGTAATTCTGAATTTATTTTTATTCCATCATATACTTTGACTTTATATATTTTGTTACTATCGTTTTTGAATCTATAATCATTATAATATATTCTGTGTTTTATATTTTCAAAAGTATAATCTTCTCCAAATGTTCTTGCAATTCTTATATTTCTATTAAAATAAGGTGTTGATATGGATATAGAATTATTAGATTTTTTTACAATATAACCTTTATAGCCTAATTCATCAACAAAATCTTGATATTTTACTGCATTTTCAATTGCTTCATCAATATTCTTTTTTATAAGTTCCATTTTACCACTATTACGATTATAATTTGCAATTCTACTTTCAGCAATTTTGTCTTCTCTATTTGCTTTATCAGTTTCTACTACTGAAAGTCCATATTTTATACATAGATCATCATTTGTTTCTCTTAAAAGAGCAAGTTCAACATTAGAATTATGATATTTGCTACCATCAATAAAGGAGACTGAATTTAGTATTATATGGTTATGAACATTATCTTTATCTATGTGTGTGCAAACTAATACTTGATATTTATCTCCCCATAAATTATTTGCTAGTTCCATACCTATATCATTACATTCTTCAGCAGAAACTTCTTTTCCCTTAAATATTTGATTTATATAGTTTGCATATTCATCTTTTGGTATAACCAAATTAGTCACATAATAATCTCCTTCCTTGCGATAAGTAATTTCGTTTTCTCTTTCATTTTCCATAATGAAAACCTCCTTTTAATTTATTTTTATGTATAAAAATAGAGTAGAAATTTTTATTTTTCTACTCTATAATTATAATTAACTTATTTTATCTTCCCATTCCATTACTCTGCCTTTGTTGGTTTTGTTGATTTTGATTAACTTGATATATTCCTCTTAATTGTTCTAATCTTCTTTTCTGCTCTTCTGTTGCTCTACTTCCTAAAAACATTAACTGCGACATTTCCCTTATTTCAGCCATTGCTTTTTGTGAATGATTTACTTCACTTGTAGTAACTTTGCCTCTAGTAACAGTTCTATCCACTTTACTTATTGGTAATTTAGGAGAATTAGATTCTTCTAATTTTTGTTGTTCTTCTTTTTGCTTTTTATCATGTTCCTTATGTTCCTCATGTTCCTCATGTTCTGAAAATTCTTGTTCTTCTTGCATTTTTTGTGCTTGAGCAGGTGAAATTCCCATTTCTTGCTTTAATGCTTGTCCTCTAAGTGTTTTCTTAGGTTCTTTTACTTCTACAGTACCACCATTAGCAACAGTTAAAGCATCTAGCAGAGCATTAATATCACCATTATAATTTTCTTGTCCTGCAAACATTACAGCTTCTTCTATAAATTGTGTTGCAGATATTTCTCTATCATTACTTTTTAATATAAACTTACCACTACTTGGAATATGTGGTGCAACTACTTCTTGAATATATTGCTTTGCAGATATTTGAACTCCATTAGGTAATGATACTTCTTTTTGCACCAATGCTGGATTTAAGGAATCTACTATATCTATAGCATTTACTTGTTTTCCTTTTAAAGTAATTGTTCCAGCATTAGCTCTAGTATTTTCTGATAATAATTTAGATATATCTCCTTTATATTTTTGTTGTCCTTCACCTAATATATATTCTTCAATATATTGTTTTGCAGATATTTCTGCTTTATTTTGCAATACAAATCTGCCATTGCTTGGAATATGTGGTGCGACTACTTCTTGTATATATTGTCTAGCCGGAATTTTAGCACCATTTGGTAATTCTATTTTTTGTTGCAATAATTCTGGTTTTATTAAATTTACAATATCAACTGTTCTTATAGTTTTTGTTTGTTTATTAATAGCATTTTCTTCTTTATTAGTTTGTGATGTAGTAGTTTGACTTGGTTGAGATTGTTTTTCTTGGTTCTTTTGTTTACTTTGAGTTTGGATAGTTCTAGCATCTACTTGTTCAAATCTTTCTTTAGATTCCTGTTGAAAGCAGAAATTATCACTTATTCCAGCTGCTTTACATCTTGCTGAAATTTGAGTTTTAACTTTATCCATAAATTGAGGATCTACTTGTTGCATGATAGGAAGCATACCTTTGATAATTTTATCCATATCACAGGTACTTACACCTATATTTTTATTATCTCTAGTTGGTATAGAGAAAATAGCCTCATAATTACTTGCACCCAAAGTTTCTTTTATATCTTTAACTGCATCTAATTTTTTTAATCCTGTAGTAATATTTTTTCTTAAATGATTTTTAATATGTTCTTTAAATTTAGGATTTGTTAGATCTGCATCTTTTAATCCTAAATTAGGAAGTTCTTTAAATTTTGAATCTTTATTTTTATCTAATATTTCTATAATAGTTCCAGCTGCCTGTTCAATAAATAAATCATTAAATTTTACTTGTTTTCCATCAAATGTTACATTTTGTCCTTTGAAATCTTTTATGCTAGATAGTAAAGTTTCCTCTATAGCAGCTTCAAAAATATCTGCTCTAAGAGAGTTATAGGATTGATTTTCTCCATTACTTTTTAATGGTGGTTCATCTCCAATTCCAATCCAATTATCTATTGTTCCTGTAAGAGCTGGTGGCTCTCCACATCTTTCGACAATTTCAGGATGCTCTTGTGCAATTTCTTGAAATGCACTTATATAATTGGCTAAATTATCCGTATCCGCATATACAACCATCTTATCATCTCTTTCACTTGATGAACCTAATTTAAAATAAAATGGTATTTGTTGTGATTCGCATTTACTTTTAAATAATTGGGCCAGTTTCCACATATCTTGATTTTGACATCCAATATATAACCTATGCTTTACTGGAATTTTACTCTCTTGCCTTCCTGATATATATTGTGATTTTATATGTTCCCATCCATCATTTAATTCCCATCCGTTTATATCTTCTTCAAATAAAGGATTACTCTTTAATCTTGTTATATCTTGCATTGAACTAACTTTTCCAAAAGATTTCAAATATTGTTGTAATTCTCTTGCTGCCATTCCTCTTTGTTGTTCTAATACTTTCATTTGATTATCATTTAATCTTAAAATATTATCTATCCATTGGTTATATGTATCTACAAAAAATTGCTCTTTATCTGTTAAATTAATTCCTGTATTATCTTTATTCTGATTCATCTTAACTAAAAAACTATATAAATCACTTCTATTAAAGACATCTGTCCTAGAAGATTTTGCATATCCTTCTACTATCCTTTGTAATATTTCTGAATTATCCAAGGGACTTTTAGTTCTATCATAAATTTCACTTAATTTTACCATAACTTAAATCCTCCTAGTTTTTTAATAAACTTCTAATTTTGCTTAAAAGTTTCTTTATAAAATTTGGTTTTTTGTATTCTACCATTGATAAAGAATTAACAACTTCTTTATCTTCAACAACAGTATTTTGCTCTTTCTTTTTGAATATATTATCAGGATTATATTTTTCATATAATTCTTGTTGTTCTTTGATTTTTAAATTTTCATTATCAGAAAAACTTTTTAAAATTTCTTGTTTTTCTTCCTCACTATCACACCAGTAATTTAATTTTAATATAGCAAGTAAAACTATAGTTTCTCTTTGTAAGTTTTGTTCATCTAATTCTATATTTACATCAATAATAGGATAGTATTCCTTATCTCTTTCTTCTTCAAAAAAATCTTTAATTTTTTTTGGTACTTTATCTATAAACTGATCTTCCATTAAATTTATTATTGCATAAATTTCTGAATATGCTATTTTACTATCTTGTATCATTTGTATCCCCCAACTTATAATAATTTAATTTTATTTTATCATAAAATATCTTTTTTAAAAACAATTTACCATAATTTTCTTAACTTTTTAGAAACCTGAAGGAGTGAGCTTTGTAGATTAGGCGTAATATATCCCAGATTTTAAATAGGATTATTACACCTTTCTTTTAAGAAACCGTCGGTCGCTTGCCAAGTTTCATAGGCAGTCTAGTAAGTAACCTTTGTTACTATAATTGCTGATTGCTAAGGCTGTTAAAATTTATTTGTTACAGCCTTAGTATGCAAAATAATTGAAAATTATTTTGTAATACCTATAGCAATCTTTACTTATACTTGTCCAAGCTTTTTACAATTACAAATCCACATCCAAGTATCCACCAATACTCTTTATTTATTGTGAGTTTATAGTTCCAAGTTCTCACTTACGCATTTTGTATAAATAGACCGTTTATACTAATGCGAGCATATTTTATAGCATCGGCTTGCTAAACCTAGAACTTTTATAGAGGTTCTGCATATCTCTAAAACAATAAAAAAACACCTGCAATATTTACACTGCAAATGCTTTCTATTTTTCTATTCAATTAAATAAACTGTGAAACATTTTACTCTATTTTGGAATATTTTGTTTCACATTTTTGCTTATATAATATTTTTATTATTTATTATTTCATTTAAAGTAATCTTTACTTCACTGATTTCTATTTTATATTTATCATTTAATACATATTTATTTTGCATATTTTCAAATTCCTTTAATAATTCCTCATTAAAGTCTTGTTTTAAATAGGTGAAGTCCTTAATTTTTAAATCAGCATCAATTCCACCTTTTCTAATGCTCTCTTCTTGCCTTTTATATGAAATTAGTTTCTCTAGTTCTTCTTTGTTTTGTAACAATTCTTTAATTGCTTTTGTTTGTGCTAGTATTGTAATGTCATATAAATGCTTTGATGTATCCTTATGCATATTTCTAATATAATAAAACTCTGCTGCAAAAACTTTATCTATAAACATTCTTTCAAGTTTTATAATATTTATATCAAAATCTGATATTTCAAACTGTTCTTTTAAAATTTTTCTCTCACTTTCGTTTGCTAATTTATATATAAGTGGTTCTATTTTATATTTTTTATAAGGCTCACTAACCGTAAAAGATGTTGCTTCTACTTGTATAATTCCTGCTCTATGTAATGGATCTTTACTAGTATCATAAATAGAATTATATCTGTATATTCCTGTAACACTTCCCTTATTATCAATACATTCATCTTTTGATAATTCTAGTCCTTTTACCTCATAACCTAGAGCTGACTCTTTTAATCTGTTTTTGTTTTTAGTATTTGATTGTTCAGGAATAACTTTTACCGTTAAGTCTATATCTTCTGAAAAACGATTCATTGTATCTAATATTTTATAGACTGCTGTTCCACCTTTAAAATATGCTTGTAATTCATCTTGATTTTTTGATAATTCTTTCAATATTGTACATACATAATAATCTTTTTCAATAATATCTGAATCTATTCCTGTTTTTGTATTTAAGTTATCTATAAAATCTCTAAATAATTCTTTATTTAAATGTAAATTCATTTTTACCTCCTACCTTGCTAAAACAAGTATCTTGTTTATTACAGTTCTGCTTTTTGTATCCATAGCATATTTAATTATCTTTTCAAAATCTAAATTATTTTCCTCTATGAAATTATAGATTATTTCATCAGGATTATCTACTTCAATTCCTATATTGTCTTTATTCTCTATTAAGTCAAATAATTGTAAATACTTATAATTCTCATTGTTTATCTCAATTTTAGGTTTTCTAATTATAACATTCAAATTCTTATTTTCATATTTATTAAAGTTTTTACATTCATTTGTAGCAATATCTATAACATTTGGAACTTGAGTAGTTAAATGTGCCTCATTAAAAAGCTTTGCTCCAGTAATGTAACCTTTTATATTACCCTCTTTGTCCATTATATACTTATACCTAATTATTTGCCTATTTCCAAGTAACATTTTGCCAAATATATTTTCATTAGGGATATAATAAATGCCCTTATATGCTGTTTCTATTATGCCTTCTTTATTCATTCTATTTAAAATAGCTTTAATATTATTGAATACTTTTTCTTTTTCATTTTCGTTGTAAAATCTTATAATATACTCTTTAATTTCTTCAATAAAAATTGGTCTTCCTTTTTCGCTTTTATTTATATATTCTAACACCATATTATAGCAATTCATTTTTACTCACCTCTTTATTACTATTTTATGATTATTTTTATATTTTATTCATATTCTAGTAATATTTTAGCATTTTTTTTGCCTTTTGTCAAATATTATCGGTGTTTAACATTCTATTCAATATGTATTGTGCATTTTTTGATTATTTTGTTGTGCAAATTTTGAGTATTTTATATGTAAGAGTATCAATATTTCAAAAACTGGTGCTAACAACAACACACATGTGTGTATTGTCCACCATTTTCTCTTGTTCCTGGTACATAACTACTAATATAGCCAGGTTTTAATATTCCTTTGTCAAAAGGAGGATCTAATAATTTTATAACACCATTTTCCTTGTCTATTAAATGATTTTCTAAACTTTCCATTGATATATATTTTTTATCATTATCTCCTGCTTCAGATATAACTGACCAGCTCTGAGCAATTGAGTCAATTCTACATTCTTCATTTTGCATACTTCCTAAAACATTGCCATCATCCATAAAAGCTCTTCTAAACCATCTTCCATCCCAACCGCTTGAATTTAGTGCTCTTTTTAATTTTTCCATTATTTCTTCATATTTTTTTGCAAGTTCTATTTCATCTTTTTCTACACATATTGGAATAAACTTTTTCAAAACATCATATAAAAAAAATCCTAACCATATGCTTTCACCTTTTCCTTTATTTCCAACTGTACTAAAGCCATCATTCCAGTCTCCAGAGCCTATTTTAGGTAAGCCGTTTTCCCCAAAATTTAGGGAAATGTTGATAGCTTTTTTACAATGTTCATATATGCTTTCTTCTATTTCAGATTGCTCATACATGTCATATCTTTCATCTACATCATTTTCAAGTAAATTTCCTTTTAAGTATGGAGTTTTTATATCTAGTATTTCTTTATCTCCTGTAAATGCAATATAGTCTTCTACTAAATACACAAGCCAAAGTCTATCATCCGAAAACCTTGTGCGTATGCCTCTTGAAGTTTCATCATGCCACCAATGTTCCACATCTCCCTCTATAAATTGATGTTTACTATGCTTAATTATTTGTTGTTTTGTTATATCTGGATTTACATATTTAAGTGCAATTGTATCTTGAAGCTGATCTCTAAATCCATAAGCTCCACCTGATTGATAATACCCTGTTTTTGCTAGTAGTCTTGAAGTTATAGTCTGGTAAATTAACCAACTATTTAATAAAATATTAATTGACTCTAATGGTGTATTTACTTGTAAGTTTTCAGTCATGTTTTTCCAATAATTTTTAGTATTTTTGTATTCTTCTTTTGCTTTGCTTAAATTATTGTATTTATACGCTATATCTTGACATTCAAGCACTGTTTGTCCTACACCTAATGTAAATATAATTTCTTTATTTTCTAATGTCTCTAATTCCACTTCACATTCTATTGCAATTATTTCATTTTGCCATAAACTATTTTGCTTATCTAATTCAATTTGATATATTCCATCTGGGTTAATAATACTTCCATTTCCTATAAAGCTTTGTTTGCTTCCTGTATATGATTTTATTTTTTCACTGCATGATACAAACATATAATCAGAAAAGGTATTTTCCACTCCTGTGTTTTTTATACAAACTATATTAGAATTTGGAACAAATTCTAAGTTACAATATCCATTTGATTTAATTTCATCTTCTTCTAATACTGGTTTAATATAATATATTAATTTAATCCTTTTCTTTTTTAACCCATGGTTTTCTAGTTTTAGTACTTGTACTTTTAAATTATCTTCCATTGGTATATACATATTTAAAGTTTGAGCAATTTCATTACTTTGATGTTGATATTTTGCATAACCAAGACCATAAGTTATATAATAATCATTTTCATCTGGGCATGGGCTTAAACCTAATGACCATATTTTCTTTGTATCTTTATCTTGCATATATATAATTTCCGATGGAATGTCTTGTACTGGTAAATTACTCCATGATGTTAATCTATTTAGCCTACTATTTTTATACCAAGTATAACCTCCCATTCCTTCTGTAACTACTGTGCCAAACTGTTTATTTGTTAAAATATGACTCCATACAGTTGGTAATTTTTCATCTTTATTTACTCTAATTTTGTATTCTTTTCCATCTTGTGAAAATCCACCATATTCATTTAAATATTTTAAATCTTCTAGTTTTTCTCTTTTTGCTTGTATATTTTCAATAGTTCTTGGTGTTTCTTCAAATGGCAAATTTTTAATTTTTTCTAAATACTCTTCTTCTTGTTCTTTTAAGTATCTATATATATTTCCATTACTTGAGTCTAAACTCAAATTTGCACGATACTGTAAAAATTTTATATCTTCAGATGTTAAATTTTCTAATACAAATATTCCACCTTTTATATTTTGCAAATAAGATAAATTTTCATTTGATATACAATTATATATTTCATTTTTTAAATTATCTTCATAACTATATTTTTCTTGATTTACAATTACCAAATCCACCATTATATTTTTTACTCTAAAGTAATTATATGCTTTTAATACTTCAGTTAAATTTTCTACTTCATCTTTGTCTTTCATATTTAATAATAAGATAGGTAAATCTCCAGAAATTCCATATTTCCACAACTTACTTACTGGAGCATTTATTTGGTTACATGTTAAAGTTTTTAATGGATTGTTATACAGCAAATAACCAAGCATTTTTTGATATAATTCTGTCTGTTTTGCTGTAACTTCTAAATATTTATTTTCCGCTTCTTTACTTGCCTTTGATAATTCAAAGTTATACTTAATAGTAGCTTGACTTGTAAATTCTTTTAAATTTTTAACAACTTCTTCTCTAGTTTCTGCAACTGCTAAAATCAAATTCAAAATTACTTTTTCTTCTGGTTTTATACTTATTGTTCTTTTCATTGCAGTAATAGGCTCTGTTGTTAATTGTACATTATTACTTAATGGAATTGAATTTTTTATTGCATTTGGAAGTCCAAGTTCATTCCTTCCATAAAATTTTTCTTTATCAATTTCATATTCTAATTTACCAATTGTTTCATTTTCTGTATATAATTTTATACCTAAAAAAACTTGTGATTCGCCTTCTTGCCTTTTTCTCCTTGTCACAATCATTGATTCTTCATCATTTAAATATTCATAGCTTAAAAACAAATTATTAAAGCTTGGGTGACTATTATCTTGCAATTCTTCTGATAGTACTGGCTCTAAAAAGCTTGTAATTTCTAATGTTTGATTTTCTAAACCATGGTTTGTCAATTCTAAGCTTCTTAGTTCTATTGGTCCGTTTTCAGAAATAGTAGTTTTTAATATTGTTTCTATAGCTCCATCTTGTCTTACTATTTTATCTTGATCATCTGAAAAATATATTGCATATTTATCAGGCTTTCCTAAATAATCCATTTGATTTGCTGTCCAAATTCTTTTAGATTTTACATCTTTTATATAAAAGAAAATTCCTTGGTTTAAATCATTTGTCTTTTTATATCTATTAATTAATAAATTTCCATACTTGCTGTAACTTTCTCCTTTTGAATTCATAACTATTGTATAATTTCCACTTGAAATTACATTTATTTGAGGTATTCTAATATTAGGCTTTGTTATTTCTCTTTGAGAATAATCATTATCATATATATACTTTATTTTTTCAACCTTTTCTTTTTCTTCTTTCGTTATTATAATATTTTCTGGCATTTTTTCTTGAAGTAAGATATCAATTGCTTTTAATTCTGGGTTTTCCATAAATCTTTTTTGCATTATATTTTGCTTAAATAAATTGTTTATTGATACTAATATTAATCCTTGGTGATGTGCCATATATGTTTTTACTAAAGCATATTTTTCGCCCTTTTTTAATCTTGTTGGTGTATAATCTATTGATTCATAAAATCCATATTTTTCATACATGCCATTTTTCTCTAGTTTTTTCAAGTTATTTACCACATCTTTTGGATTTTCATTAATTGTTAAAATACTTGCATAAGAACTTGTTACCATTTCATCAGAAAGTCCTCTTTTTAATCCTAGCCATGGTATTCCAAATGCCTTATATTGATAATTATTTTGTAAGTCTTTTAAATAAAAAGCTGATTCAGATATTCCCCACGGAATGTTTAGTTGTTTTGCATATTCTTTTTGGCTCATTAGCATAAATTTGCAAGATTCATCTAATAAACTTCCTGGGTATTTTGGTATATTTATATTTGGCATAAAATATTCAAAAGCGGTTCCAGACCATGATATTAAACCTTTATATTTGTTTAATATTGTAAGTGTTCTGCTTAAATTGTTCCAGTGCCTTGCAGGTACATCTTTTTTTGCTATTGCAACTAAACTGGTTTGTCTTGCTTCTGATGCTAAAAGGTCATAATACGAATCTGTTAAAGCATTTTCCTCTATATTAAAACCTATAGAAAACAGCCTTGTATCTTCATCATATAATTTCGAAAAATCTGTATTGTATATTAACGTATTTACCATTTGAATTAGTTGTTCAGTTGTACCTGTACTCTCATGCTCTATTAAAAATTGTTTTACTGTAAAAAGGTAACCTACTAAATTCCCACTGTCTACAGATGATACATACCTTGGAGTTAGTGGTTCTAAAGTGTTTAAATCATACCAATTGTATAAATGCCCATTCCACTTTGGTAAACTACTAATTGTATTTAACATTTTTTCTAATAAATTTATTGTATCTTGTAAATTCTCATACCCTAAGTCATAGCTTGATATTACTGCTAATAGGCCTAGTCCAATATTTGTGGGTGAAGTTCTATTTACAATTCTTGGTCTTCTATCTTCTTGATAATTATCTGGTGGTAAAAAATTACTTTTTTCATTTATAAGATCTTTAAAATATTGCCATGTTCTTTTTCCTAAATTTAATAAATATTCTTTTTCTCCCTGGTTTAGTTCTTCAATTTTTGGTGCAATCTTATATTCTTTGCTTATTTTACACATTATATATGGTTCTATAAGCCAGAGTAGTGCAAATAATAGTATAAATATATTGCTAAATTTAAATGGTAAAATAAATAGCAAAATTAATGCCAATATTCCTAAAACAATATTTGATGCCATATTTTTATAATATGAAAGTACATCTTTTTTAGCATTTTTCTCAGCATCTTCTGCAGTCATCCATTCAAGTAAATGTTTTTTTGTAGAAAATACTCTTTTTAGTGTTTTTACACAAGCATTTAAACTAAAATATGCTTTATCTGGCAAATTACCTAATGCTAAAATTCCTCTTTGTATTGCAGCTTTTACACCTGATATTGTTTCAGTAAAAGTTTTTTGAGGTTTTTCTTGATCTTTTTTTAATAAAATACGATTTACCAATTCCAAAATTGTTGGAATTATTGCTGATATTATTAATAAAATCATTATTGGCCATATTTTTATATTAAATAATAATTTAAAAACACATACATAAATCATTAAAATTACAATAGTGGTTTCTAATAAACTTCTTATTAAGTTATCTAATATTTTATATCTTGACAATATACTTAATGGGTTTTGCTTTTTTTCTCCCCTTTTGTTTATAATTGTGCTATTTAGCCATTGAACTAATTGCCAGTCTCCTCTTATCCATCTGTGAAGCCTTGCTTTAAAACTATTATATCCAGAAGGGTAGCCATCTAGTAACATTATATCTGATGCAAGTCCACACCTTAAATAACTTCCTTCTAACAAATCATGGCTTAAAACTGTATTTTCAGGAATTTCATTTGCTAAAACTGCTGAAAAAACTGGCAAATCATAAATTCCTTTTCCAGTAAATATTCCTTCTTCAAAATTATCTTGATATATATCTGATATTGCATTTGTATATGCATCTTTTCCTCCAGAACCTGCATACAGCTTAGTAAAATAACTTTTTTGTATATCTTCAAGCGAAATTCCTACTCTAGGTTGAATTAATCCATGTCCATCTATTACTAAATCTTGTTTATGATTTAATACAGGTCTATTTAATATATGTGCCATTGCACCAATCATCTCTAATCCTGTATTAAGGCATAGTTCAGTATCTGAGTCTAAAGTAATTACATATTTAATATTTGGTATTTTTCCAAACTTTTCTTTTGAATTTTCAATTGTATTTATTAAAAACTCACTTTTGCTTTTTCCTAAAATATATTCATTAAATTGATTTAATAAGCCTCTTTTTCTTTCCCAACCTAAATAACATTCTTCAGATGTATTCCATACTCTTTTTCTATATAGAAAATTAAATTTAGTAAATGTTCCGTCTGGGTATTTATTATTTAATTTTTGAGCTTCTTCTATTCCTGCATTTATAACCTCTTCATCAAATTTTTCCGTCTCATTTTTGCCTGCTGTACAATCTCCCAATAAAGCAAAATATATGTTGTCACTTTTATTTGCCATATAATATTTTTCTAAATTCTTCATTATCTTTTGTACTTTTTGCTTTGAATTCACAATTGTGGGTATTACAACAAAAGTTGCGTATTCTTTTGGAACTCCTTGTTCAAAATCTAATTTAGGTATTGATTTCGGTTTTATAAATTTTCCTAAAATATATTGAGCAATTTGTACTATAATTGTTTGTATTGGTATAATTAATAAAATTCCTAAAATAATAGCAAACCATATAGATGCTTTTGTTTTTATATAAAAATATCTTGAAAGTAATATTGAAATTATTGCTGTACAAACACATAGTATAGTAAGCCATATAGCAATCTTTTTATCATTTGAAAGCTTTTTCGTTGTTTTTCCATTAAGTTCTTGTATCAACTTCTGCCTTCCATCTGATATTAAATAATACCCTACATGACTTTTCTTACTTTCTTTTTCAGCATTTTGAGCTAAACTCCAAACTTTTTTTGCAATATATATTTCAGATATTTTAGTTTTTTGAGAAATCTCTTTAATTGCATTTCTATACATTATTTTAGTTTGATAATCCATCTTTTCATACACATATGCTGGATCTTGTTTTAATATATCTTCTACTCCATTAATATCTTCAAATATTTCTAACATACTAATTCTATTTAAATTTTTAATACTTGTAATACAATTTCCCATTGAAATTTTATTTATTGCAATATCAAAATGCTCTTTTTTTATAGCCTCATCCAAATCCATTCCAGCTCTATTAACTTGCTCTTCTAAAATTTCTAAATATGGATATGCCTTTTTACCATATTTTTTTAATTTATATGATAAATACTCAATAAATGAATATTTCATTTCAGCATATTTTTCTATTTTGTTTTTATATTCCGATATTTTAGTAAACTGTAATTCTCCTTTATTTTTCTGTTCAACTAATCTTTCTACTATATTTTCAACTTTGTATTTTTGTATTTGAGAAATATATATTCTTTCACAAATTTGCCTAATATTCTCTATTAAAGCAATTTTCATAAAAATACTTATACTCCATATTTCTTCCATACTAAGAGTTTTTTTTCTTTGATAGCCAGCCAAATAATCTTTCAAGCTTTTTCCATCAATTTTATTGTCAGTATAATTTATAATTTCACTTGCCAAAACATACACTCTAGCAAATCCAGCATAATTACCATTAGATATTCCTAAAAACTTAGTATATTTACGTTTAGACAATTCTAATTTAATATTTTTTACAGTTTCATCTATCACATAATAATTATCTAAAATCCACTCTCCTGCTGGATGTATTGGTATTTTTAATTTTGCATGTTCATTCAACAAATTATATACATCAGAAATTATTTCAAAATTTTCCTTCAACCTTGGAATAGGATAAGTATTTTTATCAGAATAATTTTGTAAATTATGGCTTGAAGCCTCCTTTTCCAAATAATCCTCTAATTGACTTTTTCCTAAAATTGCACCCTTTATCATCAAATTTCTATATTGCATTAAAAAATTCCACTCCTTGTATTATATGTTTTACACATATTTTTCTCAAAAGTGGAAATTTTATTCATTTTAATATCAATCAAATACAGTTTATTCATCTGATATTTTTTAATTGAAGAAACAGGCTCTGACTGACATAATTTTAAATAAATGAAATATATATGTATGGGGTGTATTTATGATTATTTTAAGTAAAAAAAGATTTGGTATAATATCTACAATTTTATTAATTTCTTTATTTGTTTTTGTTTTTCAAGTTGCTAGTTCAAAACAAACTGTTCAAACTGTTTCTCTTCCTGTTTCTAACAAAGTAATCGTTCTAGATGCTGGTCATGGAAAGCCTGATGAGGGGGCTCAATCTAGTAATGGCACTACTGAAGCTGAAACAAATTTAAAAATTACATTAAAAGTTCAAAGTTTGTTAGAGCAATCTGGTGCAACTGTTGTTTTAACTCGTAGCGACGAAAATGCTATTTATGATTTAGATAAAACTACTTTAAAGCAAAAGAAAATTTCTGATATTCATAATAGAGTTAAAATTGGTAATGAGAGTTCTGCTGACATTTTTGTTTCTATTCATTTAAACAAAATTTCTCAGCAACAATATTATGGTTGGCAATGTTTTTATAAGCAAAACGATGAAAAAAGCACTGCTTTAGCTAAGAGTTTACAAGAAAATTTGAATGATTCTATTCAAAAAGAAAATAAAAGAGTTTCTATGAAGCTTGATAATGTTTATATTATCAAACATGTTGAAATTCCAATATCTATTGTAGAATGTGGTTTTTTATCTAACCCAGAAGAAGAAACACAACTTTTAAGTGATGATTATCAGAATAGGTTAGCATGGGGAATTTATAATGGAATTATGGATTATTTTTATAATAGCTAATGCAATATTTTATGTTTTGTGGTATAATATCTTTACAGTCAAATGACTGAATTAAAAATGTCAAAAAAGTCTCTCCTTAACAAGAGAGACTTTTTTTCTTATTTTTTATTCTTCAATTTGTTTTTTAAATATTGATTTAGCTATATTTCCTATTACTGGCAATTCTGGATCTTCTTCTTTATTTGCTTTAACTATACCAAAAATAATAGCTAAAATATATACTGCCCATAGAGCTGTACTAAAGAAAGGAATAGTAACCGGAATAAATCCATAAGCTACACTAATAATGGTATATCCTAGTCCTATTACGACTGCTTGTGCTGCATGTATTTTTGTATTTTTTTCATTATCTTTTACAGCAAATAGTACAATTAAACCTCCTAACCAGCCAAATATATATGCTAATATTGCTCTTGTTTTTTGATTCATAATTTTCCCCCCATTCTCCCTATTTTCAAATATATAATAGCATTTATGTCGAAAATTGTAAATATTTTTTATATATTTTTTCTTCTATCAATAACATAAGTACTTCCTGGAGTCATTTTAGCAAGATGTTTAACTTGTGCTGCAGATTCCCCTATTTCAAGTACATTTTTAAATCTTCCTTTATCAACAACTACTACTGCTATAGAAATACTTGTTAATGGAAATTGTTCTATTACACATTTTCTATTTGGTATTTCTAAATATCCTTTTTCAATATCTGACTTGTTAAAATATTTAAGTACTCCTTGATCAAATTCTAAAATTATATCTTGACATATTTTTTCACAATTTGTGTTAGCCGTTATTGCAACGAAATCATCTCCTCCAATATGTCCAACAAAGTTGCTTTCATCTTCTGTATCATGTAAATGATTTGCTACACATCTTGCTGTAAATTTAATTATTTCATCTCCATTTAAAAATCCATATACATCATTATATGCTTTAAAATTATCTAGGTCTACATACAATATTGAAAATTGATCATTATTTAATAATCTCTTTTTTATTTCAGTTTGAATTTGAACATTTCCTGGTAACCCAGTTAATGGACTTACTCTACGGTTAGTATCTAAAAGCCTTATTACATTTTTTACTGTGTAATATAAATATTGTTCATCAATTGGTGCTTTTATATAATGCTCAACACAGGCTTTTAATACTTGAATTCTATGTTCTTTTTCTTTTACTGAAGATATTACAATTATAGGTGTTATGCTATTATCTTCATTTTTTCTGATTTTATTGCAAAGTTCAATAATATCTTCTTTTATTCCATCTTCATTTATAATAATAAGTGCTGGAATGTTTTTTAACACACTTTCAATTTCCGCTTCTTTAGCTTTTTTAAATTTATATTCTTTTTCTTTTTTAAATAAATCTATTAGTTTGCTTTTTAATTCATTTTCTTCATCAATCAAATAAATTTCTTGTGACATATTTTGTCTCCTTTTATTATGGATTATATTGTAGTTCTGCTGTCTTAGTTATGTCATATCCACTTGTGTTGATAACTTGAACAGAAATAGTATTGTTTCCTTCCCTCAATTTTACAGGTCCTACTGTAACTTTCTTTCTATTTAAATCTCTTGCAGCATATACTTTTCCGTTTAAGTTAACTATTATGTCTTTTATTCCATCTTTGTCTTCTACTTCTATTGTTATGTCTTGATTATTACGTTTAACTACCATTTTAGGTTTTGAAGTTGAAGTTACTACTTCTTTTTCAAAACTCTCAACATTTCCATTCATATCTTCAGCAATTATTTTAACTTTTCTAGTTCCCACTGTCAAAGCTACATCTTTTCTAATTTCTTTTTGTCCTTGTTGATTTGCTTGAATTACTATAGGTTCCTCGCCTTCCCATTGATATGATATATATGATATAGCTGTTTCATCTTTTGCAATTATTGTCATATTATTATTTCCGTCTTCAGTTTCTACTTCAATAGAAGGTTTTGTAATATCAACTCCTGTTAATTTATATGGTTTTTGATATTTTATTCTTTTTCCATTTACATCTTCTATAACTAAATTTAAAGTACTATCATATCCTAAAAGTACAATTTCTTCATCTGCAGTTGTACTTCCTATTGGAGTAGTACTTCTTTCTCCATTATCCCATGAATATTCAATTTTAGATATTTCTACATTGTGTTCAACATGGACTACTGCTTTGTCATTCTTTCTTCCTATAATAACAGATGGTATATTTGCAGGTTTTCTATCATCTGCATCTTTGTACATAGCATAAGCTCCTTCTCCTACAAAGATAACTCCAAAAGCTATAAGTACAACAGAGAAGAATTTTATTATTCCTTCTATTTCAATAGGTCTTCCAGACCTTGTTCTTTTTATTTTTGTTTTAATATTAGAAGCAGATGTTTTTATGTTTTGTTTTATTGGTTCTCTTTTTATCTGCTCTGTTTGTATGTTATTATTTTTTTCATTTTCATTTCTATCGTTTCCAACAGCAAGAATTTGATTCATGTACTTCGAGTCTCCTTTGCTACAATCTACCATCATTATTATATCATAAGCATTTTTTAATGTAAATGTAGAAATAAAAAAATAATGCTAAAATAAGTTTTAGCATTATTTTTTATTTTATTCAATTACAAATTTTTTGATTAATATTACTCCTCCTGCAATTATACTAACTGACACAAGAGCTAATGTAATATATGTTTGTGCACTACCTGTTGCTGTTGTGATTATAACTGGTGCATCATCTTCATCATCTTCACCTTTTTTGTCATTACCTGGTGTTGAGTCAATATCTGGTGAATCATAATCATTATCATCTTCATAAATTTCTGCCCAGTTTGTTTTTAATCCCATGTTATTTTTTCCATTTATCCATGTTAGTATTATTTCTACTGTTTGACTTTCTCCTGGTTTTATTAACACGTCTTTTAATTGATTTGTTAAAACTTTTCCGTCATCTGTTAATCTCCACTTTGGATTATCTTCCTGAACAAATTTTAAACCTTGTGGGATATAATCTATAATTTCTTTAGCATATCCTTCTATCTCTCCCTCGTTTGTTACTTTTATGCTAAATTTAAATTTTACAGTTGTTTGGTTTATTCTGTCTGAACGAATTTCAACTTTTGCAGGTGGTTCAGGATTTTCATCTCCTGTATGTCCTGTTTTTGTAATTGTTGTTTTTCCATTGTATGTAACTATTGATTCAGTAACCCATTTTTTAAGTGCTAAGTCAAAGTATTTAACTTTAATTTTCTCTATGTCTTGATCATCTTCGTCTGGATTATTGTTGTCTGGAGTTGAGTCAACGTCTTCAACTTCTTTACCATCTTCATCTGCATCTTCTGTAATTTCTGCTGTGTTTATTATTACTCTATCAGATGTATTTGGTTCTGTTACTTTAAATGCAATTTTTAGATCTCTATAGTCTGGCATTGTCATTGTTTCTGGATCAAAGGCTTCTAGTAAGTTTTTATTGTCAATATCATTTATTTTTGCTAAGTAATCAGTTTTTATATAACTTGCTTCTTTAACTTCAGTTGTTTCTGTTCCATCTTGTTTATACATTTTCCATCTAAAAGCTGTATTTATTGCATTAGTTGGTAAATATTCTAGTCCTTCTGGTAAATCATCTTTTACTTCTTCTGCATATCCTGCCATATTACCTTCATTAAATACTCTTAATGTATATACAACAGTATTTCCATTAGCAACTTCTACTGGTTCTTTTGAATGTACATATTTGTATTCATTATTCTCTGTTATTGTAAATACTGGAGCTCTACTAGTTATTTCTTTATCATTAACTCCTGTTATAAATTTTCTTAAAGCTAAGTCAAATCTTTTTATTACTAATTTTTCAAAGTCATCATCATCTTGTTGTCCAGGAATATATGTATCTCCACGATCAATTTCAGCATCTTTATAATTTGGTAATGTATCATCTGTTGGTAATACAACATTATCTTTTTGAGAATCTCTATCAATAATTTTATCACCGTTTTGATCAGCAAATTCTGTTATTTCTGCTATATTTGTAATTTTTTCATATAAGTCAATATTTTCTTTAACTTTACATCTAATTTGTACATCAATATAATCAAGAGTTGTTCCATCAAATGCTTTTAATAAAACTTTATCATCCACATTTGTTCTTCCTGCATATATATTGTCTCTGTTAGCTGAACTTGTTGTTGTTAAAGATGTTATATCTGTTTTTACTGTTCTTCCATCTTGTGATACTGTCCATCCATATTTTGCATTTAGTTCATCATTTACTATAAATTCTAGTTGCTCTGGTAAATGATCTGTTATTTCAGTTACATATCCATCTAATTGTCCTTCATTGTATATACGAATTGTATATGTTACTATGTCTCCATTAGAAGCACTTACTGGTGTTTTGTCATGATTATATGTTGCTGTTGTTGCTGTTTCGTTTTTTAAGTCTGTTACATCAACTTGTGGTGCTCTATTATAATTTTTTGTTTTTGTTCCTGTTGTAACTTCTGTAATGAATTTTCTTAAAGATAAATCAAAGTATTGTCCTAATACAACTAAATCTTCAAAATCATCATCGTCTTCTTGGCTTGTTGTTCCATAATTATTTTTATCAACATTGTTTGGTTGTGAGTCACGGTCTGTCACTGTTGTATTTCCATCTTCATCTTTATGCATTGTTATTTCTGCTATATTTTTTAAAGTTTTGTTTTCAGTTCCTATTGTTGCAATTACTTCACATTCTATTTCCAAATCTTTATAATCTAATGTTGTTCCATCAAATTTATTGATCATTTTATCTGCTAAATATGTTGTTTTAGCTGTTCCAACATCTTTTGTTGTTTTCCATCCATATTGTGTATTTATTGTACTATTGTCTGCTAATTTTAGTCCTGTAGGCAAGTAGTCTATAACTGTTGATGCATATCCATTTACATTACCTTCATTATATATTCTTATCTTATATACTACTTTATCCCCTTTTTTTACTGCAAGTGCATCTTTAGGATGTACTTTTCTTGCTGTTGTTGTAGTTCCATTTTTAAGTTTTTCTAATTCTTGTGCATCTATTACTGGAGTTCTATCCACTGCTGGTGCTACTCCATTTATTGAGATAATGAATTTTCTTAAAGCTAAGTCGAATTCTTCTACTGTTGGTTCTTCTGGTATATCAGTAACAACTTCTTCTGAAAAGTTTCTTGTTATTTTTTCAACTTTAACAACAGGTTGTTCTAACTCTAAGTTGTTATTTCCTTTATCAATTACTGACCAATATGTAAGTTTAGTTTCTGTATAAGAACCTGAAATATTAAATTTTACACTTTTAATATTATTAGTAGATGGTACAGAAATATAAAATTCTTCTCCTACTAATTGTTTGTCATCAGTCATATTTATAATTTCGTTCTTATTTTTATCTAAATATATTACATCTGTTACTTCATTGTCATTTTCATCATTAACGAAAACATCTAAACTATATTGTGTATCTCTTACTTGTTCTAGTTTATATGGTCCAACTATATATCTGTTATTTACTTTTTGAACTGTTATATTACTTGTATCAGAAAGTTTAACTGGTACAGTGTTTACACTGCTATCACTTGGACTATAGCTAAAACCTTCTTTTTGAGGTGTTTTTACTAAGTAATCAAATAATGCTTGACATGCAAGTGCTCTTTCCCATCCATTTTCTAGTATATCTTCACTTAATGCTTTATAGTTTGCATCTACACCTTGTACTATATTAACATAGAATTCTACGTTTTCTACATGATAATCACCTGTAGGGTTTGTATAATACCATACTGCCAATTGTTGTACTGCATCTATATCATCATCTGTTAATAAGTCCATATCTGCAAATTCAGTTATTTCTGGATTTCCTTGTTCTACCGCATAATTAGTTGCTGCAGTTAATAAAGTATCTCTATTAATTTTAGCTTCAGCTTTTGCTGTTGAAGATGCATCAATTTTAGGTGCAACATAACAATTATCTAAAATCCATAATAATGCTTGATATTCTGTACCATTAACATCTGGTAATGGTGCTTGGTATACTGCAGGAATATCATCTGGATCCTTTAAATCAAAATATTTTGTATAATGAGTTTCAACAGGTGCTCTAATTGCTGAATAATCTGCTGATCCAAAACCAGGACCACCTCTTAAGCAATAAATAGTATCATCAGTATTTTTTCCTGTTTCATAGATTTTCCATACGTTTTTACTACCACTTGCTATTTGGTATCCATATCCTGATCTTCTTCCAACCATTGTTAAGTTAAGATATAGACTTCCAGTTCCAGAAGCTGCATTTACTTGTGTAAATACACTTAAGCAACACATTGATAGAAGTAAAAGTATTATAAACATTATTCCTTTTTTAAATTTCATTATCTTTACCTTCCTTTTTTATTATATTAATATTATTTTAATAGTCTATTAAGAACATGTCAATAGCAGTATTTTCCTATAATTTCATGCCTTTTTTTATTGCATTTTTTCCCCTTACGGATATAGGTTCTTGGATTTAACTTCTATTTTTTTGCCCTTATATTACAATTATATTACATTTTTGTAATATTTTCAATATTTTTGGTGCTAATATTGCCTCTTTTTCTTATTTCCCTAGTTTTTTTACGTCTCGCTTAATAGAATTTTAAAAAAGATAAGAATTATAATTCTTATCTTTTGGTTCGCTGGAGGCGCCTATCGGAATCGAACCGATGATCAGAGTTTTGCAGACTCGTGCCTTACCGCTTGGCTAAGGCGCCATAAATATTAAATTATAGTCACGAATTACTTTACTTACCAGCGACTCGCTATTGCTCCCTGCATACTGAGGTTGTAACTCGCTATAGCTCGAACGACCTCAGCAGCTTGGCTAAGGCGCCATAAATATTAAGCTTAATAAAAAAAATGGAGCGGGAAACGGGGCTCAAACCCGCGACCTCTGCCTTGGCAAGGCAGCGCTCTATCAACTGAGCTATTCCCGCATAAGCTTTTTTCAAAGCATATTTATAATAACAAATTTTTATATAAAAGTCAAGGTACTAATGATAAAAAATCTATAAAATAATCAAATATATTCTTTTTTTCTATCACTTGCTTATTTTTTATATTTAAATTTGCTATTGTTTCTCCATTTATTTGAATCTTTGCATTTCCTATAATTTTTCCCTTTTCAACAGGTGCTTCTAAGTAATATAATGAATTTATTTCCATTTTTATGTTATCAATATCTGTTTTTTTTATTGCAATTTTAGAATAGCCTAAACTTTCAATATCTAAATCTATCTTCTCTTGTTTTGCCTTATTTATATATATGCGATTACAGTTTAATTGTTTCCAATTTTCAAATTGTTCTTTTATTTTTTTTTCAATATCTATTACTTCATAATTTTTATATGCATATTCAATTAATTTTATGCTATCTGATGTTCTATACTTTTTGGTATCTGCTCCTAGTACTACTGTAATAATATCTAAATCTTCGCGTTTACAAGCTGTAACTAAACATCTCCCAGCTTCATTTGTAAAACCGGTTTTTACTCCATAAACGCCATTCAAATTTCCAAGTAATTCATTAGTATTTCCTATTAAATTACTTCTTGCATTTATTGTTATATTGTAATTTTTAGAACTCACAATCTCTTTAAACTTTGGAATTTTCAATGCATAATCAGCCATACAAGCTAATTCATACGCAGTTGTATAGTGTTTCTCTTTGTCTAATCCATGTGGTGTTATAAAATGACTATTTATAAGTCCAAGTTCTTTTGCCTTTTTATTCATCATGTCTGCAAATTCTTCTATTCCTCCTCCAACATGTTCTGCCAAAGCAACTGCAGCATCATTTCCAGATTTAAGCATTAATCCATAAAGCAGGTCATGTACCGTAATTTTGTCATTTGTTCTTAATCCTAATCGTGACCCTCCTGTTCCTGCAGCTTTTTTGCTTATTGTAACTACATCATTTAACTCTGAATTTTCCAAAACAACTATTGCTGTCATTATTTTCGTTGTACTTGCCATCGGAACTTGTTTTAAGCCATTTTTTTCATACAGAATTCTTTTAGATTTTCTATCAAATATTAGTCCAATTCTAGAATTCAACTTTAAGTTTTCTATATTTTTAGATACGGTTTCAATTGCTTGCTTCTTTGTTTCGTTAATATCAATAATTTCATTATCATTTATATTAGCATAACACATATTATTTATAGATAAAATAAGTGTTACAAATAAACAAATCATTGCACTTATTACTTTTTTATTTTTAAACTTCATATACAAAAATCACCTTTTACATTATATTTGTAAAGGTGATTTTTATGAATAATTTAATTATCTTCTTGAATCTCTTGCTTCAGCATCTCCCCATGGAGTTCTTCCTTCGTCATCATCATCTCTTTCTTGCTCTTTTTCTCTTTCTTTTATGTTTTCATTTACCCTCGCTTTTGCTTCATTTTCAGTAAGAACTTCTTCTCCTATCATATAATTAAAGATTTCAACAGCTTCTTTTCTTTGATATCCATCTTTTATAAATTTCTCAATAATTTCTTCAGAATGTTGCATAAAATGCATTTCATCATATTGTACTCCGTCTTGTATCAAGCCTGTTTTCTCTACGGAACTGTACATTCCAGTTTCTCTATCTGGGTCTGCAACACCAGTTCTAATTGAAGTTATTTCATTTACTTGTGAGCTATTAGTAGGTCTTCCTTTTACTTCAATGGCAAGTGCTACCCATTTTCCATTTTTTCCTTGTCTTGCTTCTTCTGCATATGGATATCCATAAGTATCAAACTTGATGTTTATTCTTACATCTCTTATATCTTGATCTCTTCCTGTTAAGTTTCTTGTTTGCATTACTTGTTGTGGTGACTCTTTAGTTACTGGATTACCATCACTTCCAATTGATACTGTTTCTTGTCTAATACCTGTTGTTGATGGCATAATATACTTTGATGGTTGCAATTCTCCATTTTCATCAATATATTCTGCTTTTACAAGTCCATCTTTATCACGACTAAATATTAAATCTCTTTCTACTTCTGGATGATCTTTATAAAAATTACTATTATCCCTAACTATTAAAACATTATTTTCAGGAATTCCCTTCTTTTTTGCAATTGCTTTTTGTTCTTGATTTTCTTCTTGTGGATCTAATTTCTCTTGTTCTTGTTCTTCTTCCTCTTCTTCAGTTTTCTCTTCATCTTCTTTGCCTTTTTCGTCTTGTTTTTCTTTCTTCTTTTCTTTTTCTAATTCTTCTGGTTGTAAAGTAATATTTCTTTCTTTTATTTCTTCTGGCAACTCAAGTACTGCATTATCTAAATTTAGCATTTCAAAATATTCTTGATATTCTTGTCTTAACTTTTCTATATATTCTGGTGAAAAATGAATTTTTCCAGCTTTATCAACTGTTGCAACTAAATCCCCATCTTTGTTATATATTTCATATACCTCTTCTACTCCCTTTTTACCATTTTCTCTATTAAGCTTCGTAACAAAAACATCATTTTCTATAAATCTCGCTGAATCAAAAGCAAGTTCTTTGTAATAAGTTATATTTGATATTTGAGTACTCTTGTCTTCCCTTTCAGCTATTTGTGTATAAATATTTGCCATTGCTTCTTTTATTTCATTTGACTTATCTATTTCCATTTATATATTACTCCTTTTTTGTTTTATTATATCATATATTATAAAAATAAACTATATAAAAGCAAAAAATGAGGAGAATAATCTCCTCATTTTTTACAGACTGTTGACAAAGTATATAAAAATATTTTGTTCAACAGTCTTTTTTGAATTT
>ERZ857693.1541-NODE-1541-length-27766-cov-12.991411_pt1 | contig 27766 bp, 26 predicted proteins | sample MGYA00519765_ERZ857693 | MGnify/ENA primary metagenome ERZ857693 (study PRJEB31778, sample SAMEA3449354) | human gut metagenome | biome: human gut; feature: human-associated habitat; material: faeces | place: United Kingdom | collected 2010/2012 ... | reverse complement strand
ATGCAGCGTAGCAGCGCTACGCTAAATGGAACGACCGGACGCCAGAACGGAAAAGACGCAAGCAGATGGCGCAGGTGAATTGGGAAATAGTATTACTCCTTCACGGCGCCAATGTTGATGCCCTTGACGAAGTATTTCTGGAGGAAGGGGTAGAGAATCATGAACGGCAGAATCGCCACGATAACCGCCGCGTTGGTGACGGTGTTCTCCGCTGCGCCGCCGTTGGCAGCGGGCAGGTCAGACCCCATGATGATGGAACGCAGCTTCATCTGGAAGTTGTACAGGCTCTGGTCGGTGGTGATGTAGAGCTTGTAGTTGGTGTAATCGTTCCAGTAGGAGACGGCGAACATCAGACCGATGGACGCCAGCGCCGCCTTGGACAGCGGCAGGACGATTTTGTAGAAAATCTGAATCGGCGAGCAGCCGTCCAGCGTCGCGGACTCGAACAGGGATGTCGGGATGCCCTCGAAGAAGTTGCGCATCAGCACCAAATTATAGACGTTGATGGCGGGCATCAGGATGACGACCCACAGCGTGTTCGTCAGGTGCAGGCTCTTCATGACGAGGTAAGTCGGAATCATACCGCCTTGGAAAATCATCGTGAAGAGCATGATGCCGGCGAAGAAGTTGCGGCCGGGCATGTCCCACTGAATCAGCACATACGCGCCGACGGTGGAGAGGAACAGACCAAGGAACGTACCCGCGACGGTCGTGACGACGGAAATCATCAGCGGGCGCAGCAGCGTCGGGTTCGAGAATACGGACTGATAGCCCGCAAGGCCGAAGTTTTCCGGCCAGAGCTTCATGCCGTAGCCGGTGGTCAGGTCAAGCGAGTCAACCAGCACCTTCCACAGCGGAACAAGGATAAACAAGCAGAAAAGAAGGAAGAAGAGGCCGTTGACAAACGGGAATACGGAAAAGTTTTTCTTTCCCTTCTTGACAGGGGGAAGTTTTGCTTCCTTTGCGGTTGCTTGCATGATGGCGTTCCTCCTTCCTTACACAATGCCGCGGCCGCGGATTTTCTTGCTGACCTGGTTGCAAATCAGCACCAGCGCCATGCCCACAAGAGAACGGAACAGACCGATTGCGGTGGTATAACCGAAGTTGACGTTGCCGCCGCTGTTGAAGGTCTGGTAATAGACGTAAGTTTGCAGCACCTGCGAGGTCTTGTAGACGGCGGCATTCTGCAGCACGAACACACTCTCGAAGAGGTTCATGATTTTCGCCAGATTCAAGACCAGCACCGTCACAATGGTGTTTGCCAGCGCGGGAAGGGTGATGTAGCGCATCTTCTTCCAGCGGCCGGCGCCGTCAATCGAGGCGGCTTCGTAGATGCCGGGATCAATGCCGGTCAGGGTCGCCATGAAAATAATCGTCCCCCAGCCGGTGTCATGCCAAATGTTGATGATGTAGTAGCTGAAACGCCACCAGTCGTTGTCACCCAAGAAGTAGATTTCCTTGTCAATCAGCCCCATTTTGATGAGCACCTGATTGACAAGACCTGCGGACGTGGGCGCGAACAGCATCCCGAAGACGCCGGCGGTAACGACCCACGACATGAAGTGCGGCAGGTAGATGATGGTCTGCGAGAGCTTCTTCATCTTCGTGGAGACCATTTCGTTGAGCAGCAGCGAAATGATGACCGCCATGAAGGTGTTCAAAAGCAGCTTAATAATGGAGATTTCCAACGTGTTGGTGAAGGACGACCAGAACTGCGGACGGCTGAACAGCTTCTGGAAGTTTGCCAGCCCGGTGAACTCAAGCGGGTTCGCGATTTTGCTGGGTTGATACCGGAAGAAGGCAAGCGAAATGCCAAACATCGGCAGGTAATGGAAAACGATGAGTGCCACAAAAACCGGTAGGAACATCACATAGAACCATTTGTAGTTCCACAGCCGCGTTTTCAGCGGTGCCTTGCGATGCTTTATCTGCGCTGGCGCTTGCATCAGGTAGTCCCCCTCCATGAAAAAATGTGCTGATTGGTTTAGCCCGTCTCGGGGACGGTCAGCGGATGCCAACCGTCCCCGGCGGAATGCGTTGTGATTACTTGTTCAGCAGCGCGTTCAGGCTATCAACGATTTCCTGAGACTGCGCAGCGTAACCTTCGGATTCAAACTGCTCCATCGCCTGCTCATAGGTCAGCTTGCCCATGATGACGTTGGCAATCAGTTCGTTCTTCTTCTGGGTCAGTTCCGCGCCGTATTCGCCCATTTCTTCGGTGGTCGGCACGATGGCGGCCAGCTTGGAGTTGGCGTTGAACAGCTCGGATGCCGCACGGGCTTCTTCCTTGACGGACTTGGGATCCGGGTAGCCTTCCGCGAAGGAAGCGAGGCTCAGCATCGGGTCGATGTGGTTCTTGGTGTACAGGGTGCCAGCCTTTTCGAGGTTTTCGAGGAAGTGGAACGTGCCCTCTTCATAGGTCTTGTCCAGCACGGTTTCCGCCGCACGAGACCAGTGGGTGCCTTCCGCGCCATACGTCCACAGCATCTGCATATCGCCGCCGTCGAGCATGGTGTCGATGAAATAGGCGAACACGCCTTCCGGATTCTCGCAGGTAGAGGTGATGCACCAGACCGGCGGGATACGGTCGAAGTACGCGCCGACTTCCGCAATCGGGGGCAGCGCAATCAGTTCAGAGTCATGGCCATTCGCTTCAAGGTTGGTCTTGAGGTTGGTTGCCCAAGTGCCCGCCCAGTAGGTGAACACGCCGAACTGCTCGTCGTAGAACTTATTGCGGCAGTCCTTGGTGGAGTTGGTCAGGGTGGTGGGGTCAATCCAGCCCTTGTCGTAGCCTTCCTTCAGGCGTGCCAGCGCAGCTTCCATTTCCGGCTGGGTGAAACCATCAACATACACGCCATCCTTGAGGATGAAAGACGGGTACGCATCCTGATAGAATTCCGGCAGGTAGTTGGTGTAGGGTGCTTCGTTGCCGATGAAGCCGGCAGCAGAGGTGCCGTAAGTGGTCTTGCCATCCACGCCCAGCTTAGAGAAGGCGTCGAGCATGGCAGCGTATTCTTCCCAATTGGTAGGCGCCTTGGTGATGCCAGCCTTGTCCATCCACGCCTTCTTGACGTAGGTGACGCAGCCGTTGCCGCGGGCAGGAGAGAAGCCGTAGAGGCGACCGTTAATCTTCAAGCCTTCGATAACGCTGTCGCCGGTGAAGCGGCCGGAGTTCTTCGTGTTGGAATTCTCCCACGCTTCGGTCATATCCCACAGCGCGCCGTTCGCCGCGAAGTCGGAATAATAGGTAGAAGACATGATGAGCACGTCCGGCCACTGGTCGGGGTCAGCCATCGTCTGCTGCATGACGTCGTAGTAAGCGGAGTGGTCAGGCTGGTTGATGACGAGATCGATGCCCGTCAGTTCTTCCCAGCGCGCTTCAAAAGCGTCGCGGCCATTCGCCTGATTGACCAGCGTGGTGTCAACCATGATGGTAATCTTTTCAGGCTTGGTTACTTCCTTTTCCTCTGCGGCAGCCGCCGTCATCGGAACGATCGCGCTCGTAGCCAGCAGCGCCAGAGAGGTCGCCATTGCGAGGAGCTTCTTCATCTTGGAACCCTTCCTTTCTTTTTGCATCGGCTTGCCCCGGCGTTGTCCGCCGTCGCCTTTGCGTTGATTGCATCATAGCATGAAAGCGCTTTCCGCGCAAGGCACAATTCTTTCCGTCGGGGTACATTTCTGGTGATTCAAGGGGTCAAAAATTGTACCCTGCCCCCGCAACCCCTTGAAAAATCCGAGTTTTCTGGTATAATAACAATGGAAAGTATCTTTGCGCTTTCTGCTGAAAAACTGGTTGCCTCCCGAATTTTTGAGAGACGAGGGTGAATTTCTTGACCCGAAAGAAGCCGTGGCAGGCCCTTCGCGCGCGCCTTGGACGTGCCTCTGGGATTGCCCTTTCCTATACGATGTTCCTGTTTGTCTGCCTGGCGCTGCTTGTCATCATCGGCTTCACCTATGACAGCCGCGTCCGCGACAGCTACTGGCAGCAGCAGCGTAGCCACCTCACGCGCGTGTCCAGCGGCATGGAAAGCCAGCTGCAATTGATGAGCGACTACTCCCTGCAATTGCGCACGGACACAACGCTCCTGCGCCTGTCCAACATGCACGACGAGACGGATGCAAACTACGTTCTCGCCGCCTACCGCATGATGCAGAGCCTGACCATCCGGCAGTACGGGCTGATCAGCCTGCCTGTCATCCGCTCGACATTGTACTTGAAGGAATCCAACCATATCCTGACGTCAAGCGAGTCCGTTCCAGCGGAGTTGTACTACCGCCGCACACGCTCTTTCCGCGCCAGCGAGTACGAAAATTGGCTTGCGGCAATGGAAAGTGCGGCCGCCAAACCGACGTTTGTTGATTACGGGCAGTTTTCCGGGCGAAACGGTGAGTTGGCGGTCTTGATGGATATCAGCGGCGCACAGCTGCCGTCGATGCCCGTCGTCGTGGCGTTTGAGCTGGACGGCAGTGCGCTCCGGGAATATCTGCTGCCCGAAAATATCGCGGATGCCGCCGTGTATGTGCTTTCTGCCGATGGTACGCCGCTTTTCAGCGTCGGCAATGCGGTTGCGCTGTCTCCCCTCACCTTCGATGCGAATCAAACGGCGTTTCAAGGCGAATACCGGATTCTTCGCCGCGTAAGCCCTTCCGGGCGGCAGTATCTGCTGCAGCTGCCAAACAGTCTGGCCAATCAGGCGACGGGACAGTTTCTGCGCATCTATCTGCTGATTTTTCTCGCCGCGCTCGTGGTCGGCGCGCTGGTCATCATCCAGCTGATTCGCCGCGCCATGAAGCCGATTCGCCAGCTGACGACGCAGCTGGACGAGGCGGAGGATGCGAACGCGCAGCTGCAGCGCGAAATCGACACACAGCGCCCGGTCATTAACGCCTCATACCTGCGCAAGCTGTTGTCGGGGCATGTCGCGTCGCAGGATGAGTTCCAATATATGATGGATTCGCTCGGGCTGACGGGCGACGTCCACCACTATGTGCTGTTCTGCGTCGCGAATCGGCAAGATTCTGAGGTTGCCGATCCGAAGGCGGAGTACGACACCATCACGGAAGCGCTGGAACGGCACCTGTCCGGCGCGTATCCGCTGTATTACTACGCGACGTTGTTCGGTAGTTTTGTCGTGCTGGTCACATATGCCAATAGCGACGCAGATTCCTTCTCAACACTCCAGCAGCATGTGGTTCAGCTGCACGACGAATTGGCGGATGCCGGGTTGTGGTTCTACGCGGGCGTGGGCAGCCGCTGCACGCAGCCGTCTCGGCTGTGGGAAAGCTACGAGCAGGCGCGCGCCGCCTCCCGTTACACCGCCAAGCACCATATCTTCCTCCCCTACGATTTCATCCGCAAAGACACGCAGAGCTGGTACTACCCCATCGAGATTTCCGCGAAGCTGCTGCACTTTATCACCACCGGCAACAAGGATCAGACGACGGACATGTTCGCGCTCATCCACCGCGAGAACGTCGAGGAGCGCAGTCTGCCCCTGCCGCTGCTGAACATGCTGCTTTCCGACCTGAAGAACACGCTGTTCAAGGCGCGCTTTCAGGTGCTTCCGCCGCAGTCGGAGGAGATGGCGGCAAAATTGAAGAAGCTGGATGAGCGCCTGTACAGCCCGACGCCGACGTTTGCGCAATTGGAGGATGATGCGCTGTGCCTGTGCGAGTTCTTTGTGAAGGAATCGTCGCCATCCACGCCGATTCCCGATGTTGAGCGCTATTTGCAGGAGAATTACACCGACCCCAGCCTGTGCCTGAGTAAAGTCGGCGATCGCTTCAACATCAGTGACACCTACTTGAGCCATATGTTCAAGGAGAAAACCGGGCAGAATTTCAGCGTCTATCTGGAGCGCCTGCGCATGAACGAGGCGGCGCGGCGGCTGACCAGCGGCGACTGCAACCTGACCGTCCTCTATGCCGACCTCGGCTACACCAACCCGACCAGCTTCCGCCGCGCGTTCAAGAAGTATTACGGCATGACGCCGAGCGAAATGCGCGATCAGCCACGGAGGCAGGAAGAAAAATCAGAATAGCAAAAAGGAGCATCTTTCGCGGATGCTCCCTTTTCTTATAGAATCTTTTCCATCCCGATTTTCTGTACGCGCAGCCCGATTTTCTCGTAGAACTTGCGCGCGTTCACGTTGTCCGCCCACACGTTCAGCGTCACGTTGTAATACCCCTGCTGACGCGCAAAGTCCAGCACATATTCGTACAGGCGCGTGCCGATATGCCCGCCGCGCGCCCGCTCATCCACGCACAGGTCGTCGATGTAGAGCGTTTTGATGTCAGTCATGTTGTTGTCGTTCACGAACTGCTTGTGGATGCAGAACGCGTAGCCCACAACCGCGCCGCCGCGCTCCGCAACGAACACAGGCGTTTTGTCATCCGCCAGAATCGCACTCAATTGCGCGTCGGTATACTTCTTCGCGCCCGCCTTGAACAAATCCGGACGCGCCTCGTGATGCACCTGATGCACCTGAAACAGCAGCCTGTCCAGCGCCGGAATATCGGCATCCACCGCCCGGCGAATCATCAATTCTTCCACATTATTCTTCCCTTGCAATTATTGATTACTCAAACGGATAGCGGATTTGCCACGCGGTCCGCAGCGCATCCATCTGCCGCATGATTTCCAGCGTCTCCGCGTGCGGCATTTCGGCAGGTTCGAGCTGTCCGGCGGCAATATCGCGCAGACACGCCTCCACCTCATACTCATAGCCCGTAATTTGCGCCGGCACAGTGCGAACCTCCCGCGGTGTTTCCCGCTGATTCTTGTCATACAGTGCGATTTCGTGCGGATTGTTGACGTTATCGACCGTCAGGAAGCCCTTCGTGCCATAGACGATGCCGCGCCGGTCAGAATTGAAGGCAACGGATGCCATCAACTGCGCCATTTTGCCATCGCGGTAGAAATAAGTGATGTTCTCCGTACGGTCAACGCCCGTACCGAGCTTCTGCACGCTGCTTTCAACGCGCACAATGTCGTTGCCGAACACCATCGACGCGAAATTCAGTGGATATACGCCCACGTCCAGCAGTGCGCCGCCCGCCAATTCCGGCTGGCTAATACGCTCCTTGTGCTCCACATCATACGCCAGATTGGCGGACAAGAACCGCGGCTCACCGATTTCGCCGGACGCGATGATGTCCGCAATTATCCCCCGCGCGGGCATATAGCGCGTCCAGATGGCTTCTGCGACGTACACCCCCGCCGCTTCCGCTTCCCGCAGAACGTCTTCCGCCTGCTTCGCGTTCGCCGTAAACGATTTTTCGCACAGCACCGGCTTTCCCGCCGCAACGCACTGGCGAATCTGCTCCGCGTGATGGCTGTGTGGCGTGGCGATATAAACCAACTCCACCAAGGGGTCGTTTAGCATCGCCGCATAGCTGCCGTACGCGCGCGGGATGCCATACGCCTTGGCGAACGCATCCGCCTTCTCCTGCGACCTCGATGCGACCGCGTACAGCGTGACGGGACGTCCCTGCGCCGCCATCCCGCAAATTGTGCGCGCCATCGACCCGGCGATATTGCCCGCCCCCAGAATCCCGATGTTCATGCTGCTTCCTCCCCTATGGTTTGGTTCTATTGTAGCATTTTCAGCGGACAGCGTCAACGCACGCGACAAAAGAATACAGCGGAAGTACGCCATTACAGTACGCAAAAAGGCACAGCCTTACGGCTATGCCTCTGTGATGAGCCCGGCGGGATTCGAACCCACGACCTTTTGATTCGTAGTCAAACACTCTATCCAGCTGAGCTACGGGCCCACACGCTGTGCCGAAAGCGCTTTGTTTGGAAGCGTTTCCGTTCCTGACAGCTATATTATAATAACACTTTTTTTCGGCTTTGTCAACCCCATTTTTGCAATTTTTCACGAATTATTCGCTTCATTTTCCCTTTTCGGTGGAATTGCCTTCGGATAGACGCCTAAGAGCCGCAGTTCGCAGGTGTACGGGCGGGCTGCTTCCATGGCGCGCGACAGGTGTTCCGCATCCATGCTGCCCTCAAAATCCGCGGAAAAGAAATACTGGAACGGCGTTTCCGGCATGGGGCGGCTCTCGATGCGCGACATGTTCAGCCCGCTTTCCGCGAACGACGCCAGCACCCGCACCAGCGCACCGACCTCGTTCTTGACCGTAAAGACGACAGTCGCCTTGCTCGGCGTTGCCAGCGGTGTTTCAGTGCGCGAAAGAATCAGGAAGCGCGTCGTATTGGCACTGCTGGTCTGTATGTTTTTCGCCAGCACAATCAGCCCGAAGCTGCGCGCCGCCTCCTCGCTCGCAATCGCCGCATATGACGGGTCGCCTTGTGCCGCCACGTCCCGCGCGGAAATCGCCGTGTTTTCCGAGGGCGTAATCTGCACGCCCTTCAGTCCCTGCAGGAACACGTCGCACTGTGCAATCGCCTGTGGATGGCTCGCAATCCGCCGAATCCCCGCCAGCGTCGCTCCCGGCACGCCTAACAGGTTGTGGCGCACCGCCTTCATCGTCTCCCCGACAATATGCAGCGGCAGCTTTTCCAGCAGCGAATACGTCGGCAGCACCGCGCCCGCAAAGGAATTCTCCACCGGCAGCAGCGCATAATCCGCCAGACCCTCGATGACCGCCTTCGCTGCCTCCGGGAAGGTCGGGAAACCGGCACACCGCCCGTTCGGGAACGCTTCCTGTGCCGCCGCGCCGGAGAAACTTCCGCTCGTTCCTGGAAACGCAATCACTTCGACCCGTCCAGACACGCTGCTCGCTCCTTCCACAGTTCCATTATGCCAATCGCTGCCATTGCCTCCACCACCGGCACGGCGCGCGGCAAAATGCATGGGTCATGCCGTCCATGAATCTCCAAGTCCGCGTTTTCGCCCGTGCGCAGGGACACTGTCCGCTGTTTCTGGCCGATGGAGGGGGTCGGGCGCACGACGCAGCGGAAAATCACCGGCATTCCATTCGTGATGCCGCCGTTGATGCCGCCGGAATGATTGCTTTCCGTCGTAACTTCGCCGTTTTCCATGCGGAACGGGTCGTTCGCTTGACTCCCCCGCATGGATGCAAAGCCGAAGCCCTCACCAAATTCAACGCCCTTGACTGCCGGAATCGCGAACAGCAAGTGGCTCAGGACACTCTCGACACTATCAAAGAACGGCGCGCCCAGCCCTGCCGGAAGCCCCGTTACCATACACTCCAGCACGCCGCCGACGGAATCCTGCTTATCCCGTGCCGCCAGCACCGTTTCTTCCATCTGTTGATTCAGCCCCGCCGTCAGCACGGGCAGGTGCATCCCCTTGAGGTACGCATAGTCCGCCGCCGCATCTGCCGCCAGGAACGACGCGTCCCGCACGTCGCCCAATTGCTGGATGTGGCAGGCGATTTTTACGCCCTGATGCACCAGATACTGGCTGCACAGTGCGCCTGCCAGCACAATCCCCGCCGTCAGCCGACCGGAGAAGCTGCCGCCGCCGCGCCAATCCTCAAAGCCGAAGTAGCGCACATGCCCGGTGTAATCCGCATGACCCGGACGCACCAAATCCACGCCATCGCCATAGTCCTTCGAGCGCTGATTCGTGTTGCGGATGATGGCGCAAATCGGCTGACCCGTCGTCCGCCCGTTCAGCACACCTGACAAGAATTCCGGCGCATCCGGCTCCTTGCGTGCGGTCGTCATCAGGCTCTGCCCCGGCGCACGGCGCACCATTTCCGCAAGAAGCTGCTCCATGTCAATCGTCATACCTGCCGGAAAGCCATCGAGCGTCACACCGAGCGCTTCGCCGTGACTCTGGCCAAAAATCGACAGCTTCAAATACTGCCCGAAAGCGCTGCTCATTCGCACTTTCCTCCCAGCATCTGATAAACTTTCAGGTACTCCGGCCACGATTTGTCAATCGCTTCAATGCCGTCCATCTCAATGGGCTGTTCGCACTTCGTCGCCGCAATGGATGCGAGCATGACCATGCGGTGGTCGCCGTAGTTCGGCAGGGTGACGCCGCCGCGCAGCTGCTTCACGCCGTGCAGCACAATGTCGTCCCCATCCGCCTTCGCGTCGCCGCCCAGCAGGTTTAGGATTTCCACCGTCGCCGCCAGCCGGTCGCACTCCTTCAGGCGCAGCCGCCCGCAGTGCGTCAGGCGCGACTCCCCTTCCGCAAGCTGCGCCGTCAGTGCCAGAATCGGCGCAATGTCCGGGCAGTCGTGCATGTCCAGCGTCGCACCGTGCAGCTTGTCCGCCTTCACGCAGATGTGGTTGTCGCTCTCCTCCACCGTTGCGCCCAACGCCATCAGGTGGCTGAGAATCGCGCGGTCGCCCTGCGTCGTCACAGGCGACAGATGCGTGACAGTGATATCATGCCCCAGCGCACCCGCGCAGCACAGCACCGCCGCCTGCGAATAATCGCCGTTCAAGTGGCACGAGTGGCTTTTGTACTGCTGATGACCGGGAATACGCCAGCTGAACGCGTTGCTTTCCTGCACCTCGATGCCGCTGGCGGCAATGGCCTCGATGGTCATGCGGATGTAGCTCTCACTTTCCACCGGCTGCTGCACCGTCAGCGTCGAATTGCCCGGCAGCAGCGGCAGCGCAAACAGCAGCCCCGACACAAACTGGCTGGACACGTCGCCCGGCAGCACATAGTCGCCCGGCTCCATTTTGCCGCGCACGGTCAGTTCCGCCGCGCCATCCGCGCCCACGCCCATATACCAGCGCACCCCGCGCGGCACAAACAGGTCGCGGTACACATCCATCGGGCGCGAGCCGAGCCGCCCATGCATCCGGAACACCGTGCCGCCCGCCACCGTTAGAGCAATCGGCACAAAAAAGCGCAGGGTCGATCCGCTTTCGCCGCAGTCCATCACGGGCATTTTCGCAATTTTCCCCTGCATTCCGCTGATGGTCAGGGTGTCGCCGTCGCGGTTGAAGGTGCTTCCAAGCGCACCGAGACAGCGCATCGTCGCCGCCATGTCCGCAGAATCCATAAAACCGGTCAGCATCGTTTCACCTTGGGTCAGCCCTGCGCAAATCATGCGCCGATGCGCTTCAGATTTGGACGCCGGCGCGCTGACCGTGCCGATAAGATGCGCTGGGAAAAACGTTTTCTTCATTATAATGATAACTCCTTGTACTATTTCCAAATGAGAATGCGCCAAGATGCAAGCACATGGCGCAGGTGAATGCAGGAAATAGCATTCGTGTATTCCTTAATTATCATAGCACAAAGGCGGCAAAAAGTCATGTTTTAACGCGGCACTTTTATTCAAAGTACACAAAAAAAACACGGTCAGCGCAGAACTGACCGTGCGGATGGTCAATACGACTTGTCTTACTTGTCGTAATTCACGACGAGGGAGAAGTCGGGCGCCTTCAGGGACGCGCCGCCAATCAGACCGCCGTCGATTTCGGGCTGCGCCATCAAGCCCTTGACGTTCTTGGGATTCATCGAGCCGCCGTACTGGATGCGCACCTTGTCGGCGCATTCCTGACCATACTTGCGGGCAACCGCCTTGCGGATGACGCCGATGGTCTCGTTCGCCTGCTCATCGGTTGCGGTCAGACCGGTGCCAATCGCCCAAACGGGTTCGTAAGCGATAACGACGTCCGCCACCTGCTCGGCGGTCAGACCGTTCAGCGCCATGATGGTCTGATAATCCACCAAGCCGTCGGTCGCGCCCGCTTCACGCACGTCCTTCATTTCGCCGACGCACAGGATGACTTTCAGACCCGCCGCAACAGCCGCCAGCACGCGCTTGTTGACCGTCTGGTCGGTTTCGCCAAAGTACTGACGGCGCTCGCTGTGGCCGATGATGACGTATTCCACGCCAGCAGCCACAAGCATCTCCGCGGACAGTTCGCCGGTGTACGCGCCGGACGCCGCCCAGTGCACGTTTTCCGCGCCCACATGGATGTTCGAGCCTTCCGCCGCCGCCTTGACCGCCGCAATGTCCACCGCAGGAACGCACACGACCACGTCGCAGCTCGCGTCCTTCACGAGGGGCTTCAAGTCATTGACCAGCGCCGCCGCTTCCGCGGGGGTCTTATTCATCTTCCAGTTACCCGCAATAATCGCCTTACGCATTCCAATCACCTCATAATAAAGTGCGGACTTGGGGCTTTGCCCCAAACCCTACCAGAGGCGCTGCCTCTGGACTCCGCAAGGGGCAATTGCCCCTTGACCCCTTTTCGCGATTCAGTTGGTGACTTCTCCATACTGTGTCCGCGTGAAAGTTTAGGATTTTTGGCAGGACAAAGCCGCCCCTGCGGTTGGCAGGGACGGTCTTGCCCATGAAAATTACTTCTCGTCGAGGCACGCAACGCCGGGCAGCGTCTTGCCTTCGAGGTATTCCAGCGAAGCGCCGCCGCCAGTGGAGATGTGGGTCATCTTGTCGCCCAGACCCATCTGCTCCACAGCCGCCGCAGAGTCGCCGCCGCCGATGATGGTCACCGCATCGGAATCCGCCATTGCCTGCGCAACCGCCAGCGTGCCAGCCGCCAGCGTCGGGTTCTCGAACACGCCCATCGGGCCATTCCACACAACCGTCTTGGCGGACTTCACAGCCGCCGCGAACAGCTCACGGCTCTTCGGGCCAATATCGCAGCCTTCCATGTCCGCCGGAATCGCATCCGCATCGACGGTCACGGTGTCAACCGGCGCGTCAATCGGGTTCGGGAAGTCCTTGATGCACACGGTGTCAACCGGCAGCAGGAGCTGAACGCCCTTTTCCGCAGCCTTCGCCATCATGTCCTTGCAGTAATCAATTTTGGTTTCGTCCAACAGGGACTTGCCGATTTCATAGCCCTTCGCCTTCAGGAAGGTGAACGCCATGCCACCGCCGATAATCAGCGTATCAACCTTTTCCAGCAGGTTGTTGATGACATTCAGCTTGTCCTCAATCTTCGCGCCGCCCAGCACCGCGACGAACGGACGATCCGCATTTTCCAGTGCCTTGCCCATCACGGCGAGTTCCTTGCCAATCAGATAGCCTGCCACGCACGGGGACAGGAACTTCGTCACGCCCTCGGTGGAGCAGTGTGCGCGGTGGCAGGAGCCGAACGCGTCATCCACATAGCAGTCCGCCAGGGAAGCCAGTTCCTTGGAGAACTCCTCGACGTTCTTGGTTTCTTCCTTGCGGAAGCGGGTGTTCTGCAGCAGCACGACGTCGCCGTCCTTCATCGCCGCCACAGCAGCCTTGGCGTTTTCGCCAACCACCGTGTCGTCATTGGCGAACACGACGGGCTGACCCAGCAGTTCGCTCAGGCGAACCGCCACGGGTGCCAGAGAGAACTTCTCTTCCGGGCCGTTCTTCGGCTTGCCCAGATGGCTGCACAGGATGACCTTGCCGCCGTCAGCGATCAGCTTCTTGATGGTAGGAAGCGCGGCCACGATGCGCTTGTCGTTGGTGATCTTGCCGTCCTTCATGGGGACGTTGAAGTCACAGCGAACCAGCACCTTCTTGCCAGAAACCTTGATGTCGTCAATCGTTTTCTTAGCCATTGTTGATGCACACTCCTTCAAGATTGCTCTTTTGGTTGCTTGTATTTGAAACGTCATTCACGCTTCGGTGTCTGACGAACAACCCGTATTTGTTTTGAGGATGGCAAGCATCTGCTTTGCCGCACCCTCATCCGTCACCAGCAGCGTATGCGAATCATGCCGCAGAACGGAGATGATGGCTTCCGCCTTCTTTGCGCCCGCCGCGACCGCAATCATGCGGCAGTCTGGCGTCAGGCGCGCCAAATCGACGCACACGCCGGATGATTTCAGCAGGCACTGCCCATCCCGGTCGTAATACGCGCCGAAGGACTCCCCGACCGCGCCCTTCTTCATCAGCAGGCGCACCTGCTCCACGGGCAGGCGACTCATCGTCTCCTGCGCGCAGCCGATGCCGTGCAGGATGATGTCCGCACGCTGGATGCGCTCCATCGTCTCGCGGATTTCAGGCAGCCGCAGCATTTCCTGCTTCGCCTGCTCGTCCATGTGGTCAGGCAGATGCAGCAGCCGATGATGTCCGCCGAGCCGCTGGGCGATTTCCGCCGCCAGCGTGTTCGCCTGCGTTTCCATTTCACGCCCGAAGCCGCCCTGTGCAGGAACGACCATGACGTTCATGGGAGCGCTGCTCTGCATGGCGTGTGCCGTCGCCGCGATGGTCGAACCGCCCGTGACTGCCAGCGTCGACCCGGAATGCAGCAATTGCCGAACGCCCTGCGCCGCCAGCCGCCCCACGTCGGACAGTACACGCACATCCGCATCAGCATCCCCCGGCGCAACGAAAACTGTTTTCACGGGGAGAACCTGCATCAGCGCCGTTTCCAGCGCGGTCAAGCCCTGCGTCTGCCGGGCGAAGCTGCGGGCACTTTCCAGCCAGCGGGACGCATTCGGCGTCGGATTCATCCCGGCTTTGTCCAGCGTAATCAGGCCAGCATCGCGGAGCTTCTCCACGTCCGCGCGCACTTCCCTTTCCGCCAGATTCAGCCGAAGCGCCAATTGCCGCCGCCCAACCGGGGCTGATTCCGCAATCGCCGTCAGCACCATGGCACGGCGCGCCATTGCTTCCGCCATCTCCGGCGCAATCGCCTGCATCAGCGCCACAAAATCCTCCGCCATGCCTTTCCGTCCCTTCCGGCTCGTCAGAAAATCCCCAATGTCTATCATACCACGTTCGGCACGAAATGGCAAGATTGTTTTTCTGCTTCCGCATACACTCTTCTTACAAAGGAGGAGATTTGTATGTGGATTTTGCTTCCCGCTTTCGTTTTGACGCTGCTGCTCTGCCGCTGCTATCGCCCCGGCACTTGGGGCGCGCGGCTGCTGAACTGCTGGACGTTTGGCACTGTGCTGTTGATGGCGTGGAATCTGCTGCCCTTGCCGCACGTCGGCATCAATCCGATTTCATCGTTGTTGACAGGCGCGCTGGGCATTTCAGGGCTGCCCCTGACGGTGTTTCTGAATATGATGCCGTAATCAGCAGCAGACGATTTCGATGCCCGCCATGGCTTCATCAATCAACCCGTCGATATCAAGCTTGCTCTCGCCTTCAAGAATTTTCTCCATCTTCGGGTGCGTCGCGGGATGGCGCGGTGTGAAGACCGTGCAGCAGTCCTCGTAGGGCAGGCTGGACGTCTCGAACGTGCCGATTTTTTCACTCACTGCGATAATTTCTTCCTTGTCAAAGCCAATCAGCGGGCGGAAAACAGGCATATCCACCACCATATCAGTCGTACCGAGCGCCGTCATCGTCTGACTGGCGACCTGCCCGACCGATTCGCCGGTAATCAGCGCCTCGCTGTTCTCCTGACGCGCCACCTTTTCGGCAATGCGCATCATGAAGCGGCGCATGATGAGCGTCGTGTACTCTTCGGGGCACTTTTCGTGGATTTCCATCTGGATTTTGGTGAACGGCACGATGTGGACGCGAATGCCGCAGCAGCTTTCGGACAGGATGCGCGCCAAATCCAGCACCTTTTCCTTCGCGCGGTCAGACGTGTATGGATAAGAGTGGAAATGCACCGCGTTGATATGCACCCCTCGCTTAGCGATCATCCACCCTGCGACCGGGCTGTCAATGCCGCCGGAAAGCAGCAGCGTCGCGCGGCCGTTCGTGCCGACGGGCATACCGCCGACCGCCGGAATCACCTTCACATACAGGTACGCCATGTCGCGGATTTCCACGTTCATGGTGTGCTGGGGCTTCTTCACATCCACAGACAGGTTCTTGTTCGCCGTCAGGATGCGGTGTCCCATTTCGATGTTGATGGCGGGCGAATCCATGAAGTAGTTCTTGTCCGAGCGGCGCGCCGTCACGCGGAACGTGCCGGACAAATCCGCCATCATGGCAACCGCCTGATTGCAGAGGGCGTCAAAGTCGTCTTTGGGCATTTCGACCGCCGGGCAGACGCTGTGCACGCCGAACACCTTCGTCACGCGGCGGATGCACTCATCCAAATCGTCAAAATCCGACACGAGAATGCGTCCGTCGTGCAGCAGCACCGTCGCGCCGAGGTCTTTCACGGCGTACTTGATGCGCTTGACCAGCGCGCGCATAAAAAGCGGGCGATTCTGCCCCTTCAGGAAAATCTCGCCATAACGGACAAGCAGCAAATTGCGCACAGGAATTTCTCTCCTTAATATGTAGATTATCGTCTGACGTAGGCTTTCAGCAGGTCATAGTGCTTCTTGACGCGCTGCGCTACGGCATCCATTTCCGCCTCGGTATTGTCCGGGCAGAGGCTGAACCGCAGCGTGCAGTCCGCTTCCGCCGGGGACAAGCCCATCGCCGTCAGCACGCCGGACACCTTCTGTTTATGCGCCGCGCACGCCGAACCCGCACTGACATAGATGCCGTCACCTTCCAGCGCGAACAGCATCGTCTGGCTCCGCACAGGCGACAGGCTGACGCTCAAAATGTGCGGTGCGCAGAGCGGGTCATCCAGTTCGGGGCCGTTGCGCTTTGCCGCGGGAATCGCCTCCTGCAAGTCCGTCAGCAGGCGGGTTTTCAGCGCCATCATCTTCTCCGCCGCGCCCTGCGGATAAGTGCGAACCGCCTCGCCCAGCCCAATGATGCCGGGGACGTTTTCCGTGCCGGAGCGCAGGTTGTCCTCCTGCCCGCCGCCGAAGACGATGGGCGACAGCTTGTGGTCTTTGCGGAAAATCAAGCCGCCGATGCCCTTGCTGGCATGAATCTTATGCCCGGAAAAGGCGTAGGACTGGATTTTGAGCGCATTGAAATTGAGCGGCACACGCAGAAAGCCCTGCACGCCGTCCACATGAATGGCGGCATTCGGCGCAAGGCGGTCGCGCAGCGCGGCGACTTCCGCAATGGGCTGCACCGCGCCGACCTCGTTGTTGACCTGCATGAGCGTAATCAGGTGGACATCCTCGCCCAGCAAGCCTTCCAGCGCGGGCAGATCCACCACGCCGCGGCGATCGACTGGAATCGGCACAACCTTGTGCCCCATGCGTTCGGCTTCCTGTGCGCAGTTCAGCACCGCAGGATGCTCCACGGACAGCATCAGCACCCGCCCCGGCTTATGCTTCGTGCGCAAATGCCCCAGAATGGCGATATTGTCCGCCTCCGTGCCGCCAGAGGTGAACACCATGCGCTGGTTCGCCGCGCCTGCCGCTTTCAGGCAAATTTCACGCGCATTCTCGACGGCTTTCTCCGCATCCATGGCCGGGCGGTACAGCGCCGACGGGTTGTACCAGCCGTTTTCCAGCGCGTCCGTCATCGCGGCAATCACCGCGGCGGAGGGCTTCGTCGTCGCGCTGTTATCCAGATAGATGGTTTTCACGGTCAATTCTCCTGATCCGCGCCGAAGGGCAGATAGTGGCGGATGTTATCCACCATGGCTTTGCTCGGCTCAAACACAATCAGGGACTTCTTGCCGTCCTTGGAGAAAGCGAAATAGTACAGTTCCGCGTCGCGATTGAGGAACCAGCGCAGCTGCTTCACGCCCGGTGCGGACACATGCCGATGGAAACTGCCGCTGGCAACCTTGCCGAACGCATCCACCTTTGCCACGTTCAGGCTGCCCAGCGCCTTGCGCTTGCGGTTGTTGAACACCTGTGCGAAATCCATCGAGCCGTTGGTGAACGTGTAGTCGTACTCCGTGCGCAGGCGGTCATGGAAGAAGAAAATGTACACCGCGATACCCGTGAACACCAGCGTCATCACCAGCATCGAGATGCTGAAGCTGTAAAACATGACGTTCAGGTACATGAACGCCAGAATCGCGGACACAATCATCACGACCCACGACGCGTAGTACAGTACCTCTTCCGCCGCGCGGTGGTGCTTGCTTACAGATTCCTCCAGAAAACGATCCATTTGCGTAAATCCTCCTCAAATCACATAAACAGCAGGAACAGCCCTGCCGTCAGAAGCCCCACAATTACGCCGCCGATGACCTCGACATGCGTATGCCCGACCAATTCCTTCAGTTCCTCATCCGTGATACTTTCGCCATTGACGAACATCTTCTGCACGATTTCGTTGATGACAACCGCCTGCTTGCCCGTCTCGCGGCGGACGCCCGTCGCATCGTACATGACAATCGCCGCCATCGTGAAAGACAGGGCGAAAATCGCGCTGTCGAAGCCCTGCGTCGCGCCAATCATCAGCGTCAGGGAGACGACGAACGCCGTATGGCTCGACGGCATTCCCCCGCTGCCGAAAAAGCGGTGCCAGTCCCATTTCTTTTCGACCAGATAGTACGTCGGAATTTTGAGCGCCTGCGCCACGAACCACGCCGTGATGCAGCACAGCAGCACCTGATTGCTGAAAAGCCCCAGAATGTTGTGTAGTTCCATTTATTTCCGCTTCCCTCTTGATGAATGATAAATCAATCCGGCGCAAGCGCACGAATCCTGTCTCTTATTGTACTCTGTTCAGGGTGCTTTGTGCAAGAGTTTGCAAAAATTTCATATCTCCGCCGATTTTCGCTGCCGCATCCACCGCCAAGGCCGTTTCCCGTGCCGCGTCCTCGCGCGTGCCCTCAATGCCGCGAATGGCAATCCACGTCAGCTTCTCTTCCGCGACGTCCTTGCCGATGCTCTTGCCCAGCGCTTCCTCCGTACCGATGACATCCAGCAGGTCGTCCACCATCTGGAACGCCATGCCGAGGTGCTGCCCGTACTCGCAGCCATATTTCACCTGATTCTGCGTCGCGCCCGCCAGCAGCAGGCCCGCTTCCACGGGGGCGGTCAGCAGATCCGCCGTTTTGTGCAGGTGGATGTAGCGCACCTTGTCCGCCGTCGGCTTCGTTCCCTCGCTGGTTACGTCCATCGTCTGCCCAGCGACCATGCCCGTTACGCCCGCGTGACGCGCAATCGCTTCCATCGCCAGCACGCCAGAGCAGTCCCCTGCTTTCGCCAGCTGCGCCGACTGACGCGCCATCAGCTCCATTGCCGCCGACAGCAGCCCGTCGCCCGCCAGAATCGCCACGTCCTCGCCGAACTTGCGGTGATTTGTCAGCTGACCGCGCCGCAAGTCATCGTTGTCCATCGCAGGCAGGTCGTCGTGAATCAGGCTGTATGTGTGAATCATTTCCAGCGCACAGGCAAACGGCAGCGCCTTCCCCGTATCACCGCCGATGGCTTCGCATGATGCCAGCAGCAGCACTGCGCGAAGCCGCTTGCCGCCCGCCAGCAGCGAATACTCCATCGCCTTCAGCAGAATATCCGGGATTTCGCCCAGCGACCGCAGCTGCCCCGAAAGCGCCTCTTCGACCTGCTTGCGGTATTCCGCGTATGTCTTCATTGCTGTTCCTCCATCGGCACCTCGATGTCCTCGCCGCTTTGCTGCCGCAGTACCGTCAAGCGCTGCTGCGCCGCCGTCAGCTCCTTTTCGAGGGCGTTCAGCGCATTCAGCCCCGCTTCGTACTGCTGCATGGCTTCCTCTAAGGGCATTTCGCCGCTCTCCATCTTCGCAATCAGCGCTTCCACCTGTTGAAGCCGTTCTTCAAACGTCAGCTTCTTTTTCGCTGCCATAAGCACCCTCCTTATCGGGCTGCATGACCCGCATTTCGCCATCCCGGAAACGAATCGTCATCTGCGGATGCGTCCGCGCCGCCGCCCGGTCAGGCAGCACCCTGCCGCCGTCCAGCACCAGCGCATAGCCGCGCTCCAGCACCTTCTCCGGGTTCAGCGCCTGCAAATGCAGCTTCTGCCGATGCAGCCGCTCCGTTTTCCGCTGCAAATTCTGCTCCGCCGCGCTGTCCAGCCGAATCCGCGCCATCCCCAATCGCGGGGTCAGCGCCGAAATACGCTGCGACATTTGATGCTCCAGCCGCATTTTTGCGCCGCCGAGCCGCTTCTCCAGCGCCGTCAAGCGTTGGTTCGGGTCGCACGCCGCCAGACGCTTTTCCAGCGTCATCAGCGCCAGACGCGTTTCCTGCAAGTGCTGCGAAAGCGCCGTCTGCAAGTGCTGCCGCATTCCATCCAGCCCCGCGAGAATCTCCCGCAAGTCCGGCACCGCCATTTCCGCCGCGTTTGACGGTGTGGCGGCACGCCTGTCCGCCACAAAATCCGCAATCGTGAAGTCGGTTTCATGCCCAACCGCGTTGATGACGGGAATCGGGCAGTCATAAATCGCACGCGCCACAATTTCCTCGTTGAACGCCCACAAATCCTCCATCGAGCCGCCGCCGCGCCCGACGATGACGACCTCGACCTCCGGGATTTTCGCCGCGCGCCGAATGCCCTGCGCGATGCTCTCCGCCGCCCCTGCGCCCTGCACCTGAACCGGCACCAGCACCAGCGGCACGCCGGGGTCACGCGCCCGCGACACCATGCAGATATCGTGCAGCACCGCGCCTGTTTCCGACGTGACGACCGCGATTTTCTTCGGGCGATACGGCAAGCGCCGCTTGTGCTCCTCGTCGAACAGCCCCTCCGCCGCCAAACGGTTTTTCAGCGCCTCGAACTGCTGATACAGCGTGCCGATGCCGTCCGGACGCATACTGTCGCAGGTAATTTGGTAGCTGCCGCCCTCGCTGTACAGCCCGACCTGCCCGCTGACGATGACGGACATGCCGTCCATCGGGCGAATCGACATGCGCATCGCGTTCTGCCGGAACATGACCGCCGCGATTCGGCACCGCTCGTCCTTGAGGGTAAAGTACCAATGCCCGGACGAATGGCGCTTGAAGTTGCTGATTTCCCCGCGCAAACGGACTTTGCGAAGCGCCGGCTCGTTTTGCAGTAGCTGCCGGACGTACTCGTTGACCTCGCTGACTTCCAGAACCCATTCCGACATGGCGCGTTCACTTCCTATTTTATGGGAATTTAGAGTTATTAGTCATCAATGGCGTAGTAGTAACCGTACCACGAGGAATGCTGGAAGCTAAAAAGCCCAAACGTATCGCCTTGCTCATTGCGGAATAGCAAGCCTATATCATCTAAGCCGTAGTCATTTGCAACCTTGCGGCAGTCGATAACGTAACGGTCAGGGACGCTCACCCACTGCGCATCCTTGCCCTTATATCCTTCGGCAAACTTGTCGCAGTATTCGCCAGAGATAGAGAGGGAAAAGCCGTTATTGTTCGGGTTCTGCGTGGCGTAGCAAACAACACCGTGAACCGTAGCTCCCTTGGCGGTAAAGAAGTCAATAGCCGCCTGAATCGTGGCGGCATCCGCAGCATTCTCATTCGCAACGTAGAACTTGATTTCGCTGGTAGACACAAGTTCGGCGTTTACGCGATGCACCGTTCCGCCTTTGGAGCTGATGCAGAGGTATTCGCAAAGCGGGTAATCAAGCGAATGCCTCGACAGACAAAAGGTCAAGGTCATATGGTAAGCGTCCGAATCTTCGACGGACGTGCGCATTAGACCATCGACGGACGCAAAGAGTGCTTCGATGTGGTCAACCATCCGCTGGTACTCTTCCGGATTGTCAATAATTAAAGATTCCAGCAATGGAAAATGTGCATTGATGATAAAGTGCTTGTTTTCGGCATCAAACGTCACAAGATACTCTTCACCATCGCCCTTGTCAGACGGGTAGAACTCGTTAATAAAGTACAAGGCAAGGGATTCACCGTCGGTAAGTTCGCACTTATCATCGGCAAGAACAGGGATAAGGGAGAGCAGCAGGAAGCATGTAGCCAGAATTAGGGAAAGAATCTTTTTCATATCGCATCTTCCTTTCGTATCAATCGTCTATGGCGAAATAAGAGCCGCTACTCGAAGAATGACGGAAGTCGAAACGTCCGAACGCCTTGCCATCAAAATTACAAAACAAGATGGAAATAAATCCGATGTCAAGTTGCTTTGCAATTTCCCGCGCATCTTGAAGGTAAACATACGGGACGTTCACAAAGTTTTGCGACTTTCCGGCGTAATTCTTCTCGAAGGCGTCGCAGTATTCGCCAGAAATTTTGATGATATACCCGATGTTCTGCTTATCTTCGCCGGGCAGATACTCAACCACGCTAAATTCCGCGCCTTTTTCGGCATAAAAGTCGAGCAAGGCGTGAACGTCGTCCGGGTCTGAATCCTCGTAGGCGACATAAAAGGCGACCTGCGGAGTGGTGACAAATTCGTCATTTACACGATGCACAGTCCCGCCCTTGGAGCTAAAACAGAGGTATTTCCCCGTCGAGGATTCGAGCGAAAGCCTTGATAGTCCAAAAGAAAGCGTCATGTAGTATGCGTCAGGCTCTTCAAGGCAAACCCTGATGAGGTCGTCGATGGAAGCAAAGAGCGTTTCCAGCTTGTCAACCATCTGCTGGTAATTCTCTGGGTCGTCTGCGATTAAGGATTCCAGCAGTGGATAATGTCCGCGAACGATGAAGTGTTTGTTCGCAGCGTCGAACGTCACGAAATACGCTTCGCCATCGCCCTTGTCCTCTGCGTAGAACTCCTTGATGAAGTGCATTGCGAGCAGTTCGCCGCCTGTCATCGTCGTTTCATCCGCCAGCACCGGAATGTAATACAGCAAACAGCAGACAATCAGCAGAGTAGAAACAAACTTCTTCACATTGAGTCCCCCTTGTAATGTGTCGAGTTTAAGGTAGCGTATCGTATAAGAGTACAAGCAAGGATAACATACTCGCAGGTTTAATCGACTTTAACGTGCCGTCTGCTTCTCCGCCGCTTCCACCGTGTTTTCCAGCAGCTCGACAATTGTCATTTTGCCCACGCCGCCGGGGACGGGCGTGATGTAGCCCGCAACGTCCGCCACATCGGGCATCACGTCGCCGACGACCTTGCCGTTCACGCGGTTGATACCCACGTCGATGACGACCGCGCCGGGCTTGACCATGCTCTTGGTGATGAACCCCGGCTTGCCGACCGCCGCAACGAGAATATCCGCATTGCGCGTGTGCTGGGCGAGGTTCACCGTGTGGCTGTGGCAGATGGTGACGGTGCAGTTCGCTTGCAGCAGCATCATCGCCATCGGCTTGCCGACGATGTTGCTCCGTCCGACGACGACCGCTTCTTTGCCGTCAAGGTCAATCCCCGTGCGGCGGATCATCTCCATTGCGCCCTTGGGCGTGCACGCAACCACGCCCGGCTGTCCGCTCATCATCCGCCCCGCGTTGAGCAGGTGGAAGCCGTCCACATCCTTTTCCGGCGCGATAACCGCCAGCGCTGCCGCCTCATCGAGGTGTTTCGGCAGGGGAAGCTGTACCAGAATACCGTGGATGGTGTCGTCCGCGTTCAGACGGGCTATCAGCTTCTCCAGTTCGTCCTGCGTTGTCGTTTCGGGCAGGTTGATGGTCACGGAGTGGATGCCGACCTGATCACACCCGACGCTCTTGTTGCGCACATAAATCTGGCTGGCTGGGTCTGCGCCGACGAGAATCACCGCCAATCCCGGCGTGACGCCCTTTTCGCGCAGGCGCGCCACCCGCTGTGCAATTGCCCCGCGAAGCTCCGCTGAAATCGCCTTACCGTCCAGTATCTGTGCTGCCATATTCTATCTCCTTCAGCGTTTGCTGTTCGCGCCATTTTCTTGCGCCAATGAGCGCCACGCCGACCGCGTTGTCCCCGGAATACTCCGGGCGGCCGAAATGCACGCGCAAATCCGGCTGACGCTTGGCAGTCCGCTGCGTCACCAGCTCCCGAAAGAGCCGCGAGGACGCAACACCGCCCGCAATCAGCACCTGACGAATGCCCGTTTGCTGGGATGCCGCCGTTACCATGCGCGAAACCGTCCGCGCCAGCAGGTCGTACACCTCGCGGGCAATGTCCTCCTTGGGCATCGTCCCCTGCACAATCCAGCGCTGCACCTGCGTTTCCGCGCCGGACAAGTGGCAGTGCAGCCCGCCGTCCGCCATAGCGACCGGCAGCAGCGCCCTCGCCGTGCCACGCACCGCCAGCTCCTCCAAATGCGGTCCCGCCGGGAACGGCAGCCCCAGCGCCACACCTGTGCGGTCAACCACCTGCCCCGCATGGAGGTCAAGCGTCCCGCCAAGCAGCGTCAGGCGGTCATCCACCAGCGACAGCACTTCGGTCGTGCCGCCGGAGAGATGCACTGCCAGCAAATCGCCCGCCGCCACGCCGCTATCCACCTTCGCGGCTTCCACATGCCCGCGCTGGTGCGTCGTAGCAAAACAGGGAACGCGAAGCAGAGCCGCCAGACTGCGGCCCTGTGCGTCCCCTGCTTGAAACACGGGCATATACGACGCTTCCTCATCCCGTGGACGGCGGGAAGCGCACACCGCGACGATTTCGCAATCCGTCAAATACGCCGACAATTCCTCAATCAGCCCCGGCAGCTGACGGACATGCGTGAACACCGCCTCCGACTGCCGCAGCCCGCGCTGTCCCTGTGGAACAGGCAGCAGCTTGCGGCAGCTCGCAATCACATTGCCCTCCGTGGTTACGGCAGCAGCGGACGTGGTGTAGCAGCTTGTGTCAAGCCCGACAACGACGCGCTTCACGGGTTTTCCGCCTGCTTTCTGCGCAGAATCGTACCCAGTACGCCGTTGACGAAGCGGCCGCTCTTCGGCTCGGAGAAGCGGTTGGCGAGGTTGACTGCCTCGTTGATGGCGACCGGGCCTGGGATTCCCTCCTCGTAGAGGATTTCCCACGCCGCCATGCGCAGGATGGTCAAATCCACATGCGGCATCCGGCTGATTTCCCAGCGCGGACTGGCAGCCTGAATCGCTTCATCCAGCTCGTCGAGGTGCGCCAAGACGCCGTCGAGCACCTCGGTGATGTACGCCCGGTCGGATTCGCTCGGCTCGTTCTCTGAAATGCTGTCCACGCCGGGAATTCCTTCCTTCCGCAGCGCCTCATACACCATTTGCAGCGTCTCTTCGCCGCCTTCCCCGCCCGCCATATGTTCAAAAATCATCTGCATGACCGCCGCACGCGCAGTCGTCCGTGCCATATTGTTTTTCTCTCCTATTCCACACTAAAAATGCGTATTGTTGTTATTCTGCTGATTTTTCGCCGTCATCTGCCGCGTCCACCATTTCCCCGGCGGATTCTTCTGCCGCAGCTGCTTCTTCCGCCGATGCTTCCGTTTCTTCCGGGGCATCCTCGGCAGCCTCGACTTCATCCGCTTCGGGCGCTTCCGTCACTTCCGGTGGCGCGGACACAAACGCGGGCTGCTCCGGCGTGCCGAACAGGCGCTGATGCAGCGGACGTTCGTCGTCCTCGTCATCCTCCGGGGAAATGAACGTATCCGGCACTTTCGGCTTCTGCTCCGGCTCGGTCGCGGGAATCGCGACGGGCTGTGCCGGGGGCGTGACCATCGGCTGTTCTGCCGTTTCCTCCGCCGACGGCAGAGGCGTCACGTCCTGCACCTCGTAGGTGGACGCAACCGGGATACTTGCGTCGTTCTCCACCATCACGCGGATTTTGTACACATCCACGCCCGTGCACGCCGTCACGTACTGCTTAATCTGCTTTTGCAGCGCGCCGACGGACAGCGGGATATTCACACCCGCCGCCTGAATAATGTGCAAGCCAATCGCAATGCCGTCACGGCACTCCTCGACCGTGATGTCCGCCTTGGCAATCGCCTCATGCTTGTCAATGCAGGTACGAATCAGCCCCTCGATAGCGCGAATTGACACCCCGATGGAGCCATTCTCATTCTTCTGCATCACATAGCCGCGCTGGCTCGCCGTGCGGTGCGGGAACACGCGCCACAGGCACATAAGCGCCAGCACCAATGCCAGCACCGCCACGGCGATACACGCTATGCCGCCCCATACGCCGCTGCCTTGCAGCCACGCCGTCAGTCGAATCAGCTGCCACTGTTCACCCCGCACGGCTTCCACGCCGACCAGCGCTGTTTCAGCAGAGAGCGCCAGCAGCACCAAAAAGGACAAAATCATCACCGCAATATCGCTCACACGACGCTTCATTCCCGGTTTGCTCCTTTCGTTTCCTTCGCTTGCCGTTTTCACTTTTACATTGGATAGCAACTTCAAAACCGGCAAGGCAAACACCCTGCCGGCAGTATGAAGGCATCAGTTCTCCTTGCCCTCTTCTTCAGGCACTTCCGCGGAATCTTCCGCCGCTTTTTCCTCGCTCTCAGGGGCTTCCACCAGCGGCGTTTCCTTCTTGTCCTCTGCCAGCGCCTTCTTTGCACCGGCGTTCAGCGCGTTGTTCTCTTTTTCAAAGCTAACGCCCTGCACATGCACATCCACGCGCACCACATGCAGGTTCGTCATCGTTTCGATGGCCTTGCGGACGCTTTCCTGCACGTCATACGCTGCCTTCTGGATGGGCGTGCCGTACTCCATGACGACATACAAATCCACGCTGGCTTCTTCGGTGCCGATTTCCACCTTCACGCCCTTGGTCACGGCGCGGTTCTTGCCCAGCAGATTGCCGGAGACATTGCACATACCCGCAATGCCCTCCACCTCGCTGGCGGCGACGCCCGCAATAATCGCGACCACTTCATTGGCGTAGGTGATGCTGCTCCCCTGCTCGGTATCCACATCGACATTCACGGGCAGATTATCCTTCTTCAGCGCCATAACGAAATGCACCTCCTAATTTCAATCCAAACTCCTGCGCACAAAAGCACATGATTTCGCGCAGGAAATGGCAAAACGCAGTCTACCGACTTTGTTTCATCCCATTATACCATAGTTTTGCCGGATTGACAAGCGTTCAATCCGTGTTTCTTCCCGTTCGGCAGAAAAAAGGCGGACGAGGATTGTTTCCTCATCCGCGTGCGGATTATTCTTCGACTTTCGTGCAGGCGATATGCAGTTCATCCAGCTGCTTCTGATCCACCTTGCCGGGTGCGCCCATCATCACGTCCTGCGCGTTCTTGTTCATCGGGAACGGGATGACTTCGCGAATCGTCTCCGCGCCCGCCAGCAGCATCACCATGCGGTCAACACCGGGAGCAATGCCCGCGTGCGGCGGCGCGCCGTAGCAGAAGGCGTTGTACATCGCCGGGAACTTCGCCTTCACGTCCTCTTCGCCCAGGCGGACGAGTTTGAACGCTTCAATCATGATTTCCGGGTCATGGTTGCGGACAGCGCCGGAGGACAGCTCCACGCCGTTGCAGACCAAATCGTACTGGTACGCCGTGATACTCAGCGGGTCAACCTCGCCCGCCGCCGCCTTTTGCAGAATCTCCAGACCACCGTTAGGCATGGAGAAGGGGTTATGGCAGAATTCGAGTTCGCCGGATTCCTCGCCGATTTCGTACATCGGGAAATCGACAATCCAGCAGAATTCGTACTTTTCGCGGTCAATGTGTGCCGGGCAGAGATCAGCAACCAGACGGCGCAGCACGCCCGCGGTCTTTTGCGCCGCCAGCTTCTTGCCGCAGGTCAGACCAACGAACGTGTTCGGCTTCAGACCCAGCTTTCCGACCAGTTCATCCTTCTGCTCCTTGACGAACTTCGCAATACCGCCAGCGATTTCGCCCTTCTCGTCGAGTTTGAACCAGTAGACCTTATTCGCCGTCACGACCTCGACATCCGCGCAGAGCTTGTCGATCTGCTTGCGGGTCGCGGTCATGTCGCTGACGACAACCGCCTTGACGGTGTTGCCCTCAAAGGGCTGGAAGCCGCAGCCGCCGATGAGGTCGGTCACATCCTGCACTTCCAGATCAATGCGCAGGTCGGGCTTGTCCGAGCCGTAGCGCTCCATCGCGTCGTTATAGGCAATGCGCTTGAAGGGCGCGCTGGACGCAGTGTTGTATGTGCCGTACTTGGCGAAAATGGGCGGCAGCACATCTTCAAGGACGCTGAACACATCCTCCTGCGTCGCGAACGCCATTTCCATATCCAGCTGATAGAACTCGCCCGGGCTGCGGTCGCCGCGCGCGTCCTCGTCGCGGAAGCAGGGGGCAATCTGGAAGT
>ERZ857693.1535-NODE-1535-length-27839-cov-5.249496_pt1 | contig 27839 bp, 19 predicted proteins | sample MGYA00519765_ERZ857693 | MGnify/ENA primary metagenome ERZ857693 (study PRJEB31778, sample SAMEA3449354) | human gut metagenome | biome: human gut; feature: human-associated habitat; material: faeces | place: United Kingdom | collected 2010/2012 ... | reverse complement strand
CGTATCCGCCGCCACGGCAGCTCCCATGCTGCCGTCCGGCCGGAACAGCCTCACTACCGCACTGTCTTCGACTCCCGCCAGCTTACCGTTAATAACAAACGGGCCTCCGGCCAGTGCCGGCCACGCGATGCCCAGCCACAAAGCCAGCATCAGGCGACTTTTGTTTGTTTTTTTCCTCATCTCTTCATTCAGGTTAGTAATTTATGGTCAGTAAGAGACGCGGAGGAGAGAAGGAGAGCCGTTGCCCCGCAGAATAAAATTAACAAAAAAAAGCCTAAATGTTATACATTCGAACAAAAAAAGCTTCCCCGGCAACTGTCGGGGAAGCTTCTGTCTTATATTTTTGATACCGGTACCGAACGAAAACAGATACCCGGCGGGATGCGGGAAACCGCGTCAGGCAACCGCTACTTGCGGGCCACTTCGACCTGTTCGTAACCTTCGATGATATCTCCTACCTTAATGTCGTTGTAGTTGTCGATGTTCAAACCGCACTCCAGGTTCGGGCCGACCTCCTTGACATCGTCCTTGAAACGTTTGAGCGAACCTAGCTTGCCGGTATAGACTACAATGCCGTCGCGGATCACGCGGATCGGGGTATTGCGCGTAATCTTGCCTTCGCGCACGATACAGCCCGCCACAGTGCCCACCTTCGTAATCTTGAAGGTTTCGAGCACCTCCACCGAGCAGACGATCTCCTCTTTCATCACCGGCGCGAGCATGCCCTCGATAGCGTCCTTGATGTCGTTGATCGCATCGTAAATGATCGAATAGAGGCGAATCTCGATCTCCTCCTTCTCGGCCAGCTTGCGGGCGGCGGCCGACGGACGGACCTGGAATCCGACGATCACCGCATTGCTGGCCGCTGCCAGCAACACGTCCGATTCGGAGATCGGGCCGACCGCTTTGTGAATCACGTTGACCTGAACCTCGTCCTTCGACAGTTTGATCAACGAGTCGGCCATCGCCTCGATCGAGCCGTCTACGTCGCCCTTAATAATGATATTCAGCTCCTTGAAGTTGCCGATCGCGATACGCCGGCCGATTTCATCGAGCGTAATATGCTTCTGCGTACGCAACCCTTGCATGCGCTGCAGCTGCTCGCGCTTGCTCGCAATGTCGCGGGCCGAACGCTCGTCGTCCATGACATTGAACGTATCGCCGGCCTGCGGCGCGCCGTTCAGCCCCAGCACCAGCACGGGCGTCGAAGGCGGAGCCTCCGTCACGCGCGTACCCCGCTCGTTGAACATCGCTTTGACCTTGCCCGTGTAGACGCCCGAAAGCATCACGTCGCCGACGCGCAGCGTTCCGTTCTGCACGAGCACCGTAGCCACGTAGCCGCGCCCCTTGTCGAGCGTCGACTCGATGACGACGCCCTGCGCCTTGCGGTTCGGGTTGGCCTTCAGGTCGAGGAATTCGGCCTCGAGCAGCACCTTGTCAAGCAGCTTGTCGAGATTGATACCTTTCTTGGCCGAAATCTCCTGCGACTGGTACTTGCCGCCCCAGTCCTCGACCAGATAGTTCATCGCGGAAAGCTCCTCCTTGATTTTTTCGGGATTGGCACCCGGCTTGTCGATCTTGTTGATCGCGAATACCATCGGCACGCCGGCGGCGGTGGCATGGTTGATCGCCTCGACGGTCTGCGGCATCACATTGTCATCGGCCGCAACGATGATGATCGCCACGTCGGTCACTTTCGCTCCGCGAGCACGCATGGCCGTGAAAGCCTCGTGGCCCGGCGTATCGAGGAACGTGATACGCCGCCCGTCGTCGAGCTTCACGCTGTAAGCGCCGATATGCTGCGTGATTCCGCCGGCCTCTCCGGCGATCACGTTGGCATTGCGTATATTGTCGAGCAGCGAGGTCTTGCCGTGGTCGACGTGTCCCATCACGGCCACTACCGGAGGACGCGGCACGAGGTCCTCCTCGCTGTCCTCCTCGGTGTCGATCGCCTCCTGTATCTCGACGGCCACGAACTCGACCTTGAACCCGAACTCCTCGGCCACGACGACCAAAGCCTCGGCGTCGAGCCGCTGGTTGATCGACACCATCAGTCCGAGATTCATGCAGGCCGTTATGACGTCGGTCACCGACACGTCCATCATCGTCGCCAACTCGCTGACCGTAACGAATTCGGTCACTTTCAACACGTTCTTCTCCTGTTCCTGACGCTCCATCTCCTCGCTCAGGCGGGCCGACACGGCCTCGCGCTTGTCGCGGCGATGCTTGGCCGTCTTGAACTTCGAGCCTTTCGACGTCAGCCGGGCCAACGTGTCCTTGATCTGCTTCTGTACCTCTTCGTCGCTGATCTCCGTCTTGACGACCGGTTTCACGGACTTGCCCTTTTTCCTGTCGCGCAGCCCGGATTTCGGACCGTGCTGGGAGCCGCCCTGCGACGAATACGGGCCGCCTCCCTGAGACTTCGGACGACCGTCGGGCCGGGCCGTAGCCGTCTGATTCTGCTTCTGAGTTATATCGACCTTATCCTTAGTAATGCGCTTGCGCTTCTCGCGCCGGCGATGGCCGTCCTCCCCTTTCTTTTTCTCGAAAGACTGCACGTCGATCTTGCCGAGCACCTTGGGACCCGACAGGCGGGCTCCCTCCTCGGGCCGGAACAGGTTGCTCTGATCGGCTGCGACCCGCTCGTCATATGTCTGGCTCTGCACCACGACCGGAGCCGTCACCGGCTGCTCGGGCCGAGGCGACGGAGCCGGTTGCTCGGCAACGGCGACCGGCGGTCGGACCGGCTGCGACGGTTCGACCGGCTTGACATCGGCCGCCGGGACGGAAGACGCTGATATTTCAGAAGCGGCAGCAGGCTTTTTCGGAGACTCAGGTTTTTTCTCCGACGACGACAAACGCCCCGAGCGGCCGCCCGACAGATCGATCTTGCCCAAAATCTTCGGCGTGCTCATCGCCGCCACTTCGTCCTTGACGCTGATAACACCGCTTTTGACAAATACCTCGCTCTTGAAGCCCGACTCCTCTTCGGACGCCCCGTCCGATCCCTTACGAGTACCCAGCGAAACCGCCTCGTGCTTCAGGGCGATCTTCTCGCGGATATTCACTTTCTCGATGTTCTTGTTTCCTCCGAACTCCTTGTCCAGAATGGCATAGACCGCCGGCTCGATGATCGAGCTGGGCGAGTTTTCCACTTTGACACCCTTCTTCTCCAGAAACTCGATGATCGTCGTCTGTCCTACTTTCAACTCTCTTGCAACCTGATGGAGTCTCAGTCTTCTTGCATTTGGCATATTTCCTTGTTTTTCTTCGGTATTACCTTTGTATTCATCGCGCGCCTCTCGGCCTCGGCCGTGCGCCGGACGGATCGCTCGCGGGACAGAGCGGCACGGCATGCGCTCCGTCCGGCGACGTGTTCGTTATTCGAACTCCGACTTGAGGATATTCACGACCTCCTGCACCGTCTCGACCTCCAGATCGGTCCGCTTAGCCAAATCCTCTACCGAAAGCTCCAGCACGCTCTTGGCCGTATCGCAGCCGATTCCCTTGAGCTGATCGATGATCCACTCGTCGATCTCGTCCTTGAACTCGTCCAGCGCCACGTCCTCTTCCTCCAGCTCGCGGTACACGTCGATGTCGTAGCCGGTCAGCATGCTGGCCAGACGGATATTCAGGCCGCCCTTCCCGATCGCCAGCGACACCTCGTTCGGCTTCAGATAGACGGCTGCCGTCTTGGTCTCCTCGTTGAGATTGATCGAGGAGATCTTCGCCGGATTCAGCGCCCGCTGGATCAGCAGCTGGCTGTTGGACGTCCAATTCACGACGTCGATATTCTCGTTGCGCAGCTCCTTGACAATCGAGTAGATGCGCGAACCTTTCATGCCCACGCAGGCGCCGACCGGATCGACCCGGTCGTCGTACGACTCGACGGCCACCTTGGCCCGTTCGCCGGGTATGCGGACGATCTTCTTGATCGTAATCAGGCCGTCGTAGATTTCGGGAACCTCCATCTCGAACAGCCGCTCGAGGAACTCGGGAGCCGTACGCGACAGCACGATGTAGGGCGAATTGTTCTTCATCTCGACGCGGGCGACGATCGCCTTCACGCTTTCGCCTTTGCGGAAAAAGTCGCTCGGAATCTGCTCGGACTTGGGCAGCACCAACTCGTTGTCGTCGTCGTCCAATACCAGTATCTCCTTCTTCCACACCTGATAGACCTCGCCGGTGATGATTTCGCCGACCTTCTCGGTATACTTGTTGAACAGGTTGGCCTTCTCGAGGTCCATGATCCGGGAGGCCAGGTTCTGTCGGAGCGACAGCACGGCGCGACGGCCGAAGTCCGCGAGCTTGATCTCCTCGGCCACCTCCTCGCCCACTTCGTACGTGGAGTCGATCTTGCGGGCATCCGTAAGCGAGATCTGCTGGTTCGGGTTCTCGACCGTCCCGTCCTCGACGATCGTGCGGTTGCGCCATATTTCGAGGTCCCCTTTCTCGGGATTGATGATCACGTCGAAGTTCTCGTCCGTTTCGTAGGTCTTGATCAGCAAATGACGAAAAACGTCCTCGAGAACGCCGATCATCGTGCTCTTGTCGATGTTTTTAAGCTCTTTGAATTCCGCGAAAGTGCTTACGAGATTGAGATTATCCATGTGTCAATGTGAGATTTTCCGGCTCGCGTCCGGCCCGCTGCCGAACCGACGCGACCGCTATCCGTAATATTTTAAGTTCAATATCTCTTCGTCCTACAGGCGCACTACCTGAAATTCAGGTGCTCCGCCGTCGTCTTGATCGCATCGAGCGGAATCGTCTCCTCGCGGATCACGCTCTGGCGGCGCTTCTTTCCCTCGACGGCTACCTTTTCGGCATAAGCCAGCGTCAAAGCCCCGCCGTCGAACGCCTTCGCCTCGGCCGTCAGCTTGCGACCGTCACGCAAAACGACATCGACTTCGCGCCCCACCATCTTGCGGTACTGGCGCTCGCAAACGAGCGGCTGCCCGATTCCCGCCGAAACGACTGTCAGGGCGAAATCCTCCGCGTCGCGGTCGAACGCCCCGGTCACGGCGCGGCTCAGGGCGATGCAGTCGTCGATTCCGACGGTCGTATCGCTGTCGATCGTCACCTCGATCTCGTCGGAAGGCAATTGCCGGATTCCGACGACGAACCGGTCGGTTCCCGACAGCGCCTGCTCTGCGATCTCGCGTATGCGTTCCGTATCCATACCGTTTTCGTCCGTTCGGGGCCCGACGACTTTTCCGCAGGCCCGCTCATTCAACAAAAGGGGGGGACTGCCCGTCCCCCTCCCTTGATATTGATGCCTCGATGCAAATATACGTTATTTTTTCGGCCTCTGCAATATTTTCGCGTCATTTTTCGCTGAAACAGCCAGCATTTCGTTTTCCCGGCCCCGTCATACGTATCCGAAATACGGCGCAACGGAAACGACGCTTTGCCGAAAAACGCCTACTCGACTTCGTCGTTCTGCTTTTTCGGATTGAACGGCTTCAGGATGCCGCGCTTCGAAGAGCGGATGAAGTCGAGCACCAGATCGCGCTCGGGCGTGCGGGGCATCTGCGTCTCGACCACCTCGCAGGCGCGCGAGTAAGCGTAGCCCGACTGGAACAGGATGCGGAACATCTCCTGAATCTCGTTGATCTTGTCGGCCGTGAATCCCCGGCGGCGGAGACCGATGAAGTTCGCTCCGACGAACGACAACGGATTGTGGGCCGCCTTCACGAACGGCGGCACGTCCTTGCTCACGAGCGACCCGCCGCTCAGCATCACATGCTCGCCGATACGGCAGAACTGATGCACGGCGCAGTGGCCTCCCAGAATCGCCCAGTCGCCCACTTCCACCTCGCCGGCCAGCGAAACGCGGTTGACCAGTACGCAGTTGTCACCGACCGTACAGTCATGTCCTACATGCACATAAGCCATAATCAGCGTATTGCTTCCGACTGTCGTCACACCCTTGGCCGCCGTGCCCCGACTGATCGTCGCGCACTCGCGAATCGTCGTATTGTCGCCGACCACGGCCGTCGAATACTCGCCCTTGAACTTCAGGTCCTGAGGCAGACCGGCCACGACAGCCGCCGTATGCACCTTGCAGTTCTTTCCCAGACGCGCGCCGTCCAGAATCACGGCACCCGGGCCGATCCAGCAGCCGTCGCCTATCTCGACGTCGGCAGCGATGTATGCAAAAGGTTCGACGGTCACGTCTTTTCCCAACTTTGCACCTTCACAAATATGAGCTGATTTGCTTATCATACCGGTTTGGATTAAATGATTACTCTGTCTGAAATATGCCGTTTCCGACTAACCGACCCTGTTCTTGGCGATCTGCGCCATCAGCAGGGCCTCGGTAACGAAGCGGTTGCCGACGAATGCCTTGGCCTCCATCAGCACGATGCCGCGCCGAATCGGCTCGGCGAGCGTCAGCTCGAACTGGAGCGTATCGCCCGGCACCACCTTGTCGCGGAACTTCACGCCGTCGATCTTCAGGAAATAGGTCGAATAGTTCTCCGGGTCGGGCACGGAGCTGAGCGCCAGAATGCCGCCGCACTGAGCCATCGCCTCTACGATCAGCACGCCCGGCATCACCGGCTCGTCGGGGAAATGGCCGACGAAAAACGGCTCGTTCATCGTTACGTTCTTGAACCCCACCACATGCTCGCTGTCCAGATGCATCACCTTGTCCACCAGCAGGAACGGGGGACGGTGAGGCAACAGGCGCTTGATTTGGTTGATGTCGTACAGAGGCTTGGCCGCCGGATCGATCCGGAACATCGGGCGCGTTCCGCCTCGTTTGATCTCCTTGCGGATCATCTTCGCGAACTCGGTATTGGCTGCATGGCCCGGCTTGTAGGCCACGATGCGTCCCCGGATGCGCTGCCCGATCAACGCCAGATCGCCGATCATATCGAGCAGCTTATGCCGCGAAGGTTCGTTCGGGAAACGCAGCCGCAGATTGTTCAGATAACCCTCGTTGACCTGCACGTCGCGCTTGTCGAATATTTTCGACAGACGGTCGAGCTCCTCGTCCGAAATACGGTTCTCGACGATAACGATCGCGTTGTCCAAATCGCCGCCCTTGATCAGATTGTTGTTGATCAGAGGCTCCAGTTCGTGCAGAAAAACGAACGTGCGGCACGGTGCGATCTGCTCGGCGAAATCCTCCATGCGGTCGAGCCGCGCGTACTGATTCCCGATGATCTTGGAATTGAAATCGACGTTCACGTTGACCGAAAACTCGTCGTCGGGATAGGCGACGATCTCCACGCCGCGCTCGGGAATGGAATAAACGGTCTTCTCGGTGATATGGAAATAGACGCGGTCGGCCGGCTGCTCGACGGTTCCCGCCGAAGCGATAGCCTCGACGAAAGGAAGAGCCGAGCCGTCGAGAATCGGGGTTTCGGGCGCATCGATGTCGATCTGCGCGTTATCGACGCCGGAACCCCACAGGGCCGCCATCACATGCTCGATCGTCCCTATCCGGACGCCTTTCTTTTCTATCGTGGTTCCGCGCGAGGTATCGACTACGTTCTCCGCCAGCGCGTCGACGAAGGGCTGTTCCTCCAAATCGATCCGGCGGAAGCGTATTCCGCTGCCGGGATCGGCCGGGCCAATAGTCATCGTAACATCGAGCCCCGTATGCAGTCCTTTTCCTCGGAAAACGACCGGAGCCTTTAATGTTCTCTGTTTGTGCGACATGCTATATCGAAAAATTATTTTAAATGCAAAGGTATGAATTTTTTGAAAGAAATCGTACTTTTGTTCGACTTTTATAGCAAACGATGGACCGAGAGACAAAACCGTCACAAACGCCTCGTCCGCAGCCTCCCCGACAGCCCCGGGCACGCATTCCGCTGCCTTTCGAGAAACGCCCGTTCGACGCGGGCTCATGGGCTTACGAGCACCGGGTCGGGCTGTGCTGCATGGTCATTGCCTACCTGGCGTTCGGTATCGTGTTCGTTTCGGCCAAAATCGTTCTCCAGCAGCGCGTCACCTACAATACGATCTACATGGACCTGACCGATCTGCAGGCGGCTCTTCCCGAAGAGCAGGAGCCCGAGCAGCGGGACGAGCGCAGCGACTATCGCGACGTAAGGAATCTGGTCTCGGACGAGAACGGCCGCAACGAGTCGGTCGGAGAGCGGAGCGCGTCGTCGGGAAACCTTTCCGAAGCGACCGAAGAGTTCATGGAGAGCCTCGACGAGGAAGCCGCCGCCGTCCGGGGCAGAATGCAGGCCTCGCGCGAGGCGTTCGAGCGGGGCCGCCGCGAGGAGCGCGAAATGATCGCCCGGCACAAGGCCCAGCGGGAAGCCAAGGACGGAGAAAAGCCGAGCGGCGTGAAGCAGAAGGGACGCGTGCTGGTCTCCTACTCGCTGCCCGGACGGACGGACGTCTACCTGCACACGCCGGCCTACCAGTGCGAGGGAGGAGGCGAGGTCACCGTAGCGATCACCGTCAACCGCAACGGCAAGGTAACGGCAGCCTCGCTGAAGGAGACCACGACGTCGAGCAATTGCATCAACGAGACGGCCGTCACGGCCGCGCGCAATTCCCGGTTCAATGTCGACGGCTCGGCCGCCGACCGTCAGAGCGGGACCATCACCTATATCTTCGTACCGCAATAGGCTTTTGGCAGTTTGGCATATTTCGCTACCTTTGCCCGCGACTAAAAGGATTAGGAAATATGTCTTACAATTTGCTGAAAGGGAAGAAGGGGCTGATTTTCGGCGCCCTGAACGAGAATTCCATCGCATGGAAAGTGGCCCGGCGCGCCGTTGAGGAGGGAGCCGAGATCGTGCTGACGAACACGGCCGTATCGATCCGCATGGGCACGATCAACCAACTGGCCGAGCAGTGCGGCACGATCGTCGTACCAGCCGACGCCACGAGCGTGCCCGATCTGGAACGCCTCATCGACCGGACCATGGAGCACTTCGGCGGCAAGTTCGATTTCATCCTCCATTCGATCGGCATGTCCCTCAACGTACGAAAAGGACGCAAATACGACGATCTGGACTACGATTACCTGGCCAAGACGCTCGACATATCCGCCATTTCGTTCCACAAGGTCATTCAGGTGGCCCGCAAGAAAGACGCGCTGAACGACTGGGGGTCGATCGTCGCGCTGACGTATATCGCCGCCCAGCGCACGCTCTACGGATACAACGACATGGCCGACGCCAAGGCGCTGCTCGAGTCGATCGCCCGCAGCTTCGGTTATATCTACGGCCGCGAGAAGCACGTCCGCATCAATACGGTCTCGCAGTCGCCCACCCCGACGACGGCCGGCAGCGGCGTCATGGGAATGGGCGACCTGATGGATTTCGCCGACCGGACCTCGCCGCTGGGCAACGCCACGGCCGACGACTGCGCAGGCTATGTGCTCACGCTGTTCTCCGACCTGACGCGCAAGGTTACGATGCAGAATCTCTATCACGACGGGGGCTTCTCGAGCATGGGCATGAGCCGGCGGGCAATGAAGCTCTACGAGAAAGGGCTCGAAGTGGAATATCAGGATATCAAAAACAAGATATAGATAGCCATCGGGGTTTGTCGCCGGAACGGTTCCGCGAGTCCTTCGGGCGCAACACCGTGCACGGAAGCGGACGGGCGCATTCTCGAAGCAGGCAAGAGAACGCATCTTCGAACAGGCACATTCGAAAGCGGACAGGTCGTCGGGCCTGTCCGCTCTTATTTCGGCCTGTTCCTGCGCCGGCAAGCGCCGCACGACTCCTGCCGAACCGGCCACAGGGGAAACGGCTGTCGAACAAACCGCCCGACAAATAAGCCTCAGCGGCTATTACGGAACATGGAATTAAGAGACAGAGGAAAATCGGTTTCTCGGGCTCGAAAGGCAACCTGCTCCGGCATACGCATCGTCTTACGGCGCTCGGCCGGCATACGGTCCGCCAAAATATTCCACGATCTTCGGGCTCAATCCTCCGACTCGGCGACCGTGACCCGTATCTTGTCGATCCGGCGGCCGTCCATCGCGTCGACATGGAGCGTCAGACGGCGATACGCGAGCGTCTCGCCCCGGCGCAGAAAATCCTTCCTGATCTCGAGCATCAGTCCGGCCAGCGTCTCGGCCTCGCCTTTCGCCTCGTCCAAATAGTCCTCATCGAGCGAAAGCACCTTCAGGAAATCGTTCAGATGCGTCTTGCCGTCGAACAAATAGGTATTCTCGGACAACTTCGCGTAAAACGACTGCTCGATGTCGGATTCGTCCGAAATCTCGCCGACGATTTCTTCCAGAATATCCTCCAGCGAGACCAGACCGAGCGTCGACCCGTACTCGTCGACGACGATCGCCATATGAATCTTGTTGTTCTGGAACTCTTCGAGCAGATCGTTGATCTTCTTATGCTCAGGCACGAAATAGGCGCGGCGGATCAGGTGCTGCCACTCGAAGTCGTCGCCGTGCGAAATATAGGGCAACATGTCCTTTACGTAAAGCACGCCTTTCACATCGTCGATCCCTTCCTCGCAAACCGGAATCCGCGAGAAACCCGACTCTATGATCACGCGGCGGACTTCGGCGAAATCGTCCTTCAGATCGAGCGCGACGATATCGACGCGAGGCTTCATGATCTCGACGACTTCGGTATGCACGAAACCGACGATGCCGGACAGCATCCGTCTTTCCTCGACGGTCTGGTCGGTGGTCATCTCGATGGCGTTCGACAGCTCGTCGATCGAAATATTGACCCGCTTCTTGGCCACGCTCTCGTTGATGTAGCTTCCCGAGCGGATCAGCACATAAGCCAGCGGACGGAAGACCGACTTGAGCAAAAGAAGCGGAACCGAAGTCATCCGGGCAACGCGCAAGGGGTTGTACGACGCGAATATTTTGGGCATGATCTCGCCGAAAAGCAGCAGCAGAAACGTCACGACGACCGTCTTGACGACGAACTCCAGCCCGGCCGCTCCGCCGAAATCCGTCAGCGAATCGATCAGTCCGTTGGACAGGATCACGATGCAGATATTGACCAGATTATTAACGATCAGAATAGTGGCCAGCAAATATTCCTGCACCGACAGCAACTTCAGGATCGCCCGGCCGCTGCGGCTGCGACCCGTCTTGAGCTGAGCGATGTTGCGCGGAGTCAGCGAGAAAAAGGCCGTCTCGGAACCCGATACCAGCGCGGAGCAGACGAGAAGCACCGCGATGACGATCGACACGACCATGTCGTGGCCCGTAAACGGGCGAAACATCACGGTTTGTATGATACACTCCATCAAGGCCTCGGTATGAAATATGATCGGAACGCCGCCGGATACGCCCGGCTTCCGGCCGTACCCGCTCCCGTCTCATCCGTTCGGCTTGCGGTTCGCGGCCCGGTCGGGCGGAATGCCGCGCTAATCGAACAGCGAGCTGTTCTGGGTCTTGTCGCTCGGCGCGCTATCGTCCTTGAGAGCCACACGCGAACTGCGTCCTCCCTCCGACGAGTTGTCCTTGACGAACTTCACGTTACGGCGCACGAAAGCAGGACGGTTCTCCAGCTCGTCGATATCGATATCGGACTCCTTGTCGCGCTTCGAGGCGATCGTCTGCTGAGCAACCGGAGCGGCGAAAGGATTCTGCGTCTGAGGCGCGGACGATCTCGGAGCGGGCCGCTCGAACGGGCGGGGCGCTTCCGGAGCCGACGGCTGCGCCGCCGGAGCGACCGGCTTGTGTATCCGAGTCTTGAACGGACCTTCCGGCTCGCGGGCCTCCGGTTCGACGGACGGCTCCCCTTGCTCCGCCTGCATCCCGGGCTCCTCGGTCGGCACGCTTTTGCGCAGCGAATCCTTATAGCCCTGCAGAGGCGAATACGACACCATATTCATCTGGTTGTAGTCGAAACCGGTCGCAATAATAGTCACCTCGATGTCGGAGCCCAGCGAGTCGTCCTTGCCGGCGCCCCAGATAATGTCGGCGTTGTTTCCGGCGCGCTCCTGAATGTACTCGGTAATCATGTACGTCTCCTCGAGCGTGATCTCCTCCTCGCCCGAAGTAATGTTGATCAGTATGTTCTTCGCTCCGGCAATGTCGTTATGGTTCAGCAAAGGCGACTCGAGCGCCATGTTGGCCACCGCCATCGCCCGGTCCTCGCCCGACGCGCGCCCCGAACCCATCAGCGCAACGCCGCTGTTGGTCATCACGGTCTGCACGTCGGCGAAGTCCACGTTGACGGTGTTTTCGCGCGTGATGACTTCGGCGATGCCCTTGGCCGCCGTGGCCAGAATGTCGTCGGCCTTGTGGAACGCCTCGGTCAGCGTCAGCTTGCCGAAAATCTCCTGTATGTTCTCATTGTTGATCAGCAGCAACGAGTCGACGCACTCCCGCAGCTCGTCGATACCCTGATAAGCCTGCTTCATCCGCTTCGGCCCCTCGGTCTTGAACGGAATCGTCACGATCGCGACAGTCAGAATCCCCAGTTCGCGGGCCGCTTTCGCAATGACCGGAGCGGCTCCCGTACCCGTGCCGCCGCCCATTCCGGCCGTGATGAAGACCATTTTCGTCCCCTCGCGCTTGTAAATCTCGACGATCTCGTCCAGACTCTCCAGCGCCGCCTGCCGTCCTTTCTCGGGATTGTTGCCCGCTCCGAGCCCGTTCTGGCCCAAGCGCACTTTGACCGGCACCGGACTGTTGCGCAACGCCTGAGGGTCCGTATTGCACACCATGAACGACACGTCGGCAATCTCCATTTCGAACATGTGATTGACGGCATTGCTTCCGCCGCCGCCGACGCCCGTCACCATAATAATGGACGGGGAAAGTTTCGGAATCTCAAAATCGATGATCTTATCTACCTCGGGCATATCGTTTCCGCTTCGTTTTGTTCTGTTTCCGTCAATATATTGTGCCGCACGCTTCGGAGCAGGCCTCCGCAACGTGCGTACTAAATCTCGTTATCGTCGATCTCCTCGTCGAACATGTTGATCATTTTCTCCTTGATCTTGGAGAAAAATCCGGGTCCCCGGCTTCCTTTCTGCTTCTTGGCCTTCTTCGGCTCGAACTCCTCCTCTTCCGCGACGGACTCGCCGGGAGCGGACTGCCCGTAGCGGGACGCTCCCGCGTCGTTCCGATACAGATCGTTGATCTTCTGCCGGCTGACGCCGGCCTTGGGCTCGGTCGCATCGTAAGAACCGGAAACGGGACGGGGCGAAGAAGCTTTCGGGCGGGCCGAACGCGCCGGACGGTCTTCGGCGAAAGCCTTGGCTAGAATTCCGACGGCCGTAGACATATCGGGGCCCGTCACCTCGTCGGGGCTATCGGCCGCGAGCACCGCCTCGGGGCCCGCCACGCGGACGTCCATGCCCGTATAGCTTTTGAACAGCGCGTCCAGATCGCGCAACTGCGCGCCCCCGCCCGTCAGTACGACGCCTGCGGAGAGTTTGTTCTGGTATCCCGACTTTTTGATCTCCTCGACCGCGAAATCGATGATATCCTGCATGCGGGCTTCGATGATCGCGGCCAGATTCTGGCACGAAATCTCCTTGGGCGCCTTCGCGCTCAGGCCGGGCGTGGTGATGAACTTGTCGGGCTGGGCCTTCTCGCGCATCGCCCCGCCGTAACGGGTCTTGAGGCTCTCGACGTGCTTCTCGAGTATTCCGTAGGAGCGGATATCCTTATTGACCACGTTACCGCCCATCGGAACGATCCCGACATGGCGGATGATATTCTTCTCGTAGACGGTCACGTCGGTCGTGCCGCCCCCGATGTCGATCACGGCGACGCCCTCCTGCTTTTCGTCCTCGGAAAGCACCGCCTCGGCCGAAGCCACGGCATTCAGGAACAGGCCCAGCGGAGCGACTCCGCCGCGCTTGAGCGCCATCTCGACCCGGCTGATCGCCGTCGAGTCGCCCAGCAGAATGTTGAACGTCGAGGCGAGTTTGGTGCCGAACGTGCCCACCGGGCTCGAGGTTTCCTCCTCGTCGTCGACGACATAGCTCTGCGGAATGATCTGCAGTATCTTTTCCCCCTCGGGAGCCGGCACGTTGCGCATGCTGTCGTGCAGATGCTGCACGTCCTCCTGACGGATCTCGCCGCCCCGGCTGAACACATGGTACGGATGCTTCACGCAACGGATATGCTGGCCCGAAACGCCGGCGTAGGCCTCCGTGATCCGGATCTGCTGCCGCTGCTCGATAGCCGCCACGGTCGCCTTAATACTCTGCGAAACAAGCTCGATGTTCTTGATCTCGCCGCGAACCATGCCCATCCCCTGCACGGGGGCGACCTCCCGGTCCACGATCCGAATCCGGCCGTCCTCATCTTTCGTACCGACGACCGTGACCACCGTGTTGGTTCCCAAATCGATCGCAACGACGTAATCTCCGTTTTCCACTCTGTTTTCCATATTATTTGACGCAGACAATCTGATCCTTGTATTTCAAATTCACGTACCGGTAACGGTCCCATCCCTCGTAAAGCACCGCCTTGCGGTAAAAGCTCATCAGCTTGTCGAGCTTCTGCTCATACGCGTCGATCCCTCCGAGCGCGATCACCTGATCGCCCGCCCGGGGCACGATCTCCACCTGAGGCTCGTCTTCGGTCTGAGGATCAGTGCCGTTCACGCGAATCTGCACGATGAACGCATTCCAAAAGTCATCATAACCGACGAATTTCACAAAATTAATCAGTTTAGCCAAAAACAAATAATTTTTCCCCACTTTTTTTTCGCTGCTTCCGGCCAGCGAGTCGAGCGGCCCGACATAGTCGCGGGGAAACGGCAGCTCGAAACGGCCCGTCACGATCGGGACATAGCTGGAGAACTGTCTCTGCTGCGGCAGGACATAACCGTCGTCGGTCACGTAAAAGTTATATCCGTCGTCGGTATTGAACCGCATAACGGGCTTCCGCTGGGCGATCTCGATCGTCAGGACGCCGTCGATCGACGCATAGACGCGGGCCGAACGGACATACCCCCTCCGCCGGACGAAACGCTCCAGTTCGAGCGTATTGATCGACGAGAGCTCGCGTCCGACCAGCGGAATCTTCTCCGAGGCGAACCATCCCCGCACCATGGCCGGCGTGATGAACCCGCGCTCGGCGCTGTCGAGCACCACGACACGCACCTCGCGGCACGGTCTCTGCTGCTTCCGCTCGCGCGTGTAGCGCGACGACAGCAGCAGATAGACGAGGATGGCGGTCCACGAAAGCACGTTCAGGGTTATGACGAGCGGCCTTTTCAAAACACGACGCTATTTTTCGTTCCGGTCTTCTCCGGCAAGAAGACCCGATTCGTTCCGTTCAAAATTAAGCACAATCGCGGTATCCGCGAAATTCGGGCCGGAAAATCTCCGGTCTGCCGGCCGGAAACCGCAGGAAATCTCTCAATCGGCTTTCGCGGCGGGCCGACCCGGGACGGACAGCGTCTCCGCGATCCGGCCGCAAAAGCGGTCGATGTCCCCTGCGCCGAAAGTCACGAGCAGTTCCGGATTCTCGTCCCGGATCGCATCGAGCAGTCCGTCCTTGGACACGACACGCGCGGGAACGGTCAGCAGCGGCAGCAGCATCTCGGAACGGACGCCCTCGATCGGCTCTTCGCGCGCCGGATAGATCGGCAGCAGCAGCACCCGGTCCGCCAGCGAAAGCGCCGAGGCGAATTCCTCGCAGAAATCCCGCGTGCGGGTGTAAAGGTGCGGCTGAAATACGACGGTCAGCCTCCGGCCGGGAAACATCTCGCGCAGGGAACCGATCGCCGCCCGCAACTCGTTGGGATGATGCGCATAATCGTCCATATAGACCCGACCGGGCTCGTTGACGTAGAAATCGAACCGCCTCCGGACTCCCGAGAACGAGGCGATCGCCTCGCGGAGCTTCCGCTCGTCGAACCCGGCAACCCAAAGCAACGCGGCGGCGGCCACGCAATTCTCCACGTTGACGCGCCCCGGAATGCCGAGCGTACACTCCTCCAGCCTGCGGTCGGGGAAAACCAGATCGAAGCGATACCGCCCGTCGTCGAGCACGCGGATCCGGTCGGCATAGAAATCGCAGGGCCCGTCGTAGCCGTACCGGTAAACCGAAATCTCCGGATTGCGCAGATCGAGCTCGACTCCCCGCTTGACGATCAGCGCTCCGCCGGGCTTGATCTGCGCGACGAACTGAGCGAAAGCCTCCTTCACGGCCTCGTGCGTGCCGTAAATGTCCAAATGGTCGGCATCGGCCGCCGTCACGACGGCCGCATCGGGATGCAACTGCAGGAACGAGCGGTCGAACTCGTCGGCCTCGACGACCAAGCGCGGCCCAGGTCCCAGCACCAGATTACTCCCGAAATTTTTCGATATGCCGCCCAGAAAGGCGCTGCCCCCTCCTCCGGCGACACGGTTGAACCAAGCGGCCATCGTCGTAGTGGTCGTCTTGCCGTGCGTGCCGGCAACGGCCATCACGTACTTTCCCTCCGAAATCGCGCCGAGCAACCGCGAGCGCTTGACCACCTCGAAACCGCCGTCGCGAAAGAAGCGCAGCTGCGGATGATCCTCGGGGATCGCCGGCGTATAGACGACCAGCGTATCGTCGCTGCTGCGGAAACCGGCCGGTATCGCGTCGGTCGACTCGTCATAGGTCACCTCGGCGCCCTCGCGCCGCAGCTCGGCCGTCAGCTCCGAGGGCGTACGGTCGTAACCGGCCACGCGCCGGCCTTCGTGCAGAAAATAGCGCGCCTCGGCGCTCATGCCGATTCCGCCTATGCCTAGAAAATAGACTTTCCCGTATTTCATTCCGATCGTTTTACGACTTTCAGTATTTCGTCCGCCACGCGGTCGGCCGAGTCGGCGACGGCCAGCGCGCGTATGTTCTTTTCCATTTCCGAGCGCATCGCATCGTCGGCCAGCAGCCGCCCGGCCTCGGAGAATACCCGGGCGACGGCCTCGCGGTCGGGCACGACGAGCGCGGCCCCCCGATCTGCGAGCGCCATGGCGTTCTTGGTCTGATGATCCTCGGCCACGTTGGGCGAAGGCACGAAAACGACCGCCTTGCCGACCAGGCAGAGCTCCGAGACGGTGCCTGCCCCGGAACGGGCGACGACGATGTCGGCCGCCGCATAGGCCAAGTCCATCCGTTCGATGAAGGCCCCTCGCCAGATGCCGCGCGCATCGCGGCCGCGCATGAACTCGTCCATCTCCCGTTCGTAATACTTCCCGGTTTGCCAGATAACCTGAAACCGACCCTCGCGCACGATCTCATCCGCATGGGCCTTCATCGCCTCGTTCAGCGTCCGGGTACCGAGGCTTCCCCCGACGACCAACACGACCGGCTTGCCGGCCTCCAGCCCGAAATGGGCCAGTGCCTCGGCTTTCAGCGCGGCGGCGTCCCCGGAAGCGGCGAAGCGACCGCGCAGCGGATTGCCCGTCAGCACGATCCGATCGGCGGGGAAAAAGCGCTCCATGCCCTCGTAGGCTACGCAGATGCGCCGGGCCCGCGATGCAAGCAGCTTGTTCGTAACGCCCGCATAGGAGTTCTGCTCCTGAATCAGCGTCGGAATGCCCATCCGCTGCGCGCTCCACAGCACCGGAGCGCTGGCGTACCCCCCGAAGCCGACGACCACATCGGCCCCGAAGCGGCGGATCACCCGTCGAGCCTTGACCAACGACGCGAGCACCTTGGCTGGAACGGCCAGGTTGCGCAGCGTCAGCCGCCGCTGCAATCCCGCCACGGGCAGGCCGACGATCGGATAGCCAAGCGCCGGCACCTTCTCCATTTCCATCTTGCCCTCGGCCCCGACGAACAAGACGTCCACGCGGTCGCCCAGCCGGCGTCCGAGCGCCTCGGCGACGGCGACGGCCGGATAGATATGGCCTCCCGTGCCTCCGCCGCTCAGTATGACTTTCAATTTGCGTTCCTCGCTCATTTTGCGTTTCAACTTGATAGATCGAATTAAAAAATCCCGTCCGACATCCGGCCGGGACGTCGCTCCGCCTGTCCCGCCGTAACGGGATTCAGGCCCCTTTCTCCCCTCCATCGCCGATTCGCCGACCGGCCGGGCTTCGGATTCGGAATATCCGTCCGCCGGCCCGCTCAGTCGAGCATCGTCTCTCCCCGGGGCCGGTCCAGCGACTGCTCCTTGACCTGACGGCTGATGCCCAGAATCAGCCCGAGCGCCACGCAGGTGAACACGATCGACGACCCGCCGAGGCTGATCAGCGGCAGCGTCTGACCCGTCACGGGAAATATGCACACCGACACGAGCATGTTGCAGATCGCCTGAAACGTAATCATCAGGCACAGCCCCAGCACGAGCAGACTCGGGAATGCCGTTCCGCACCGCCGGAAGGTCACGATGCCCCGGAAGAAAATGCAAAGGTACAAAAACAAAATGCCCATGGCGCCCACGAAGCCGTATTCCTCGACAATGAACGCATAGGCGAAGTCGGAATAGGAGTGCGGCAGGTTCGAGCGCTGGGTGCTGTTGCCGGGCCCCTTGCCCAGCAGTCCGCCCGAGGCGATCGCGATGCGCGCCTGCTCCTGCTGCAGATTGTCGTCGTCGCTCTGCTCGGCGACCTGCTCCGTCTCGCCGAGCAGCGAGCCGATCCCCAGCCGGTTGACCCAGGTGTGCGAGCGCCCGATGTCGAAAACGTACATGAACGAAACGGCCAGCACCAGCGCGACGACCACCAGCGCGACGAGACGCCACAGCTCCCGCACGCGCACGCGCCCCATGTAAAGCATGATGCAGCAGGTGCAGAACGTAATGGCCGCCGTCGAAAAGTTCGACATGAAAATCGCCCCGCAGGCGATCGCGATCGGTCCCAGCACGGGAAGGGTCGTCTGCGTGAGAATATCGAGATTTTTCCGGGGGTTCTTGCGCCAGCCTCGCACGGTGAGCGCCGGAAGCAGCGGAATCCGATGGATGAAGCGCTGGCGCTTGGCCAGCTGCTGCGCGAGGATCGCTATCAGCGCGATGCGCAAGAAGTCGGAAGGCTGGAACGTCACGCCGATCACCGGAATCCGAATCCAGCGCGACGCGCTGTTCAGGTTGACCCCGATAAAAAAGGTCAGCAGCATGAACAGCAGCGCGGCGACGAACACCAGAGCCAGCAGCCGGGGCCGCGCATAGCGCTGGTAGTTGAGTCGGTGCACCGCGATCATCGCGGCGAATCCGAGCACGATGAACTTCAACTGGGCGAAAAAGTAATGCGACGTGTCGCCCCCGGCCTTACGGTAGGCCATCGACGCCGTCGACGAGAAGATCACGAGCAGCGAAGCGACCGACAGAATCGCGATAATCACCCACAGCACGCGGTCTCCCCCGAAAAAACGGTCGAAAAACCCCGGCTTTTCGGCCGATTCGGCCGAAAGCCCCCGCGTTTCCATTTTCCGGATATTCCCGTTCAGTTCCATTCCATCGGTTCTCTTTTAATTCCTCGTGCGCGTCCCCGGCAGGGCCGCTGCCCCCATCCGTACCGAGAAACGGCCCGGACGAATACGCACGACCGCAAGCCTCGCTCCGGGACATCGCTTCTCCGGACCACATCCCGTCCGCTCCGCCGGGAGGCTCCGGATGCAGGAAATTCTCCCCGTCCGCACGATCCGGACATTTCGTCCCGTCGGCCCTCCCGCCTCCGGAAGGCGAGCCCCGGCACGGCTGTCGTCAACGGTGCTTCTGCGAGAGCGTCGCCACCCACTCCTTGAACTGACGCCCCCGTTCCTCGTAATTCTTGAACAGGTCGAAGCTCGCGCAAGCCGGCGAAAGCAGCACCGTATCGCCGGAGGAAGCCGCAGCCCGCGCCGCAGCCATCGCGTCGTCGAGCGAGTGCGTGTCCTCGATGCGGGGAATGCGCCCGTCGAAGGCACGGATCAGCTTCTCGTTGTCGACGCCCATGCAGACGAGCGCCTTGACTTTCGCTCCGGCCAGATCGTACAGTCTCGAATAGTCGTTGCCCTTGTCGGTTCCGCCGGCGATCCACACGACCAGCCGCGTCATGCTTTCCAGAGCGTACCATACCGAATCGACGTTCGTCGCCTTCGAGTCGTTCACGTACTCGACGCCGTCGATCTCGCCGCAAGGCTCCAGCCGGTGCTCGACTCCCTCGAACGAGCGGAGCGTCGGCAGAATCGCGTCCGGCTCGATCCCGGCGGACAGAGCGGCCAGCACGGCCGCCATCGCATCGTATGTGTTATGCATCCCTTTGATCCGAAGCTCGGAAACCGGAATTTCCAGCCGGCGGCCGGCAGCCTCGGCCCGTATCGTCCCGTCGCGCAACACGGCGGCGCAATCGCCGCGCCGGACGCTGAACGGGAGCGTCCGCATGGAGAGCGGATGCTTCGGCAGATTCTCGAGCGTCAGCGGATCGTCGGCGCAATAGATAAAGCAGTCCTGCGGACGCTGGTTGCGCAGGATGCGGAATTTGCTGTCGACATAGTTCTGCAGCCGGTACTCGTACCGGTCCAAATGATCGGGCGTAATGTTCGTCAGCACCCCGATGTCGGCCCGGAAATCGTAGCACCCGTCGAGCTGAAAGCTGCTCAGCTCGATTACGTACCAGTCGCGCCGCTCCGTGGCGACCGACAGCGCGAAACTCCGGCCTATGTTGCCCCCCAGAGCGACGTTCGCGCCCGCGCGGCGCAGAATCTCGTAGGTCAGCGTCGTCGTGGTCGTCTTGCCGTTGCTGCCCGTGACGCAGATCGTGCGGGCCGATGTGTACGGGGCGGCGAACTCGATTTCGGACTCGACCGGAATTCCGCGTTCGCGGACCGCCTTCATCATCGGCGCCTTGTCGGGAATGCCGGGGCTCTTGACGACCCGGTCGGCATCGAGTATCCGCCCGGCCGTATGCTGTCCCTCTTCGTAGGGCACGTTCCATTCGGCGAGCAATGCTTTATACTTGGGCGCGATAACGCCCATATCCGACAGGAATACGTCGAATCCTTTCACGCGGGCCAGCACGGCCGCCCCGCAGCCGCTCTCGCCTCCTCCCAACACGACAATCTTCGGCATGGCTATCTGATTTTAAGCGTAACGAGCGTAACGGCCGCCAGCAGCAACTGCACGATCCAAAAACGCACGACGATCTTCGACTCGAAATATCCTTTTTTCTGATAGTGGTGATGCAGCGGAGCCATCAACAGCACGCGCCGGCCCTCGCCGTAACGTCTTTTCGTATATTTGAACCAGCCGACCTGAAAAATGACCGACAGGCTCTCGACGAAGAAGATTCCGCACAGGATCGGCAGCAGCAGTTCCTTGCGGATCAGCAGCGCGAACACGGCGATGATCCCGCCGATGGCCAGGCTTCCCGTGTCGCCCATAAATACCTGCGCCGGATAACAGTTGTACCACAGGAAGCCGAACAGCGCCCCGGCGAAGGCCGCCGCATAGACGACCAGCTCGCCGCTCGACGGAATGTACATGATATTCAGGTAATCGGCATAAATCACGTTGCCCGACAGATAGGCCAATATGCCGAGCGTCACAACGATCGTGGCCGACACGCCCGAGGCCAGCCCGTCGAGTCCGTCGGTCAGATTCGCCCCGTTCGACACGGCCGTAATGACCAGAATCGCGACCGCCACGTAGGCGATCCAGCTCCACCGCTCGGAGCGGGGACCGTCGCCCGGAATCAGCCAGTGGTAGTCGAACTCGTTGTTCTTGACGAACGGGATCGTCGTCCTGACGCTTTTCTCAGCCGGCGTCACATAGACCGGACTGCTCTGGCCGTTCTCGGTCACGTACTCGATCTGGGCGCGAGGCGACTTGCCTTCGAGCTTCTCCTTGACGACGATCTGCGGACTGAGCCACATCGCGCAGCCCACGATAACGCCGAGTCCGACCTGACCGACGATCTTGTACCGGCCGCTGAGACCTTCCTTCCGCTTGCGGAACACCTTGATGTAGTCGTCCAGAAAGCCGATCAGCCCCAGCCATACGGTCGAGACGATCATCAGCTGCGTATAGACGTTCGTCAGATCGCCCAGCAGGAGGATCGGAACCAGAATCGACAGCAGAATGATCAGACCGCCCATCGTCGGCGTGCCCCGTTTCTGAAGCTGCCCCTCGAGGCCGAGATTGCGCACTTCCTCGCCGATCTGTCGGCGCTGCAGCAGGCGGATGATCTTCCGGCCGAAAATCATGCCGATCGTCAGCGCCAGAATGATCGCCATCGCCGCGCGGAACGACAACGAGAGAAACATCCCCACGCCGGGAATGTCGAAATGCTGCGAGAAATATTTGACCAAATGGTATAGCATAAACTACACGTTTTCTAATGATTCCATCGATTGTCGGCGACGAACGCTTTTTCGAAAGGATCAGGATCGTTCCAGTCGCGTCCGAGCGACGGACTCAGATCGACTTTCACCAGCGAGTTCTGGTCCATGATGCAGTACAAAACCGGCGCATGCAGAGATACCGGCACGCCCACCTTCATTTCCGCCCGGACTTTCCCGTCCGATCCCACCAAACGGGTCAGCTCTTTGTCGTACAAAACGCTCAGATCGCCGACACGGGCGAAACAAAAGATCAGGGCATCCGTAACGTACTGTCGCCGTATTCTCAGGCTATCGTCAAGCACGGCCAGCCATCCGTCGTCGGTCCGGATCGCCCACTCGTCCTCTCGGTCCACTACGGGCCGGAATCCCCCGCTCTCCGGAGCGAACCAATCGCACTCGTCGGAAAAGATAGAATGGATTTCTCCCTCGGAAACGGTAGCCAAGGTATTCTCGGCCAGCAATTCCCCGTTTTTCGCGTAAAGCGCTATTCTTTTTTTTCCCGCCAACAGCAGGCGGTCGTCCGACCAAGGAATCGAAAAGTAGACGGCGTCTTCCTTTGTCTCTCCGATTCCTTTGAAAAACGTCATCCGGCCGTCTTGCTTGGCGAAAATCGCCATATATGCCAATCCGTAAGGCACCGGCCCGTACGCCGAGCCGGCCACCCCTTTATTGACCAGAACAATCGTAGTATCCGTCTCGTAAATCCGCGATATGCCCGACTTGCCATCGGGCAGCGGGGTCGCCCACAGAACGTTCCCCCGGAGATCGAATGCGAACATACTGTCGCAGGACGCCTGATACAAAACGGGCTCCGAAAGCATCGAACCCGAGAGAATCACATTGGAAGTCAGGGGATGCTTCGTATCGCTCAGCGAATTCCGGAACGTCCGCAACGGACGATCCCACCCCTGTCCCGAATACAGACCGACCCAATGGAGTCCTGCCGCGGAAATCAGAACCGCCGAGTCGCCCGCGATCACCTGATTCCACCGGTCTCCATGAAACTTCAATTCCCGCGTCCACAACTCCTCTCCCGTTCTCAAATCGATTCCCTTGAGTTGCTGCGGCCGGACTTTATCGTACCCCAAAGCGATGCCGGCATCGCTCAGATAATACAGTCCGTAACGGTTCTCGGACAACAACTCGCCGCTCGTCGCATCGAAACACCGGTTTCGGAGGCCGTCGGATTGGACCAGAACGTCTCCGCAAAGCCTCACGGAGTTCTGGTATGCGCCTCCCCCAGGATACCGAACGTCCTGCGCCCAGCGAACTTCCCCCGTACGCATATTCCACCCGATCAGTTTGCCGAAAGACTGGATATACTTGCACATCGGCGCCAGCTTGCTCAACTGACAGATCGCCCAATCGCCCTCGGGACGGGCGTCGAAACCGGAAACCGCATACCGAGAAGTAAAACCGTACCGCACGGCCGAAAGACGCTCGCCGGTCACGGTGTCGCGGCCGGCGACGATCGTATCGACGCGCATGCCCAGCGCGCTCGGGTCCCGAGCCGCCACGGCCGTGCATAAAAGCGGGAGCAAAAGCAAAAGGCGTTTCATGTCGCAGTCCGTTTCTTCTATTCCAGTCCCATCGCCCGGCGAACCTCCTCGCGGTCGTCGAAATGATGTTTGACGCCGCCGACATCCTGATAGGTCTCGTGTCCTTTGCCGGCCACCAGTACGATATCGCCCGGCCGCGCCAGCGCGACGGCCGCCTTGATCGCCTCGCGCCGGTCGGCAATGCAGAGGTAACGCGAGGAAGCGTCGAGCCCGGCCTTCATTTCCGCAAGAATCGCCTCGGGATCCTCCTTCCGGGGATTGTCCGAGGTGAGCACGGCCAGATCGGCCCCGTCGGCCGCGATGCGAGCCATTTCGGGACGCTTCGTCCGGTCGCGGTTGCCTCCGCAGCCTACTACCACATACAGCTTCCGGTCCTTGCCCCTGATTTCGTCGATCGTATCGATGACGTTCTGCAGCGCGTCGGGCGTATGCGCATAATCGACGATCGCCGTCACGCCGTCGCGCGAGCGGATCGACTCGAAGCGGCCGTCCACCGGTCCCAGGCCGCTCAGCGTGCGCAGCACCTCGTCGCGGTCGGCGCCGAGCAGCAGGGCGGTCGCATAGACGGCCGTCAGGTTGTAGGCATTGAAACGCCCCAGAAACTTCACCCAGACCTCGCGGCCGTCCAGATCGAGCTGCATGCCGTCCAGCAGCATCTCGACGACGCGGCAGCGGAAATCGGCCATCGTGCGCAACCCGTAGGTTCTGACGGAAGCCTTCGTGTTCTGCACCATGACCGCGCCGTTGCGGTCGTCGGCGTTCGTCAGCGCGAACGCCTCTTTTCCCAGCGCGTCGAACAGCATTTTTTTCGCGCGGATATACTCGGCGAACGTATGGTGATAGTCCAGATGGTCGTGCGTGATGTTCGTGAACACGGCCCCGGCGAAATGCAACCCTTCGGTGCGGTGCTGCACGAGGCTGTGCGAGCTGACCTCCATAAAGCAGTACTCGCACCCCCGATCGACCATCTCGGCCATCATCCGGTTGAGCCGGACGCTGTCAGGAGTCGTGTGCGTCGACTCGCGCCGATCGGAGTCGATGCAGTACGTCACCGTCGAGATCAGGCCGACCTTATAGCCGAGGCTCCGGAACAGGCGGTACAGCAGCGTCGCGGTCGTCGTCTTGCCGTTGGTCCCCGTCACGCCGACCAGCCTGAGCGACCGGCTCGGGTCGCCATAGAAAGCGGACGCCATGCGTCCCAGCGCGACCGACGAGTCGGCGACGCGCAGATAGGCTACTCCCTCGGCCAACCGCGCGGGCATCGTCTCGCAGACGACCGCGACGGCCCCCGCCCCGACCGCCGCCTCGATGAAAGCATGCCCGTCCGTCTGCGTGCCTCGCGTAGCGAAAAACAGCGCGCCGGGAGTCACCCGCCTCGAGTCGAACTCGAGCGACGAGACGTTCGCCGAACAATCGCCCGCAGACTCCAGTACGTCCGCCGCTTTCAAAAGATCGTTCAATAACATGCCTTGCACTTTTTATCCAATGTACAAAAGTAGGGTTTTCATACGCAGAAATACAAAACGAGACGCCTTTTAATCGACAACTTATCGACAATGCGACCCGGCACGGCCGACCTACGACCGCTCCCGCGGAGAGTGTTCCGGAGCTTCCTTGCGCACCGTCTTGGGCCCATGCTCCCCGGCTCCGGCGATCACCCGGTCGATCGACTCCTTGTCGCCGGCCACCCATACCATGTCGTAAGGGCGGAAACGAACCAGACTGAGCGGTCGGACGTAAGTTCCGTCGCTGCGGTCGATACCGATGATCAGACAGCTTCCGCGCGTCATCATGCCGAACTGGGCGACGGTCATGCCGATCAGCACCGAGCGCTCGCCTACCGAAAACTGGTACATTGTCACATCTTCGCGGTCGACCGGCGACAGAGGCACCTCGACCGCACGGGCGAACTGCTGCAACTGCTCGTCCGTACCGACGACGGAAATCCGGTCGGCCGGCATGAAAACGGTCTCGGCATGCGGAGCATTGACACGGTGACTGCCCCGCAGGACCGAAACGACCGTCACGCCGTAGCGCAAACGCAGGTTCAGCTGTCCGAAGCTGCGGCCTACCAGCGGACTGTCGCCCGACACGGTCAGCCGGGCCAGATGCAGATGCTTCGCCTGCGAATCGGCCGTACGGACGACCGTGCTGAGTTCCTTCTCGTTCAGATTGGCGAAGAACCGCTTCTCGAAACGCAGGAACTGCCGTTTGATCCGCTTCCAGAACAGAATCAGCGACAGCATCACCAGAGCGAACGTAATCAGCGAGCCGAACCGGGAAGTGCTCAAATGAGCCACGACCGTCATCAGAAACATCAGCGCGACGAGAATTCGCAGCACGACGAGCGTCACGATCAGCCCGTGATTGAATCGCGGATCGTTCCACAACGGCACGAAAAGCCGTTTGCTGAGGTGCCTCAGCGCGAGCGCCCACAGCAGCGGAGCCATGACGAGGACGGTCGTCGTCGTCGCGATCAGTTTGCCCCAGAAACCCTCGAACTTGCTCTCGATCCAAGGAGCGTAGTAGCTCGAAGAGATCCAGACGACGCCCCCCAGCAGAATCGAGTAGAGCGCAATATTGAGCAGCGACCTCTTCAAGAACCTCATCCACTCGCGCTCGGTGTTGACGGTCTGAGTACCGGCGTCGTAACGCTTGAGCAGGCTCTTCACATGCGCGGGCATGATCCGGTCGAGCCAGCGGTAAGCCGGCTCGCTAAGCCGGATGATGAACGGAGTGGTGAAGGTCGTGACGACCGAGACGGCCACGGCCACCGGATAAAGGAACGAACTGGTGACACCCATCGTCAGTCCGAGCGAGGCGATGATGAAGGCGAACTCGCCGATCTGCGCGAGCGAGAACGACGACTGGATCGCAACCTTCAGATTTTGCCCGGCAGCCAGGAAGCCGAGCGTCGCATAGAAAATCTGCCCGACCACCACTACGAACGTCAGGAACAGAATAGGACCGAGGTATTGCACGAGCACGGCAGGCTCGACGAGCATGCCGACCGATACGAAGAAGATCGCTCCGAACAGGTCCTTGACCGGAGCGGTGATCTTCTCGATGCTCTCGGCCTCGGTCGTACCGGCCAGAATGGACCCCATGATGAAAGCGCCCAAGGCGGGCGAGAACCCGGCATAGGTCGCCACGACGACCATGCCCAGACAGAGAGCCAGCGACACGACGAGCAACGTCTCGGCATTAAGGAAGCGCCGGATACGCTTGAGGAAAGTCGGAATCAGATAGATGCCCACGACGAACCACAGCACCAGAAAGAAAACGAAACGGAAAAGCTGCCACGACACGGACAGATCGGCCACCGCCCTTTGGGCGAAAAGCGTCGAAAAAAGCACCATCAGCACGACCGCGAACAGGTCTTCGACCACCAGCACACCGAACACGAGCGACGTAAACCGCTGATTGCGCAGCCCCAAATCGTCGAACGCCTTGATGATGATCGTCGTCGACGACATCGACAGCATGCCGCCCAGAAAAACGCTGTCGGTCGACGTCCAGCCGAGCAGCTTGCCGGCCATGAACCCGGTGCACATCATCCCCGTGATGATGACCAGCGCGGTCAGCAACGCCGGGCCGCCCACGTTGACGAGCTTCTTGAAACTGAACTCCAGTCCCAGCGAAAAAAGCAGGAAGATGATGCCGATCTGAGCCCACAGGTCGACGTTCGCCATATCGGAAACTCCCTTGAGCAGGAAATTGCCGCTGCACAGAAAGCCGGCTACGACATAGCCCAGCACGACGGGCTGCTTGAGTCTTTTGAAAAGGAGCGTCGTGATTCCCGCCACGGCGAGGATCAGCGCCAGATCGGATATCAGCGGATCGAGATGCGACATAGCCTGAAAATATACCCGCTTCCGTCACGGCCGACCGAAGCGCGGCGTACAAGAATTTTCCGGCGTGAAACGCCGGGCTCGCGACGAAGCTGGCACGCGGACCCGGTCAAGATACGAAACGGCGGGAAAGCCGCCGCACGTCCTGTTCTCCGCCCTTAGGACCGCCCCGAACGGGTACAAAAGTAATGCTTTTTCAACCCAAAAACGCGGATCATGGCAATTTTCTCATGCTACGGCGGCTGCGGCAGGAGAAAATTCCTG
>ERZ857693.1534-NODE-1534-length-27845-cov-6.572832_pt1 | contig 27845 bp, 32 predicted proteins | sample MGYA00519765_ERZ857693 | MGnify/ENA primary metagenome ERZ857693 (study PRJEB31778, sample SAMEA3449354) | human gut metagenome | biome: human gut; feature: human-associated habitat; material: faeces | place: United Kingdom | collected 2010/2012 ... | reverse complement strand
GCATCATGGTCAGATGGGACAACGGCTGTGGGCTCTCGGTGGCATACGGCGAAGACAGATGCAGGAGAATCGACGAATGAAGAAGCCGGTACTGAAATATGACAGTCGCGGCCCCGAAGGCAACGTGTTCTGGATACTCGGACATGTGCAGCGGTTGATGCAACGCGACGGCAGGAGCGCCGAATGGGAGGAACTGTGGGAGCGAGTGCAGAGCGCGGACAGCTACAACGATGCGCTGCAGCTGATCGGTGAAGAGGTCACGCTCATAGATACAGCAAAATAAGGAGGAATGCGGCAGCGTCGAACGCTGTCGTTTTTGTCGAAAAATATAGGAGGGACAGAGCGATTGGCGGACAACAAGATCATTGTCCCGGAAAAGAAAATCATTACGAACGCCACTCTCGCCGATCGCGCCGTTGCCTTTATATCCGCCCTGAAACATACAAAGGGTGAATGGCATGGTAAGAACTTTGAGCTGCTGCCGTGGCAGGAGAAAGTTGTGCGAGACGTTTTCGGGACAGTTAAAGAAAACGGATATAGGCAATACAACACGGCGTACATTGAAATACCGAAGAAACAAGGCAAGAGCGAACTCGCAGCAGCGGTCGCTCTTTATTTGTTGGCCGGTGACGGCGAATGGGGCGCGGAGGTCTACGGCTGCGCAGCAGACCGGCAGCAGGCATCCATCGTCTTTGACGTCGCCTGCCAGATGGTGGAGCAATGCCCTGCGCTGAAGAAACGCATCAAGCCAGTGCTTTCCCAGAAGCGACTGGTTTACACACCCCTCAACAGCTTTTATCAGGTGCTTTCGGCAGAAGCTTATTCCAAACATGGCTTTAATATTCACGGGGTTGTGTTTGATGAACTGCATACGCAGCCGAACAGAAAGCTGTTCGACGTTATGACCAAAGGCTCCGGCGATGCCAGAATGCAGCCTTTGTATTTCCTGATTACCACAGCCGGAACGGACACAAATTCTATTTGCTATGAAGTTCACCAGAAAGCAAAGGACATTTTAGAAGGCAGAAAACATGACCCTACTTTCTATCCTGTGATCTACGGTGCAGATGAATCGGAGGACTGGACGGATCCGAAGGTTTGGAAAAAAGCAAATCCGTCACTCGATAAGACCATTGGCATGGATAAGGTTGTGGCTGCGTGTAACTCTGCAAAGGAGACTCCTGGCGAAGAGAACGCTTTCCGACAACTAAGACTCAATCAATGGGTAAAGCAGGCAGTGCGTTGGATGCCGATGGAAAAGTGGGACAAATGCAAGGTTGCTTTTGATGAATCCGAACTTGAAGGAAGGATCTGCTACGGTGGACTTGACCTTTCCTCTACAACGGATATTACAGCTTTTGTTTTGGTATTTCCTCCAACAGATGAAGATGAGCATTATTATGTTCTTCCTTACTTCTGGCTGCCGGAAGAAACACTGCCCCTCAGAGTAAGACGTGACCATGTTCCATATGATGTATGGGAACGGCAAGGCTACCTGAAAACGACTGAGGGAAATGTGGTTCACTACGGTTTTATCGAAAACTTCATCGATGAACTGGGACAGAAATTTCATATCAAAGAGATAGCATTTGACCGCTGGGGTGCGGTGCAGATGTCGCAAAATCTGGAGGGGCTTGGTTTTACGATGGTGCAGTTCGGGCAGGGCTACAAAGATATGAGCCCGCCGACTAAGGAATTGATGAAACTGACCTTGGAACAGACGCTTGCCCACAATGGACATCCTGTTTTGAGGTGGATGATGGACAACATCTTCATTCGCCGTGACCCTGCCGGAAACATCAAGCCGGACAAAGAAAAATCCACAGAGAAGATTGACGGTGCGGTTGCCATGATTATGGCTCTTGACCGTGCAATTCGCTGTGGATGTGTTTCTGATGAGTCGGTTTATGATTTGAGGGAGATGCTGATTTTATGAATCGTATTGATTTCTGGTTAAGTATATGCTATTATATTAGTGGGTGATTATAGTGGCAAATCGTACTCCTACACACGTTATCGAGACAAAATCAAGAGATAAGATAAGAACAATAATTGATAATTATCAGAATGGAGATGCATTATTCCGTGAGATAAGTGAAAGGGATTACGGCATAGATGCCGTACTTGAACTTTTTCATGAAGGTAACCCTACTGGAAAATTCGCATTATTACAATTGAAAGCAACTGAAAAAACTATAGTTCCAAATAAAGATAATACTTTTATATCCGTACCTGGTATTACTCTTGCCAATGCCAATTATGCACTTCAAAATAATATTCCTGTAATTCTTATCTACACTTCAATTACAAAGAATACTGCTTTTTACTATTCTTCACTACAAGATTTAATTACTGAAGAAATAGTTCAGAAGATAAATAACAATTTATCCAATAAAACAACGGTTCGAATTCCTATAGAAAACTGTATTCTTGATAATATACAACCACTAATAAACCTTATTGAGGAATTTTATATATAATGGGAGTTATATTATGAATATTGATAATCTTGTTAATGAGCTTACTCCAATAAAAGGAGATTTCAATGATTTGAGTAAATTTGATTTTCCAGGTGTATACATAATTTATGATGGAAATGACGAAATAGTATACATAGGAAGTGCTTATACAAGGAATATTTCAGAAAGATTAAAACAGTATATATCAAAATCTAAATCAGGAAACACTTTAGCTAATGATATTTGTAAACTGGATTTTAAGGTGGAAAAAACTGATGCTATTAGTAATGAGCAACGTGAAAAAGCATTAAAGAAAATACGAAAGTTCAAAATACTTGCCATTAGGCATAATGATTTAGAGTATAATTTGATTCAACAATATAAACCTAAATATAATTTGAATGGTAAAACAGCAACAAAAAAATAATAAATGTTTAAGCACTTGCATTTGCAGGTGCTTTTTTGTACACTGAAGGAGTGTGACTTTCATGGGAATTTTCAGCGGACTATTCAAGTCCAGAGATAAGCCTACCAACAGCTACGACAGTCCATCATACACATACTTTTTTGGCAGAAGCAATGCAGGAAAAAGAGTCACCGACAGAACAGCCCTACAGCATATTGCGGTTTATGCCTGTGTGCGTGTGCTGTCGGAAGCAATTGCACAGCTGCCACTTCATGTATACAAATACAACGATAAGGGAAAAGAGCGAGTGCCACAGCACCCGCTTTACTTTTTGCTCCACGATCAGCCAAATCCAGAAATGACATCCTTCGTATTCCGAGAAACCCTGATGTCCCATCTGCTGATTTATGGCAATGCCTATGCACAGATCATCCGAAACGGCAGAGGTGATGTTATCGGACTGTATCCTTTGATGCCTGACAAGATGAAGGTTGACCGTGATGAGAAAAACCGCCTGATATACATTTACAGCCGTTACGATGAGGCAAATCCAAATTTGAAAGAACAAGGTGACATCGTTCTTTATGCTGATGAAGTTCTCCATATTCCGGGTCTTGGATATGATGGTCTGGTGGGATATTCGCCGATTGCACTTGCGAAAAATGCGATCGGCATTTCTATCGCCTGTGAAGAATATGGAGCATCGTTTTTTGGAAATGGTGCTTCACCAAGTGGCGTGTTAGAACACCCTGGAGTAATCAAAAATCCAGAACGTGTGCGTGATGCTTGGCAGAGGGCTTACGGTGGCAGAAATGCCCATAAGGTCGCAGTTTTGGAGGAGGGCATGAAGTTCACACCCATTGCAATTCCGAATAATGAAGCACAGTTTCTGGAAACCAGAAAGTTTCAGATCGAGGAGATTGCAAGAATGTACCGTGTACCGCTCCATATGATTGGCGACCTTGACCACGCAACATTCAGTAACGTAGAGCATTTATCCCTTGATTTCGTGAAATACAGCCTTGACCCTTGGATTGTTCGATGGGAGCAGTCCTTACAGAAAGCACTTCTTTCTGATTCTGAAAAAGGACAGTATTTCGTGAAGTTCAATGTGGACGGACTACTGCGTGGTGATTATGCTTCCAGAATGCAGGGATATGCCACCGCAAGACAAAATGGCTGGATGTCGGCAAATGACATCCGAGAACTTGAAGATATGAATATGCTTTCTGAGGAAGAAGGCGGAAATCTTTATTTGTGTAATGGTTCGTTTACTAAATTAATTGAAGCAGGAAAATTTGCAGAAAAAATAAAGGAGGAAACCGATAATGGATAAGTTCTGGAATTTTATCAAAAATGAAGAAACATCAGAAACAGAGCTGTATTTTGAGGGACCAATCTCAAGCAGCACATGGTATGGTGATGAACTGACCCCTGCGTTATTTAAGGATGAACTGAACAAACATCCGGGCAATCTTACCGTTTGGATCTCGAGTCCGGGTGGAGATGTGTTCGCAGCAAGTCAGATTTACACTATGCTGAAAAACCATAAAGGCAGGATTAACGTTAAAATTGACAGCCTTGCAGCATCAGCAGCATCTGTCGTAGCAATGGCAGGTGATACAACGTGGATTTCACCAACAGGAATGCTGATGATCCATAATCCTGCCACCATTGCAATGGGAAATAAGGCTGAAATGGAAAAGGCAATTACTTTGCTGGATGAAGTCAAAGAAAGCATTATCAATGCCTACGAGGAAAAGACACATCTCAGCAGAAGTAAAATTGCAAAGATGATGGACGAGGAAACATGGATCAATGCGAAAAAGGCAAAACAGCTTGGTTTTGTGGACGGGATTCTATTTTCCAAAAAAGGATCTGAAGAAGATGACGATTCTGATGAACCTTCCAAGAGTGAACCTGATGAAAAGGAGAATTCACCCAAAGAACCGGAGGAAGAAAAGAACCCCCAAAAAGCACAGGATTCCATGCTTTACTCTCCGTCCGTGACAACTGCATCGCTGATGCAGAAAATATCCGCAACAGCACCTGCAACAGGTGTACCGATAAATCAGCTTGAAAAAAGGCTGGCACTTTTGAAATATTGATTGGAGGAATTGATTATGACGATTAAAGAACTCAGAGAAAAGAGAAAGAAGACCTGGGATACAGCACGTGATTTTCTTGACAGCAAGCGAAATGCAAACGGCGTTCTCAGTGAGGAAGATTCCAAAACCTACGATGCGATGGAACAGACGATTGTTGATCTTGGAAAAGAAATTCAGCGTCTGGAAAGACAGGCTGAAATTGAAGCTGAAATGAACAAGGCAACCTCAACACCTGTTCTCGGCAAGCCCGCAACTCCGACTGTTTCTGAAAAAACAGGTACAGCAAGCGATGCCTACAAGAAGGCTTTCTGGAACAGCGTCAGAAACCGCAACTGGATCGATGTACACAACGACTTGCAGGTCGGTACAGACACAGAGGGCGGTTATCTTGTGCCTGATGAGTACGAAAAGAAGCTGATTTCCGCACTTGAAGAAGAGAACGTGTTCAGACCTCTTGCAACCAAGATTCAGACATCAAGCGGTGACAGAAAGATTCCTGTTATCACGCAAAAGGGCGAAGCATCGTGGATGGAGGAAGAGGAAGCATATTCCCTTTCTGATGATTCTTTCGGTCAGATCGCACTTTCTGCATACAAGGTTGGTACAGCTATCAAGATCTCCGAAGAACTTCTCAACGATTCTGTATTTGATTTGCCGTCATACATTGCAAAAGAATTTGCAAGAAGAATCGGTTCCAAGGAAGAAGAAGCATTTCTTATCGGTGACGGCAAGGGCAAGCCGACAGGCATTTTCGCAAATGCAGGAGGTGCTGAAAATGGAGCAACCACATCAACAGCAAATATCTCATTTGACGATATGATCGAACTTTTCTATTCTGTCAAGTCGCCTTACAGAAAGAAAGCTGTATGGATTCTAGGCGAACAGACAGTAAAGGCACTCAGAAAAATTAAGGACAATACAGGCAACTATATCTGGCAGCCTGCCGTAAGCAGCGGACTTCCCGACACAATTCTCAACCGTCCGTATGTGACTTCTGTATATGCTCCTGTTTCTGCGGCAGGTGCAAAGCCTATCGCATTCGGTGACCTCTCATATTACTGGATCACTGACAGACAGGGCAGGAGTTTGAAGCGTTTGAATGAACTCTTTGCAATGAACGGACAGGTTGGTTTTCTTGCATCTCAGCGTGTAGACGGAAAGCTGATTCTTCCTGAAGCTGTTAAGACACTGACCATCAAGAAAGCGTGATGTTATGATCACGCTGAAAGAGGCAAAAAACTATCTGCGAGTGGATTATGAGGAGGACGATAGTCTGATTCAGAATCTTCTTTCTACAGCGAAAAATCTGGTAATGGACGTTGGCAGAATGGACGAGGACGACTTTACAAAAAATGAAGATACTGTGCGGACTGCGATGCTTTTCGCACTTGGGTATCTTTATGAAAACAGGAGCAATCCTGATTACAAAAAGCTGACCTTAAATCTTCGTTCAATTCTGTTTGCACAGCGAGAGGGTGTGATGTAATGGAAATCGGAACTTTGAATCAAAGAATCACTATTCTGGAGCATAGAACTGTCATTGATGAAATTGGAAATCATATCACCAAATGGGAAGAAACATTCTCTCTGTGGGCAAAGGTGACTGTAAAAACTGCAAGTGAAACAACTGATGCAGGAGTTACCAAAGAGGTACAGAAGCTTGAATTTCTTGTCCGTCAAAGTCCTGCCTCGCTGAATATCAACAGCACCAATTTCCGTATTCTTTTCAGGAATAACATTTACAATGTCACCGGAATTACTCCTTTATACGACCACAACAACTACATGAAAATCGATGGTGGAATACGAAAGGCAGGTGCTTCCGATGACTACAGTTGATGCAATGGATGATGAGATTATGAAAGGTCTGACGGAATATGCAGACCTTGCAGATACGTCAATGAAAAAGGCGGTCAGAAAAACTGCAAAGTCTGTAAAAGATGAAATATCCGCCAACGCTCCAAAGAGAACAGGTGCGTATTCAAAAAGCTGGACTGCCAAAAAGACAAAGGAAAACAGCCATTCTCTTGAGATGATTGTCCACAGTAAGAATCGTTATCAACTGGCACATTTATTGGAGAAAGGTCATGCTAAACGTGGCGGTGGACGTGTATCCGGCAAACCACACATTGCTCCTGCGGAAGAAAAAGGTGTACAGCTTTTTGAGAAACTTATCGAGGAGGCCTTGTCATGACTTATGAACAAATCGCAGAGATGATGGAGGAAATGGGACTGCCTTTCGCCTATCATCATTTTGCTGAAGGTGAAAGTCCTGCACCGCCTTTTCTCATTTTTCTTTCACCTGGAGAAAATACATTTTCAGCGGATAATTCCATGTATTTCAGCTTTAAAATGCTGGATATTGAACTCTATACAGATGTGAAGAATCCTGAACTGGAAAAGCAAGTTGAACAGGTTCTGAAACGTCATAAAATCTATTACACAAAATTGGAAGTATGGATAGAGTCCGAAAAACTCTATGAAGTACTGTATGAAACGGAGGTATAACCAATGGCGAACAAGAAAAACAAGGTTAAATTCGGTTTGCAGAATGTCTACTGGGCAAAAATCAATGAGTGGGGTGAAGATCCTGACGGCAACAAGACTGTTCCTGCATATGGTCCGTCAAAACATCTCCCCGGTGCTGTATCGCTTTCTATTGACGCAAACGGCGAGGCCGAGAATTTTTATGCAGACAACGGTGTTTATTACGTCATCAACAACAATGCAGGATATACAGGCGATCTCGAAATTGCCCTTATCACAACCGAATTTGCAACTGAAATCTTAGGAGAAATCCTTGATAATAATGGTGTTCTGGTAGAAAAGAATGACACGGAACTTGCACAGTTTGCATTGATGTTTGAGTTCTTAGGCGACAAACACCATATCCGTCATGTGATGTATTGTTGCAGTGCATCACGTCCTGCGACAGAATCTGCAACTACTGAGGAAAGCACAGAAGTCAAGACTGAAAAGCTGTCGCTGAAAGCTACTCCTTTGCCGACAGGTCTTGTGAAGTCGAAAACTACTGAAAGCACCACAGATACAGTGTATAATAACTGGTTCAAAATGCCGTATAACCCTGATACGACAGTTAAGTCTTCTGCAAAGTCATCATAAGGAGGTATTGCTATGGCTATTCAGAAAAACATTACAATTGATGGAATTGAAGTGCCTTTTAAGGCAAGTGCTGCTGTGCCACGTTTGTATCGTCTGAAATTCCGCAGAGATATTTATAAGGACTTTGCTGCACTGAAAACTGAAGTCACTGAGGGTGATGAAAACAAAAGCGAAATCGGTATTGAAAGTCTTGAAGTCTTTGAAAATATCGCCTATATCATGGCAAAACACGCTGACTCCAATGTTCCTGATAACCCTGATGATTTTCTGGAACAGTTTAACACGTTTAGCATTTATGAGATTCTTCCTCAGCTTATCGAACTCTGGGGACTGAACACCGCAACGCAGGTAGAGTCTAAAAAAAACATCGCCAGACTGACCGCCCGATGACAACCCCTCTTTTTCTCCTGAGATGCAAACAGCTCGGTCTTTCTATGACCGAGCTGGATTTGCTTACGATTGGACTGATCAATGATATGTTCACGGAACGTGAAAATGATGAATATTCAGGGTGGAATGAACTTGCTTCTCAAAGTGATATGGATATGTTTTGATTACAAGTCATTTTCCTGTATTCTTTTTTGAGCAATGCCGTATACTTCTTCATCGGCTCTGGCACCAATTACAATAATCAGCATCTTATCATTTTGCTTGACAACTTTGTATACGACTCTAAGACCTGCACTTTTCAGTTTGACTTTCAGAAAGCCAGTTAGGTCATTGCCGTTTTTGTTTCCAAGCGGTTTTCCATACCCGCCTTCATAAACAGGAAGCGGATTTTGTTTCACTTTCTTGATTGCTTTTAAGACCAGTATTCTTTGACTTCCGTCAAGCGATTTTAAATCACTTTCGGCTTCCGGCAGATATTCTACTTCCCAATTCATTCAAATTCTACCTCATCAAAGTCGGTTAAATCATCGTCTGTGATTCCGAGTTCTTTCATAACTTGTTCTTCCGGAATTGTTTCTTCCGGATTGAATTTTTCCATTCGTTTTACAGCCAGAGTGAGTAAGCGGGCATCATTCACTTCATCCATCAGGCTGACATATTCATCCGGAGAAAGAAGTACACATTCCGGTGCATTGTTCTTCATAACAACTTTTGCACCGCTGTTTTTGACATCCTGAAAAATTTTTCCTGCAAGTCCACGATTGAACTGCGAAATAGAAATGGTATTTTGAATTGCTGCAATAATGTTCATACGCTACACCTCCACTTATAGTATACGTCATTTTTGCAGAAATGTCAATAGATTTGCTGATAAAAAAACTGATTATTTTATTTGAATCGAGGTGAAACCACAGTGGCAAACAGAATCAAGGGTATCACCGTTGAGATCGGCGGTGATACGACCAAGCTGTCCAAAGCTTTAGAGGGTGTAAACAAGAACATTAAAAACACCCAATCACAGCTGAAAGACGTAGAGAAACTCCTGAAGCTTGACCCAAAGAACACAGAGCTGCTTTCACAGAAGCAGAAACTTCTTGCTGACAGCATTTCTGCCACAAAAGATAAACTTGCAACGCTGAAAACTGCCGCAGAACAGGCAAATACTGCTCTTGCAAATGGTGACATCACACAACAGCAGTATGATGCCTTACAGCGTGAAATTGTCGAAACAGAAAATGAACTGAAACGTTTGGAATCAGAAGCCAAAAATGCAAATTCTGAACTTGCTAAAATCGGTGAGGCTGGACAGGTTTTGCAGAATGTTGGCGATAAAATTTCAGGTGCAGGTGAAAAACTTCTGCCTGTTACCGCAGGTGTAACTTCTCTTGGAACTGTTGCTGTGAAAACCGCCTCCGACTTTGATTCTGCAATGTCAAAGGTTGCCGCTGTTTCCGGTGCAACGGGTGATGATTTACAGGCTTTGCGTGATAAAGCCCGTGAAATGGGCAGCAAAACAAAATTTTCAGCAAGTGAAGCTGCCGAAGCGATGAACTATATGGCGATGGCAGGCTGGAAAACAAATGATATGCTGTCGGGTATTGACGGCATCATGAATCTTGCAGCAGCATCAGGCGAAGATCTTGCCACAACATCGGATATTGTCACAGATGCACTCACTGCATTTGGACTGACAGCACAGGATAGCGGTCATTTTGCTGATGTTTTAGCGGCAGCATCAAGCAATGCAAATACAAATGTATCTATGCTCGGTGAGTCGTTCAAATACTGTGCTCCGATTGCAGGTGCTTTAGGTTTTTCTTGCGAAGATACCGCTGAAGCACTTGGCTTAATGGCAAACGCCGGTATCAAGTCTACACAGTCCGGCACTTCCATGCGTTCCATTATGACTGCACTTTCGGGAGAAGTCAAATTCTGTTCTGAATCCTTTGGAGAAATGGAAATCGCAACCACCAATTCAGACGGTTCAATGCGAAGTTTATCCGATATTTTAGCAGACTGTAGGGTTGCATTTGATCAGATGTCCGAATCCGAAAAAGCGAGTGCCGCAGAAACTCTTGTGGGCAAAAATGCTATGTCGGGATTTCTTGCTCTGATGAATGCCGCACCTGCGGATATTGATAAATTGTCGGGTGCCATTGCAAACTGTGATGGTACTTCTCTACAAATGGCGGAAACTATGCAGGACAATCTCGCAGGACAGCTTACCATTCTGAAGTCACAGCTTGAGGAACTGGCTATTTCTTTCGGAGAAATTCTGATGCCTGTTATTCGTGACATCATCACCAAAATACAGGGATTTGTGGACAAGCTGAATGCCCTTGACCCTGCAACAAAACAGACCATTATCAAAATTGGATTGATGGCTGCGGCTTTGGGACCGCTTTTGATTGTTGTGGGTAAGACGATTTCTTCTATCGGAAGCATGATGACATTCATTTCAAAAATTCCGACAATGATTGCAGGGGCTAAGACTGCATTTTCAACGCTTGGTGCTGCAATTGGTGGTATTTCTGCTCCTGTGGTGGCTGTCGTTGCGATTATTGCAACGCTGGTTGCTGCCTTTGTGCATTTGTGGAACACCAATGAGGACTTCAAAAACAGCATTTTTTCCATCTGGGAACAGATAAAGTCTACCTTTGAACGTCTGACATTCGGAATCGTTGACAGAGTGAATGCATTGGGCTTTAACTTTCAGAGTTTCGGCGATATGCTGAAATCTCTGTGGAACGGTTTGTGCAGTGTGCTTGCCCCTGTATTTGAGGGTGTATTTCAGCATATTTCGGATATTTTCACCTTTGTGACGGATACTATTCTGAGCGTGCTTGATGTATTTATCGGCTTATTTTCGGGAAACTGGGAACAGTGCTGGAACGGTATCAAAGGCATTTTTACAGGTATCTGGGACTTTGTAGTCAACCAGTTCAGCAATATTCTGAACACACTGACAGGTGTGGCAGATGTATTTCTCGGTTGGTTCGGAACATCATGGGATGAAGTCTGGACAAGTATAAAAGATTTCTTCGTTGGAATCTGGGACAGCATTTGTTCCGCTTTTCAGGCTGTTGCTGACTTTTTCACAAATATCTGGAATGCAATCTCCACGTTTTTTACAACGATAGCAACTGCGATCTATACCACAGCGGTTACGATTTTTACTTCTGTATATGACTTCTTCGCAGGAATTCTGACCAGTATTCACGACTTTTTTGCCAACATTTTCAATGCAATATGGACGGTTATTTCAACTGTCTGCACCACTATTTACGACACGATTTCAAGCATCTGGAATGCGATTTACAGCTTTATTTCGCCTCTTTTAGAGGCATTTAAATATCTGTTTGAAACCATTTTTCAGGCAATTCATATCATTATCAGCAATGTGATGGATTGGATTTCGGAAAAGATACAAACCATATGGAATGCGATTGTTGCATTTCTTACCCCTCTGCTTGAGGGGATTAAAATGTTTTTTGAAACAATATGGAATGCTATTTATACAGCAATTTCGACGACATTAAGCACTATTTCAAGCGTTGTTACATCGGTCTGGAACGCAATTTCAAGTTTCATTTCAAGCATAATGAACACCATAAGCTCTGTCATTTCAGGTGTATGGAATGCAATCAGCAGTGCTGTTTCAAGTGTGGTAAATGCTATCCGAAGCACAGTATCTTCCGTATGGAACAGCATTTCTTCCACAATTTCATCGGTGATGAATACGATTCATTCAACTGTAACAAGCATCTGGAATAACGTGAAATCTTCAATTGGTTCTATTATCAGCGGTATTTACACCACGATCAAGGGCGGTTTTGATAATGCTGTCAATTATGTCAAAGGTCTTGCATCTGATGCCTGGAACTGGGGACGAGATATTGTTTCCAACATCATTGATGGCTTGAGAAGTATGATCGGCAGTCTTGCTGACAGTGTATCAAATATCGCTGATACGATCCGCAGTTATCTGCACTTTTCCGTTCCTGATGTAGGTCCGCTGACAGACTTTGAAAGCTGGATGCCTGACTTCATGAATGGCTTGGCGGACGGTATTAATAAAAGCAAAAAGGTTGTAGCAAAGGCGGTTTCAGGTGTTGCGGATACAATGAGAGTAACGCTCAATTCTGATCTCAACTACAATCTTGACGGAATGACAGGTGCGATTATGAATGGCAGTTCTGAAAGTTCTGTTGTCAATAATTACTATAATAACGACAACAGCCGCACAGTGAATCAGACCAATAATAGTCCGAAATCACTGTCACGGCTGGAGATTTATCGGCAGACGAAGAATGCGGTGAAAATTTAAAAGGAGCGATTTTGATTGCTCCTTTTACTCTACAAATTGGAATTTACACAACAGATTTTCTATTGTAATTTGTGACATCGCTGCCTATTTTACTATATAAAGTTTTTACATCTAATTCTTTATTTTTAAGTGCTAATAATTCGTTATTTGTAGCTCCAATAAATTCTACAAAATCAACTCGTCCATTTTTTGTATTTAGTGTCTGAAATTTTGTATCTGGTATTGTTATAAACCCTGTTATATTTGAGACCTGCCTTGAATCGATCCCCGCCGTTTGTCCTGTATATAAATATTCAAACGGATTAAATATTTCTCCGCTTTCAAAGGTAAGACGTGCTATTTGTTGTAATAATCCGCATATACATTTAATTTCATATTCCTCATCTGCATAACTATCTTTCTTTATTTTAAATGTGAATTCCATTCCGTAACCGCTCCACTCTTTATCATCACTTTCTTTGTCATAAAGTTCTGATAATCCATAAGTTACAAAATGCCAATAATCCCCACCATCATATACACTAATCCCATCAAGTGGATCTGATCCCCCAAAACACCATTTAATCAAAGGTTCATAATGTTTTGGATTATCCTGACCTGGATATATTCTTTTTGCTTCCTCATCAATTGCATCCCACCCAGAAGCATTTATTATTTTGTTTTCTTTCTTCTCATTCTTGAACTTATCAAATAATCCCATGGTGAATCTCCATTCTTCTATAAATTTCAATTCGTAAGGCTGATGCCCCACAATCATTTTCGTATATTATACCATACTCACATATGCAAAGTCAATGAAAGGCAGGTGAAACTTTGTTCTACATTTTAATCTTTTATATCTTGCAAATTGCAAAAACAGCCGTACAGTAAATCAGAACAACAATAGTCCGAAATTACCGTCACGGCTGGAGATTTACAGGCAGACGAGAAATGCAGTGGAAATGTAAAAAGGAGCGATTTTTGGTCAATTTTTTATCCCTGCAAACTGGAATTTATATCTGCTTCTTCATAACATCATAGCACAGATAATCATTATTATCAGTTTTTATTGAGTGATATCCAATCTCTTGATATCCTCTTTTAAGATAAATTGATTTTGCAGAAAGAGAAGCATCAAGTATTATTTCATCATAATGTTTTGCAATCGTAGTTTCTGCATAGTCTGCTAATTCTCTTCCATACCCATTGCCTTGATATTGGGGCAGTACAAACAAACGGCAAATTTCGTTTTTCTTAATAGTAACTGTACCTACTGCATTTTGCTCTGAATTATAGCATAAAAAAACATTATGATTTGAAATATCATTCATTATATTTTCATCATTATGATGATTAAGAAAAAATACTACTGCACCATTTGGATAATAATGCGGATAGATTTCTTTGATTGTTTTGTGGGTTATTTTCTTGACAATATCAAAATCAAATTCTTGTGCTAATTTTATGCTCATTTCAATACTCCTGTAAACTCCGATTTATAAGGCAAATGCTCCACATTTAAATTTATTAATAGTATACCACAAGCACTATACAAAGTCAATGAAAAGCAGGTGAAACTTTGTTCTACACTTTAATTCTTGAAAACGAAACAGGTCAGCAAATTGACTTGTCCAAAACAGCAAACCGATATATGTTCTCCAAAATCAAAGGACTGAACCCACCCACCGGAACGGTCAGCACTTCAAGCTATGCAGGAATGAATGGCTCATATCTGAACAACGCCTTCATTGAAAAGCGAAACGTGGTCATTCCTTTTGAGATGCGTGGCTTTGATGTGGAACTTCGCAGACATGAACTATATCGTGTGGTCAAGCCGTCCCGATATATCAAGATATACTACTCCACAAAAAATATCTCCGTTTACGCTGAGGGTATCGTGGAAACCTGTGAAATGGAGAATTTTGAAAAGCTGACCAGCGGACAGATTTCCATTCTCTGCCCTGATATTTATTGGTACTCCACTGAAACGCAGATTGCGGAATATTCCCGTGTCAGAGGTGCATTTCATTTTGTCTGCCCTGACAATGACGAACCATTCCCGATTGGTATCTACAATACGCAGGATATGATGACTATCAATAACAGCGGTGATGAGGTCGGATTCACCCTTGAAATCAGCGGAGGACCTGCGAAAAATCCGACCATTTACAACGCTCTGACGGACGAATATATGCAGATTGCAGGCGATATTCAAAAAGGAGATGTTATCACCATAACTACAAAAACGGGCAACAAAACTGTTCTTCTGGAGCGTGAAGGCGTTGTGACAAATATCATCAATCGGCTTGTTTCAGGCTCAACATGGCTGAATCTGAAAGCAGGTGAAAATAAATTCTATGTTCGTGCGTCAGATGGTTTAAATAACCTCAAAGTCTGCCTGATACATCGCAATGCGTACTTAGGAGTGTGAAAATGCAGATTGAAATTTACAATATGACTGTCTTAAATGATAAACTGAATATTTCTCTTGAGGCTGTCTGCGACAGCTTTTCTTCGCTTTTGTGGGATATTGAGTATTACAAGTGCGGTGAGTTTGAGGTGTATATTGCTGCATCTCCCCGAAATATTGAGATTTTTCAGACAGGGAGAATCGTGGGACGTGATGACGACAAGGAACATTTCGGACTGATTGAATCTGTGGAACTTGAAACCGATGCCGAAGATGGAGATTATCTCATTATCAAAGGCAGATTTTTAATGTGCCTTTTGGAAAGGCGTATTATTTACCCAACGTTTAACTTTACAAAACTTGTTTCATATTCTCAGATTATAATGAATGTGGTACAGTATAACGCTTGTACAGCTGGTATCAGAAAAATTCCGGGACTTGTTGTCGGCTGTTCGTCAGGCTCTTGTTGGGATGCTGAAACCAAATTGCAGGTAAGCTATGATAATCTGATGGAATGGGTGTACACCATTTGCGAAAAAATCGGCGGAACTGCAAATATACGTCTGAGTAAAACCAATAATGAGCAATATGAAATGATTTTTGAACTTTCGCAGGGTACTGACAGAAGTATATTACAGGAAATCAATCCGCACATTATTTTTTCTGACAGATACAATAATCTTCTGTCTTTCACCTATTTTACGGATACTTCTGTTAAAAAGAATTATGCCTATGTTCTGGGAAAAGGCGAAGGTGAAAAACGTAAGAGAACTACATATTTTGAGGGTTCAGAACCTTCTTCTCTCGACCGCTATGAGGTGTATGTTGATGCAAAGGACATTTCAGATGAAGAACAGGTTGACAATGAAACAAGACCGCTCCCTGATGCTGAATATTCGGAACTTCTGAAAGAGAAAGGCAAGCAGAATCTTGTTCCCACAAAGACAAAATCAGAATCACAGATTGCAGTGCAGTCCACACAGTTTCAATACGGTGTGGACTATTTTGTTGGGGATTTTGTTACAGTTGAACACCACAGATTTGGAATCAGACAGAATAAAATACAGCTTGTCGGAATGATTGAGAGCTTTGACCGCAACGGCAGAAATCTCACACCAACATTTAAGGAGGATTGATTTATGGCATTTTCATTCGGATTTTTCAATTCTAAAAATCTTGACAGAACGTATACTGCGGAAAATTTCAACGATTATCTCGGCAGTATCATCTGTGACGGGATTCAGGATAACTTCGGACAGTGTTTCAAGCAGTCTGTAAACAAGTTAAAGTTGACGATCGGCAGCGGAAAGGCTTGGATTCAGGGGCATTACTTCATTTCGGATACGGCATATACCTATGACTTATCTCGCTATGTGGACGAATCCCTGCCGAGATATATGGCGATCGGTATCTGTTGCAACACTTCTGAAAACGTCCGCAATGTCAGCTTTGAAATTCTCGCAGGAACACCTGCCTCCAATCCTGCAATACCGAGATTTCAGAACACAGATTACAAGAAATATCTCACCCTTTGCATTATCAGACTTGATGCAGGCACATCAGAACTCAGCATTACAGATTATCGTGAAAATTCAAACTACTGCGGATATGTCCGCTGTATTTTAGGCAAATGCAAGGTCACGGATATGCTTTCACAGCTTTCTGAAATTCAGACGCAGATAAAAGATTACAACATAACAGTTAGTCAGTTAACGACAAAGATAAACGAGTTAACGCTGAAAATTGATGAGATGACAGGCGATGTGGTTTCTATCGGCAAATGCGGTCAAAGTGTGGATTTTGTGCTTTATTCAGACGGCAGACTGCTCCTCAAAGGTACTGGGGCAACCTATGACTACAATTCTGACAGTAATCCTTCCCCATTTTTGGATAATAACAATATCAAGACAGTCATTGTTTCAGAGGGTGTGACCGGCATTGGCGAACGGCTTTTTCAGTATTGCGACAATCTGAAAACAGTATCACTTCCGACAACACTTACTACAATCAAAAAGGCTGCATTTCTGCCGCATATTGACGGTTACATTTATCATCAGAGGCTTAATGGTTTAACAGAACTGAAGATTCCGGAACGTGTTACTGAACTTGGCGTGAATGCATTTGCAGGAACGGCAATCAAGTCCGTAACCGTTCCGTCCTCTGTTACAACGGTCGGTGCAATGGTATTCAGCGAGTGCCAGTATCTTGAAACTGTGAGATACGGCGGCAAAGTCATCAGTGACAGAATGTTTGTACGATGCACAAAACTGAAAAATCTTACCCTTACCAGAAATGTCAAGGAAATTGTGGGCGGCTGTTTCAATTACTGTGAATCCCTGAATCAAATTACCTATGAGGGTTCTCTTGCAGACTGGAACGCTGTGAAGAAAAATACAAACTGGGACAGCCATGCAGTTGATATTGAATCTCCGCTTGCAAAGATCCAGTGCCTTGACGGATATATGGAATATGTTGCAAACACAAAAACGTGGAAGGAAGTGAAGTCATGATAAAATTTCTTGTAAAAGGACAGAACATTGAAACGCTGGAGCATGAAATAATTGCAGCAGACCAGATTGCTTTTGCAAAAATACATTTTGTATTCGATAACAGTTGGAAACCCCTGCATAAGGTGGTGCAGTTCACACAGGACGAGATAACCTATAACAGAGTTCTTAGAACAGAAGAAACGAGTTGTTTTCTGCCTGCTGAACTAACCGCAGGAACTGTAAAGATGTCCTTGTTTGGCTATGATGCAGAAGCAACTGAAACAGTCAGAGCAACAACGATTGTAAAAACCTTGCACATCAGACCATCGGGATTTGAGGGCGAAAACAGTAATGTTCCGCCTACTCCTGATTTATATCAACAGCTTTTGCAGAAGATTTCTGAAAAAGGTAAGGACGGCAAGTCAGCATTTGAAATTGCTGTAGAACACGGATTCGTTGGCACAGAGGATGAATGGCTCGAAAGTTTGAAAGGTGCTGACGGCAAGGATGGAGTAAATGGCAAAGACGGATGTGACGGTAGAAACGGTGCTGATGGTTTACCGGGTAAAGATGGAAAGGATGGTGCGGACGGACTTCTGGGGCGTGATGGAATTAACGGCACAGATGGAAAATCCGCCTATATTATTGCCGTAGAACATGGATTTTCAGGTACAGAAAATGAATGGCTGCAAAGCTTAAAAGGTGCTGACGGCAGGGACGGAATCACTCCCGATATGTCAGACTATGCAACAAAAGCTGATATTGCAGAGTTGCAAGAGCAAATCAGGCAAATATCCGGTATCAGCTATATCTCTGTATTTGAAAGCGGTTCTGATGCCTTGCAGAAATATGGCAACAGCATCTACACTTATTACAATGACGGCTATCGTTCTCTTGCAGGATTTGCAGAGAGCTATCCGCACTTTTGCTGTGCTGAAAATAACTATGCTCTGTATTTCAATCAGAACGATTTCAGATGGGCAGGAAGTGTGTTTGTGATGTTTTTGACACCAATTTCAATAACAGGTTCTATGCATTTGCTTCTGAATTATCTGGTCGGTGCATCACAGGACGCTGAATTTTATCTTGTAAAAAAGACTGAAAAAACGGGCTCTGAACTTGCTCAGTATATTTATGAGGAAATCAAAGCAGAAAATGCTTTGAAATTATCATTTAAATGGCTTTACTCCGATACTTTCATTTCTGTGATGCAGTCACTTGAAAACATATCGGATGGAGAATACTACCTTGCTTTCAAAGGCACATCGGATAATTCACATCCGATGGTGAAGTCTATTAAATTTATGAAGGAGTGATTTTATGAAAGATACCATTTGCCTTATCGCAGGCATTGTTGGCGGATTTATTGCAACGCTGCTCGGTGGCTGGGATTCTGCTCTTGCGACACTCGTTGTTTTTATGGGCATTGATTTTGTAACGGGAATCGTGACTGCTGCGATGGGCAAATCCAAACACAGCGAAAGCGGCACACTCAACAGCACAGCAGGCTGGGTTGGTCTTGCGAAAAAGTTTTGTATTCTGCTTATGGTAGTGGTCGGCGTGAGAATCGATATTCTCATTGGCACAAACTACATCAGAGATGCAGTCTGCATCAGCTTTTGCCTGAACGAACTGCTTTCCATTATCGAGAATACAACACTTATGGGAATCCCTTTCCCGCCTGCATTCAAAAAAGCAATTGATGTTCTGCAAACCAAGGTAGGCAGAACCGAAGATGAAAAGGAGGACGAATAAATGGCTATTTTAAGACCTGATACATCAACTACTCTGAACGGAGTGAAAATAAACGAGTATTTACTCACAAAACATAACCCTAATCATATTGATATGCCCTCTGTTTCAATGGAGAGCAAAGTTATCGGTATTACTGTTCACAACACCGACTGGATTTCTGTAGCAAACGGAACAACTCCTGCTGAGCAGTACACTCGTGCCACAGTCAATGGAAATATGAAGGATGTCAGGGTTCACTATTACGTTGACAACACCTGTGCATGGCAGAATCTTTCGCATTCTCTAAGTGGCTGGCACGCCGCTGACGGAAGTGGTAATGGCAACAGAAGAACCATTGCAATCGAATGCATTATGTCACCTGCGTATAACGACAGAGATAAGAAATCCGAGGACAATTGTGCAAGATTGGCGGCAGCACTTCTGAAGAAGTATGGTCTTGACATCAATCACCTTTACACACATACGCACTGGTTGAATGTCCGTGACGGAAAGAGTGGCTCTGTGGACTATCTCAATACTACAAGAAATCCTTACAAGATGTGTCCTGCGTATATTCTGCCTCATTGGGCAGAGTTCAAGAAGAAAGTACAGGCATATATGAACGCAGGTTCTTCAACACCTGCAACATCTTCTCCAAAACAGCTTTATCGAGTAAGAAAGTCATGGGCTGATGCCAAATCTCAGATCGGGGCATTTTCTTCTCTTGAAAATGCGAAGAAATCCTGCAAAACAGGATATGCTGTTTTTGACAGTAATGGTAAACAGGTGTATCCAGCAAAGAAATCTGTTGATGAGGTTGCCCGTGAAGTCATTCAGGGTAAATGGGGCAACGGTACGGAACGTAAGAAACGTCTCACCGATGCAGGTTATGACCACAACGAAGTGCAGAAAAAAGTGAATCAGATGATCTGATAATATCCTCCACAAAGTATGTTTTTTCATATTTTGTGGGGGATTTTTTATTAAATTTCATTTTTCTGTCCTATGTATAATGAAGCATTAATTTAACAGGAGGACTACTATGGAACAGCAAAAAGTAATTGATGAAATTCAGTATTATCAGGCACAGAAACTGACCGATATGCTCTATGAAAACCGCCTTATTTCCTTTGTCGAATATGACAAATTAACGGAACTGAATCGCCGGACTTTCTCTCCACTTTTTGTCGACTTATTCCCTAAAACGCTTGATAAATCACTCCAAAAGAGTTAATATGTCATACTGAAATGAGGTGATAAACTTGAAAATACGAAAAATTGACGCACAACCACAAGAAATAAAAAAACTTCGTGTTGCTGCATACTGTCGTGTTTCAACGGATTCTAATGACCAGAAAGAGAGTCTTGACACTCAGAAAAAGCATTATGAATCTTGGATCAAACTCCATTCTAACTGGGAATTTGCAGGTGTTTTCTATGATTTTGGAATCAGCGGAACAAAAGCTGACGCAAGAGATGGTTTGCAGGCTTTGCTTTATGAATGCCGAATCGGCAGAATTGACTATATTCTCACAAAATCCATCAGCCGTTTTTCTCGAAATACAACCGACTGTCTTTCACTTGTGAGAGAACTGCTTTCGTATAACATTCCTATCTATTTTGAAAAGGAAAATCTGGACACAGGCAGTATGGAAAGTGAATTGATTCTGGCAATTCTCAGCAGTATGGCACAAGGTGAATCCGAATCTATATCCGAAAATGTTAAATGGAGCAATCAAAAAAACATCGAAAACGGAATATATAAATTCAGTTATCTTCCATACGGATATATGCATGATAAAAATGGAAATATGATAATCAATTCCGACGAAGCAGATGTAATCAAAGATATTTTCAGATACGCATTAAACGGAGTAGGCACATACAAAATTGCAAAGCTCCTTCAGGAACAAGGAGTTCCAACACGCAGAGGCGGTCAATGGACAGGTTCAACTGTAAAGAGCATACTTACAAACGAAAAATATTACGGTGCAGCCATATTTAACAAAACATACACCGACAGCAATTTCAAAAGACATAAGAATAACGGAGAATCTGACAGATACTATGCTGAAGAACACCATGAGGCTATCATCAGCAAAAGTGAATTTGAGAAAGTTCAGGAATTGATACAAATTCATGCCGATGAACGAAAAATCATAAAAAGTGATTCAAAATATTTAAAGAGGTATCCATTTTCAGGTCTGATTATTTGTGGTGAATGTGGCAGCAAATTCAAACGGCAAACCCAGAGTTCAGGTGTAGCATGGGCTTGTAAAACGCACCTTTTTCATAAAGAGCAATGCTCTATAAAATTCATTAAGGAAGAAGCAATTAAAGCTGCTTTAACAACGATGATGAATAAACTGATTTTTGGTTACAAACGAGTTTTGAAGCCATATCTTGAATCCATTAAGTTGGTGAAAACTGATGACAATTTACAGCGTATTCTGAATCTGAAAGAAAATATTCAGAAAAATTTAGACAGAAAGAATGATATTCGCAAGCTGAGAGTGAAAGGGCTTATTGACAGTACACTGTTCAATCAGGAAGTGTCACGAATTGAAAAACAAAACGAGGAATATCGCATGGAATTAAGACAACTTGATAATTCAAAGAATGACCACATGATAAAAGAAACAGAAAAGCTGATTCATTTTATAGAATCATCAAACACTTTCTCTGCTTTTGATGAATCTTTTCTTGAATATCTTGATTGCATCATTGTTTATTCCAGAACCTTCATAGGCTTTAAACTGAAATGCGGATTGACATTAAAGGAGGAAATATGTACGGGTACAAAGTAGAAAACGGAGAAATCAGAATTGACAAACACGAAGCGTCAGTTATAGTCGGTATTTTTAATGCCTATATTTCAGGAATGAGTATGACAAATGCTGCTAAAAATGCGGGACAGCTATTCTGCCATAGTACTGTAAAGCGAATACTTCAAAATGCCCATTATGTCGGAGACGATTCACACCCTGCAATTATAAACAAAAACACATTTTCAAGAGCAAATGCAGAATTGATAAAGCGTTCTTCTGAACATAAAAGATCCAGCCGTCTAAAACCGCCTCCTATACACACCGAATTTGCTTTTTTTGAAGCAACAGAAATCTATGACATTCCCAAAGAACAAGCCGAATATATTTACAGTTTAATAGAGGTAATACGATGAATATTACAAAAATTCCTGCAAAACAGCAAATAGGCAATACAGCCGCCAAAGAAGAAATTAAAAAGCTAAGAGTAGCCGCATACTGTCGTGTATCGACTGACAATGAAGAACAGGCAGGAAGTTATGAAACTCAGGTCAGCCATTACCGTGAATTCATTTCAGCAAATCCTGAATGGATTCTTGTTGATGTTTACGCTGATGAAGGCATCAGTGCAACAAATACAAAAAAGCGTGATGATTTCAACAGAATGATTGATGACTGTAAGAAAGGTATAATTGATATGATTTTCACAAAGTCAATCAGCCGATTTGCCAGAAACACAGTAGATTGCTTAAACTATATCCGAATGCTGAAAGATATTAATATCCCCGTTTTCTTTGAGAAGGAAAACATAAACACGATGGACGCAAAAGGTGAAGTTCTTATTACCATTATGGCATCATTAGCACAGCAAGAATCAGAATCCATTTCCAAAAATGTAAAGCTGGGGTTGCAGTACAGATATCAGCACGGCAAAGTATTACTCAATTCTAAATATTTTCTTGGCTATGATAAGGATGAGGACGGAAACCTTGTAGTAAATCCGAAAGAAGCTGAGGTTGTAAAACGGATTTTCCTTGAATACCTGCAAGGCAGCAGTTGTCAGAAAATTGCTAAAGGATTGGAACGTGACGGCATTTTAACAGCAAGAGGAAACCCAAGATGGCACGATAGTACAATCAGAAAAATCCTTGAAAATGAAAAATATATGGGTGATGCACTTTTGCAGAAAACCTATACGGTGGATTTCCTGAATAAAAAACGTGTCAAGAATAATGGCATTGTTCCGCAGTATTACATAGAAGACCATCATGAAGCAATAATTCCCAAAGAACTGTTTTTACAGGTTCAGGATGAAATAGCAAGACGAGCATCAGAACGAGATATTGAAGGCAAACGTAAAGGATTTAGTGCCAACCACGCGTTTTCGCAGATTGTTTTTTGTGCAGAATGCGGAGGTCAGTATCGCAGAATACATTGGAACAACCGTGGCAAAAAATCAATTGTCTGGAGATGTCTTACACGTTTGAAAAACAAGGACAAGTGCAGAGCAAGAACAGTAAAGGAAGAAGTTTTACAAGAGGCATTTCTTGATGCCCTAAATGAAATGCTTGCAAACAGCAATGATTACCTTAACAGACTTACTGCAAATCTTGAAGTTGCAATCAAGCATAACAGCACTGATGAAAAACTTGCAGAAAAAATGAAAGTCTTACAGCAAGATCTCCTTGACAGAACTGAACGCAGAGAAAATTATGATGATGTTGCCACAGAAATTCTTCGCATTCGTGAACTTCAGGAACAAAGCAATATGGACAGTGTCACAAAAGCTGAACACAAAAAAAGAATACAGGAACTGCAAAGATTCATCAAATCTCAGCCGACTGCTGTCACAAAATTTGATGAATCCCTTGCAAAAAATCTTCTCTCACAAATTATTATTCACGATGATTTCTTAGAATTCAAGTTTAAATCAGGTGTGACAATGAGTGTTGAAAAATGACTTTTCTCTCCCCTATTGATATAAGTTAAGCACGTCAAAGACTACAGATTTCACGTAGCTTTGGCGTGCTTTTTATTTATACAAGGTAAGAATTATATCCCCGTTTGTGCATTTTGACGAATGACAACAAATTTCTACACTCAACCTGTCGATTTATCATTTTATCTCAAAAACTGTAGTGTGTGTATTTGTTGTCACTATATTTTAGTCTGCTCAATCTCATGGAATACAGTAAAAAGAGCATTTTTATCGTATCCCATAAAAACATATATCCTCAAAAACAACGTAGAATAGGGATTTTCAGCCTATTTCCTTGACATCAATACTACGCACTCGACAGTTGTTTCAGTTTCCAAGGGAAGTTCTTTCACTTCCTCACCATCAACAGGCACAGGAAAATTGAATACGATCTTCTTTATCCAGCTTCCGTCTTTCCTTTTCTCCGGGAACATCTCAATTCGCTCGATAAAGGCCTTCATAAACTCCTTCTGCTCCGCTTCCGTTGCGGAATGGTAGACTTCATCAAATGCCAGCAACAAGCGATAGATATTGTCACCGGAAATCTTCTCCTGCTGGATGCTGCGGATCTGACTTTGCAATTCGCCAATCTGAACTTTGATTTCCTCTATGATATCATACTGCTCATCATAGCGGCGCTGCAAGTCCAAAATCTTTCTGTCATAGTGGGCATCGTTGATGTCCAAGGTGTCCATCTGACGCTCCAAGCGGCTTTTCGTTCCAAAGGCTTGCTTCAACTGTCCTTGCAGGACGGCGATCTGCTTTTCCATATCCTCTGTATCAACAGCCGAGCCGATTTTCGCCTGAATCGCTTCTACAAACCGGGGATTGTTGACCATAGCGGATATAATCTTAGCCACAAACTTGTTGATCTCCGTCTGCTCGATATTCAGTCGGAAGCTGCACTCATGTCCGGTAGGTGTTACCGTGTTTTTGCAGTAGTAATAATACCTCGTTTTCTTGTCCTTGCTGTGAGCCCTGGCGATATTGCCGTACATACTCTTTCCGCAGCATGGGCATTTCAGAATGCCGGACAGGATGTGTGCATGATCTGGATTGTTGACCTTTTCCCGCTTAAAGGAATTGATCTTACGCTTTTCCTGTGCCAGATACCAATCTTCTTCCGAAATGATGGCTTCGTGCTGTCCCTCATAAATCGGGAACTCCGACTGCTCAACTACGTGCATCTCATTTCTTGTGCCTTGCTTCTTTTCCGTCCTGCGTCTGCCATAGGCGATCTTTCCCATGTAAACGGGATTGTCCAATACATCCTGCACGAAGTTCCTTGAAAATCCGGGAATGGTATTGTTCTGCCGCAGTTTCTTGATAAAGCCGTTGCGGTTCAGATATTTAGCAACCCCGGCAACGCCCTCGTTGGTGTGAATGTAGCGGTCATAAATGACACGGATTACTTCCACTTCATCCTCCGCAATGACCAAATCTCCGTTTTCCAGTTTGTAGCCATAAGGAGCGAAACCACCGTTCCACTTGCCCTCACGAGCCTTTTGCTCACGTCCTGCCATTGTCTGGGTGCGGATATTCTCTCGCTCTATTTCTGCCACCGCAGACAGCACGGAAATCATCAGCTTTCCGGCATCCTTTGAACTGTCGATGCCATCCTCCACGCAGATCAGATTGACACCGAAATCCTGCATGAGCTGCAAAGAGTTCAGAACATCCGCCGCATTTCTGCCGAATCGGGACAGCTTAAAGACCAGCACATAGGAAACGCCGTCCTTGCAGTCCTGGATGTCATTCAGCATCCGTTGGAAGTCCTGCCGCCCTTGGATATTCTTTCCGGAAAATCCCTCGTCAGAATACTCCCCGGCAATAACCATATCTTCGTATGCCGCATACTTCCTCAGCTTGTCACGCTGGGCATCCAAGCTGTACCCGTCAACCTGCATAGAGGTGGACACTCTTGTATAAATATAGCATTTAAGTTGTTTCTTTTTCAGAATCTCCACCTCCCTCATTCATTTCCTTTACCATAAGTCCCTCGTTGCGGATATAATACTCCAAAAGCCACAGCACATAATCCGGTGCATGGCGGTTGTCCAATTCCCACTCGGTCATAGTCCGGTAAGGAATATGGACGAGCTTGCAAAAATCTTTCCGGTTCAGTCCTGTGCTTTCACGCAACTTTATAATTCTGTTTTTACAATCCATCCGTCTTTTCTCCACAAAAGCAAAAAATACACGTTGCGTAATCATTATAGCATAGCCATAGCGAATACGCAACGTGTAAATTGCAAATTTTATGCAGCCTTATCCGTCAGAAGCTGCGCTTGATTACTTTCCTCGGAATGCTCCACTCCCTGCGGTGCGTCCTGTTCCAATTTATCCAAAACCTGATGTCCATATTTCTGGAGCATCTGGCTCATAACATCCACACAGTGGACAAATGCCGCATTATATTTTGCATCCTCATAATATTTCTTCAATAGGCAGTTACCTCCATCAAATTTCCATGTCCTGTCCACGCTTACGGGCAGGTGCTTTGTGTTCCTGTTTTTCCTTTCCTCTGGCGAGGATGGAATTGATAAAAGCCCGAACCTTTTCGGATGCAATTTCCAGTGCATCCAGGAAAGGCTGGGCTTTTTGCTTCAACTCTTGATATTTTTTATTCGCTTCTTCACATCGCTGCTTCCAAATGGATACAGACTTTTGAGCAGATTCCAGTTTCCCTTTCAATCGCTCATTCTCTGCATGAAAGAGAATGCCGTTGGTGGCATAGCGTTTCAACGTGTCGCATTCATCCGGTGTCAGCGTGATATTGTTTCCGAACGTGGCTTTCTTGCCCATCGCTTCAATATCCTGCACCGTAAGTGCAATGGCCTTTGCTGCCTTGGTTTCCTTTTGCAGAGCTTCCAGTTTCTTTTTCTGCTTTTCCGTAGCAGCTTTAGCATCCTCCAAACTCTGTTCTGCCTGTGCCACCTGTCCTGTCACAGCTTCCAAACGCTGCTGTTCCGCCTGCACCTTAAACTGTGTCACCGTCAGATGTTCCTCGGTGCTGCCACGCTCTCCACGCTCCACATCGGTATATCCGGCATTTCGCATGAAATGAAAAAAGTCATCCTGCAACACACTGTAGGACGACTTCAAAATCTTTTTTCCTTTTGCGTTCAACATTGGATTACCATCCTTGTCAAGCACCGGCTTGGACTCCCATTTTTTACTGCGGCTGACCTGCGTGATCGTTTCCTTTACCGTTCCCCGGAGGGATTCATCCTTACATCGCTTCGACCACAGAATTTGCTTCTCTACCACCGGGATATAAACCACATGAAGGTGGTAGTGGTACACATCTTCGCCCAGAGCTTCGGACATTGCCCGGTTGCGCTCGTCGGCGTGCATCACAGCGGATAGGATATACTGCTCACCGCCTACGATCTCCACGGCGGCTTTATAGGCATCGGCATAAAACTGTTTTGCAAATTCATAGCCGCCGTGATTGTAGAAGTAAGCAGAGTTCACATCAAAGATCAACTCACCGTATTTGACGGCATCCGGTTTCAGACCTCTTGTGGAGATTACACCGTCCTGTTCCATCTGCTCAAACATTTTTACATAATCGTCCGCGGGTGCTTTGAAATGAATGTTCAGAGAAGTGCGTTCCGGTACGATGTCCTGATTGCTGTAGCTGTCCTTTTCACGCTCATTGTGTTCCTGTACCT
>ERZ857693.1506-NODE-1506-length-28286-cov-15.515355_pt1 | contig 28286 bp, 24 predicted proteins | sample MGYA00519765_ERZ857693 | MGnify/ENA primary metagenome ERZ857693 (study PRJEB31778, sample SAMEA3449354) | human gut metagenome | biome: human gut; feature: human-associated habitat; material: faeces | place: United Kingdom | collected 2010/2012 ... | reverse complement strand
TGTGTAATTTAGGAGAAATGATAGCCAGAGAAAATATAGAAAAAGGACATTCTATAGGGCTTGAACAAGGACTAGTACAAGGACAAAAATTGGAAAGAAGAAAGAAAAATATTGAATTAATAACAAATTTGATGAATAGCTTAAGTATTTCGTTTTCAAAAGCAGTTGAATTGTTAAAAGTTTCTGAAGATGAAGTTTTAGAAATAAAAAAATATTTTGAAGCTTAATGGTATTTGCTGGCAAGGACGATATTTTGTCCTTGCTTTTATTTTTGATGACAAAAAATAGATGTAAATAGCTAGAAATGATAACGTTTTTGGAAAATGCTTGTGATAAAATAAACATGAGGAAAAAGGAGATGTATTATGAATACTTATGAACATTTATTTACACCTATTAAAATAGGAAATACAACAGTAAAAAATCGTATTTTTATGCCACCTTTATCAACTAATCTTGCAGATAAAGGTTATGTAACAGATGCGTTAGTAAAGCACTATGCAGCTAGAGCAAAAGGTGGAGTAGGACTTATTGTAACTGAAGTTACAACTGTAGAACCTACATATACATATTTACCAGGAGATATGTCAATCTATGATGATTCTTATATTCCTGGATGGAAAAAACTTGTAGATGCAGTACATCAATATGATACTAAAATCTTATCACAACTCTTTCATCCAGCTTATATGGCTTTTCCAATTCCTGGGACACCACAATTGATTGCTCCTTCAAATGTAGGACCATATTATGCTAAAAGTGCCCCTCGAGAAGTAACAAAAGAAGAATTAAAAGTAATTGTTAAACAATTTGGTGAAGCTGCTTTACGTTTTAAAAAAGCAGGAGGAGATGGTGTAGAAATCCAAGCTGCTCATGCACATGGTTTATTAGGAGGATTTTTAACGCCTTTATATAATAAAAGAACAGATGAATATGGTGGAGATATTCATGGAAGATTACGTTTAACTTTAGAAGTTATTGAAGAAGTAAGAAAACAATGTGGTAGAGATTTTATCATTGATGTGCGTATTTCAGGAGATGAATACAGTGATGGTGGTTTAACACTTAATGATATGATCTATGTTTCTAAACAATTAGAAAAAGCAACCGTTGACTTTATTCATGTTTCTGGAGGAAATACCATTAAAAAAGGAAGTTCAATGCCAGCAAGTGGAACAGCTCCGGCACCACATAAACATGCAAGTGAAGAAATTAAAAAACATGTATCTATTCCAGTGGCAACAGTTTCGCGTATCAACGAACCTTGGGTAGCAGATGAGTTAATCGCTAATGGTGTTTGTGATGCGTGTATGATTGGTCGTCCTAATTTATGTGATAGTGAATTTGCGAACAAAGCAAAAGCAGGAAAAACAGATGAAATTAGACCATGTATTGGTTGTGGAAGATGTTTAACAGGAATTATGTTTGGTAAACCAATTAGTTGTACAGTCAATCCAGCTGTTGAAAAAGAAGAAATTGATGAAGCTCCTGTTAAGAAAAAAGTACTTGTTGTTGGTGGTGGACCAGCAGGAATGGAAGCTGCTTATGTCGCTAAAAAACGTGGACATGAAGTTGTTTTATGTGAACAAAGTGATCGTTTAGGTGGTCAATTAAATATTGCTTGTGTGCCTATTGGTAAACAAGAAATTACTAAAGTAGTTAAATATATGAAGAGCCAATTAACAGGTGTTGATGTTCGTTTAAATACAACTGTGACTAAAGAAATGATTGAAAATGAATTTAAAGATTATGAAATTATTACAACAGTAGGCGCAACACCTAAAGAAATTGCACCTTATAAAGTCTTTAAACAAACAATGACGGCTGATGATATTTTATCTGGTAAAAAATTCCCAGGTAGAAAGATCGTAATTATTGGTGGTGGTTCTGTTGGTTGTGAAACAGCAGATTATTTAGCACCATTGATTAATGATTTATTCCCTACAAATAGAGATATTACTTTAATTGAAATGACTAAAGGATTAATGACAGGGGAATCTGGAGCAACGAAATCATTGCTTACAAGACGAATGATGGAAAAAGGTGTGAAAATTGAATTAAATTCAAAGATCACTTATGTAGATGAAAATACTATTAAATATGAAAAGAATCATCAAGAATATGTTCTAGATGATGTTGATACATTAGTTTTTGCAGTTGGTTATAATCCAGTTGCTTCACCAATTGAAAATGCGCATTTAATTGGTGATTGTCAAAAAGTAGGAACATTAAAAGATGCTATTACAAATGCATATCAAATAACAAAGGAGATATAATAATATGAAACTATTAGAACCAATCCAAGTAGGGAAAATGACATTAAAAAACAGAATTATGTTTCCACCTCTTACAACAGGGTATGAAGAAAGAGATGGATCTATTGGTCAAAGAAGTTTAAGTTTTTATGAAAGATTAGCGAAAGGTGGAGCTTCTTATGTTGTTATTGGTGACGTAGCTCCTGTACGTACAGCATCACCAACACCAAAACTTTATAGTGAAGAACAAATACCAGCCTTTAAAAAACTTGCGGATACATTACATCAATATGATTGTAAAGTGGCTTTACAAATCTTCCATCCAGAATATGATGTTCCTGGTGTTGGAAAAATGATTATGGAAGCAGGAATAGCTCGTCAAAATGCGGCTAAAGCAAAAGCTGAAGGAAATGAAGAAGAAGCTGTAAAACAAACTGAATTAGCACAAAAGCTTACGAAAGATGCTTATGCTAAATTACATCATGATATGCAACATTTTGTAAATGAAGCAACAGTTGAACAATTAAATCAAATTAAAGAAAGTATTGCGAGTTGTGCGCATAAAGCAATGCTTGCAGGAATTGATGCGATTGAAGTTCATGGCGATCGTTTGTTAGGTTCTTTATGTTCTGAAGTATTAAATCATCGAAGTGATGCATATGGTGGTTCTTTTGAAAATAGAATTCGTTATGCTTTAGAAGTTGTTAAAGCAATTAAAGAAGCTGCACCTGATTTAACAATTGAATATAAACTTCCAATTATTACTTTAAATAAAGATGGAAGTTTGAGAGGTAAAGGTGGTTTAAAAGAAGCTGAAGGAATTGCTTTTGCGAAAAAACTAGAAGAAGCAGGCGTTGACATGATTCAAGTAGCTCAAGCCAACCATACAGGAAATATGGGTGATACGATTCCGCCAATGGGAGATGTTCCTTATAATTGGACATTACCAGTTGCTAGAAAAGTTAAAGAAGTTGTTTCTATTCCAGTAGCAACAGTAGGTAGAGTGGTAAGTGTAGAAGCTGGTGAAAAGATCTTAAATGATGGTGATGCTGATATGATTGGTTATGGACGTTCTTTATTAACTGATCCTGATATTGCTTTAAAAGTGAAAAAAGGTGAATGCATTCGAGAATGTTTAAACTGTAATAAAGGATGCGTTGATGCAATTCAAAATAGACAATACATTTCATGCGTTTTAAATGCTGAAAATGGAAATGAAGCTACTGTTTCAATTAAACCAACAAATAATCCACAAAAAGTTGTTGTTATTGGTGGAGGAATTGCTGGTTTAGAAGCAGCAAGAGTTGCTGCCGTTAAAGGACATGCAGTGACTTTATTTGAAAAAGCAGATCATTTAGGAGGACAAATCAATATTGCCTCTGTTCCACCAAGAAAAAATGAAATCTTAAGAAGTGTTGAATATTATCAAAAAGTCTTACCTACATTAAATGTAGATATTCATTTAAATGAAGAAGCAAAAGATATCAATAGTTATGATTATGCTATTATTGCTGTAGGGGCACATAATATGGAAATGCCAATTCCTCATGATAACAGCAATATTGTTTCTAGCTGGGATGTTTTAAACGGACAAGAAGTTACTGGTGATTGTGTGGTTATTGGTGGAGGTTTAGTAGGTGCTGAAACTGCTGAATATCTAGCAAATAAAGGTCATCAAGTGACAATTGTAGAAATGATGGATAAAATTGCTGCTGGTGAATCTACAACTGTTTTACCATTAATGATGAAAGACTTTGCAGATCATAATGTTAAGCAATTAGTAAATACAAAAGTAGATCATATTGAAAATAATATTGTTTATACAGCAAATGATCAAATCAAAGCTGATACAATTATTAATGCATTAGGATCAAAGAAAAATATCTTTGATGATTCATCTATTACAATTCCTCATGTATGTGTAGGTGATTGTTCTGGTGAAAGAACAGCTGATATTGCAAGTGCTATTAGAACAGCTTATCATGCTGCTAATGCTATAGATTAGTAAATAAATATAATATTTAGAAGTGTTACTTAGTTATCTAGGTAACACTTTTTTGTGCAAAAAACGCATATAAAACATGACATTCACGCACGAAAAGTAGCCGTTCGTGAACGAGAATGGGAAATAGAGGGTGTGAGTTATATAATAAAAGTGTTATCTATTTGATCTTAAAAGTGTTGAATAAGTATAAAGGAAAGTGATAAAAATGAGCAAAGTATTGGATACTGATCAAAGAGAACAAGCAGGATCAAGTTCGTATAATAAATTTGAATATCAAGTCTACTGGATTGTTTATCGTATTATTGAAAATATAAAAAATGAAAAAATTGTGTTGTTTTTTGTGAATATCATGATGACATGGCTGAATATGATAAAAGTAAAAATTTTAAATTTTTTCAAATAAAAACAAAAGAAAAAAATAAGAATTGGACAATTTCTGAAATGGCTAAAAAAGAAAAAAATAGGGCAGGTGAATATAAAAAATCATTTCTTGGATTTATTTTTTATAATTTTTTAATGTTTGGTTCTGAATGTGAATCATGTTTTTTTGTATCGAATATGGACTTTGATATTAATATAAAAAAATGGCAAGCATACATAGAAGATAAAAGAAATGTAAAAAAGGAAGATATTGAATTGTATAATACAATTAAATCTAGAATAGAAGATGAATATAAAAATGATGAAATTGAGAATTTTGATGATGTATTTGATAGATTTATTCAGAATACTTTTGTATTAAAATCAGAACTGCAACTAGATACATATATATCACAAGCAAAAGGAGAATTTTTTGATAGTATTACTAAAAACATATCTATGAAAACTGCTCAATTTATTTTTCGTCAATTGGTAGAAGATGTTAGAAAGAAGAGTAAAGAAAAAGTACATATACCTATTAGTTTTACAAAACTTATTGATAAAAAAGGAATAGACATTCTTAATTTAAAAAATCAAATAGATTCAAAAATAATAAAGCAAAATGATTTGGGAGGGTTTTATTTCTTTTTAACTAACAAAGGAATAAATAATATAATTATTAATGATATTCTATTCGAAAAAGAAAGACATGATTTGAAATGGCAAAATATTTCTATGTTTAAATATCAACAAATTGTAATGGTATTAAAAGAAGTTATTGTAGATAATTTTGATAAAAGTATAGATCAAATATATGAATTATGTAAAAAAGAACTAAATAATAAAAAATATAATTATGAAATGCAAATAGATAATTTAAGAAAATTAGTAGAGGTACTTTATTATGAATATGAATATAATAATAGATAATGTGAAAGAAAGACAATATCGTTTATTAATAAGAAATTTAAGAAAGCAAGAGGAAAAAAATGATGAAAAGGTTATTATTAAAAAAGTTAATAGTCATCAGTCAAAGTGAAGAGTCATCTTTGGAAGTTCCTTTTAAAAAAGGATTAAACATTATACTTGGTGGAAACAAAACAGGGAAATCATCTCTTATAAAAAGTATTTTCACTACCCTTGGATGTGAATGCAAAAAAGTTGAAAAAGATTGGAAAAAATTAATTTCAACATACTTACTATATTTCAAATATGGTGAAGAACAATACTGTATACTTAGATATGATAAAGAGTTTAGTATTATGAAGGAAGAAAAAAATAGTTATATTTGTATAATTAATACAAATAAATTTCAACTGTTTTGTGATAAATTAATGGAAATATTTGAAATTGACATGCAATGTGTTATGTCGCATAACTCGGAAATAATTAATGTTACTACACCACTTTTATTTAGATTTCAATATATTGATCAAGATGATGGATGGTCTGATATAGGAAATGAGTTTCAAAACGTGAGATACATAAAGGATTGGAAGGGTGATACAAATAAGTTTATTACAGGTTATTTGGATAATGACTATTATAGATTGAAAGCAGAAAAGATACAACTTAGCAATGATAAAGATGAAAAATCAAAGTCAATAAAAAATAATGAAACGTTTGTAAATAATATATCTCTTGATTTGAAAAAGCTTAATCAGTTAGAAAATTTAAATCAATTGAATTCTGTTGATGATGTTCAAATAAATTTAATGAAATTAAGAAATGAAACAGATAATTTAAGAAAAAAAGAATATTCCATTAAAGAAAAAATATCTAAAATTGATAATGAAATCTTTATGAAAAAAATTGAATTAGATAATATTTATAAAAACATGGAAGAGACTCAAAAAGATATTTCATTTGCAATGAAACAAGGAGAAGAAATAATTTGTCCAATATGTGGTACAAAACATAAAAATTCTTTAAGTGAGCAATTAGATTTAAGTGCTGGTTTAGAGAATAGCGAAAAACTAAAAAATATTTTAGAAGATAAAATGAGAGATTTAGAGAATCAATTAGTAGACTTGGATAAGGAGTATAAAGATATAAAAAATAAAATTTTGTTTAATGAAGAATCAATAAAAGACAGCAAAGAAATGTTATCATATGAGGAATTATTTAAGAATAAAGGAAAATATGAATTATATAATAAATGTAAGCAAGAGTTAGTAAAAATGGAAAGTGAATATAAGTATTTATTAGGTGAAATAAAGATATTAGATGAAAAAATAAAAGAAATAAAATCTAAAAAACGTAAAGATGAAATTACGATGCAATTAAAAAATAAATGTAAAATGTTTGCAAAAGCAATTAATATTCCTATAACGTACATAAAATTTAGGGATTTAGTTCAGGTTATTGATCATACTGGTAGCGAAACACCGAGATTGGTTTATATGTATCAATCAGCATTATATCTATATAATTTAGAAAGAGGAGAAAATCCATTTAATTTTTATGTTATAGACACTCCAAATCAACAAGGTCAAGATGAAGATAATTTGGAATGTATTTTTAAATCTATGGAACTTTTATTATCTAATGATGGTCAAGTGATTGTTGGCACAGAAAGAATAACAGGGTTAGAAGAAAAAGCAAATAATATAATTAATTTATATGCAAAAAGAAAATGCTTAAATAAAGAAAAATATAATGAACATATAGATAAATTACAAAGTTATCAACAAATAATTACAAAATATATAAAAGAAAGATCTACTAAAAATTAATAAACAGGATAATTTGTAGGAGGAAAAATGGATATAAGGAATAGAGTGGCTGATGTTATAAAATTAAATTGTCATGCTTGTCAGGATTTTTTAAAAATGATAATTACAGAAGATTGGCAATATAATTTTTATAATAGAACAAAAAAAGAAATAGAGAATAATGGAAAATATAAAGAAAAATTTATAGTTGCTTATGAAAAAATGAGAGATTTTGGAACAGAAAATTATTCTGTTGATGACATGGATATGACTCTTGTTTCTTCAATTGTTCATGGATGTAAAGATCTTGCACCAACAAATTTAAAAACTAGAATTTGCATTGAAAAATTAATTGAGGATAGGAATACTTTACATCATGTTAATGAAAATGAAGATGACGAAGAATTATATCTAATATCTTTATTAAATCTTTGCAATTTAAAAAAGTTTATTGAGTGTGTTGATAAATTTGAAATACAAATAGATGATATAGTACGTTTAGAGTATAGAAAAAAATATTCAAAAAAAATAAAGGATTTAAAATGTATCATAGATAATGAGAGAATAGACTTAATTTACAAAAATAATATAATAAATCGTGATATTCAGAGTGTTTTAGACTGTAAAAGTGAAGATGAAAGAAACAAGAAATGGTGTGACATATATAAAATTTATATGGATAGATATATGAAGGTTGAAAAAAATTATAATGAATTTAATAAATTTATGATTCGAGCATCTGATTTTGGCATAAAAGAAGCACACAGTTCAGCAGCAGATTACTTTTTTTATAAAAGAAATTATGTTGAAGGAGAGAGAAGATTATATTTAATTTATTCATCTTATGAAGTGATACCAAAACATATAGTAGAATCAATACTATATAATATAAACAAATATTTGTGCGATGGTAATGAACTGACAAAAGGTATGGATAATTTAATTACTTTCATTATTCAACAGGGGAATGTGGTATTAAAAAACGAGGATGGGAAATATTTTTTAAAGAAAAATAAATGATTTTATTTGTATTAAAGATTAAATTTTTCTGTTTATAATTTATTTTAAATCTTTCTTTTGTTTGAGTGAATTTTAATTATAAAATAAAAAAATCTGATATATATAAAATATAACTGTATGGAGGCGAAAATATGAAATGTGCATATTGTGGAAAAGAAACAAAGGGAACTAAAGAGCATATTATTTCATCAGCAATTTTAGATTTATTTCCAGAATGTTATTTAACGTATGATGGTTTAAGAAAAAAAGTTTATAAATCTGATCCGATGATTAAAGATGTTTGTGCAAAATGTAATAACGAAAGAATATCGTATATTGATAGTTATGCAAAAAAAATTATTAGCCAATATTTTACTCAAAAATATACTGATCAAGACACTGTTGAAATTGAATATAATTATACTATGATTCAAAAGATGTTGTTGAAGTATGCATTTAATGATATGCGTTCACATAAAGATGATTATTCTTACTTTGACGAAGAAATTTTACATTTCCTTATGGATGAAAAGGATAATGTACCAAAAAAATATATAACAGTATTATGTGGATTAGCAGTAAATGTATCACCTGTTCCAGATGCGTTATTAGGAAATTTGAAGTTACAATGGTGTAAAGATCCTATAATATATTCTAATAGTGTTATTAGGAATATAGATTATGAAACAGGAGAAATTTTTTTGAATGACGATGTTAAAAAATTGTGTTTTGATGATTTGAAATTATCATATTTATTCAGATTTAATAGTGCTCAATTTTTATTAATGTGTTGGGATAAATGCTCTACGAAAATAAGAAAAAATAACATTATTTTATCTTTTCAATATCCTTATTATTTAATGAAATTGGAAGATAAAAAAGCAAAATTACCTGTATGTACTAATGGGTTTAATTATCATTCTTTTGGCTTTATTAATGCAAAATGGGATTTATTATTTGAAGTGGACTTGATGAGATTAGCTGCATATGGAGGAGAATATAAATTAAAGGAAATATATGAAAAAGAATGGGAGAAAGAAGAAGAAAAAATCAAAAAGAAATATTCTAGATAAAATTATTATAGTAATTTTGATATTAGCTAGATTATTTGTTAAATTTTTTTGCTACTTAATTTAAAAAGAATTTTAATTGATTAGAATAAAGTGAGGCATGTAGTAAGAAGAATATATAAAAAGTAATCAAATAAAAATATTATAGGTGTTTATATAAAAAATGTCTGATTACTATAGTATAGCTAACAAGTGATTTGATACATTTGACTAATTATCTGATATAGGCTCTATTTCTTATAAAATTAAGGTGTAGATATATCTAGAAATTAAATTTCAAAATGATGCATAAAGAAATATAATAAAAGTTGAAGATGTTATTAAATTTTTAAGGTTGATTAAGAAAGATGTATGTTGTATGATAAACGAAAAATTTTTGATATGATATGTTATTTCTAAAGTTAAATCTATATTTTATAGGTTGTATTGTGAGTGCTAAATAAAATAGTGTATTAAAAAAGTCGATTTAATTGATCATCATTATCGTATCAATTTAATCGACTTTTATTTTACAATTTTAATAATTAATATAAAATAATTTTTGAAATTTTTTTGATATAAGAATTTTTTGTATATGTTTTTTTCTAATTATTAGTTGTTTATTTATAAGATAATCTGTTCTTTAATGAAAATTACTATAAGATCTAGATAATTTTGTGTATTCAAATGATTTATTTTCATATAATCAGCATTCTTTTTATATTTTACGAGGTTTATTTTATTGTCAGTTATAAATGTGATTTTAAAATTCTTGTATTTATATTGCAAGATTTTTTCATAGATACTAATAATTTTCAATATTCATTTAGAAAATAAAAAAATTACTGTTAAATATACTATAGATGTAATATTTTACTTTATGTAAAACAATTGTAAATAAATGTTGATTTTTACAGTGTAAAATATTACAATAAATGTGAGGTGAGAAGCAGATGCAAAATGTTAAAAAAACATTACAGGCCTATGATATTACATTATCTGAATTTGCAAATTCTTTACGTATATCTCGACCGACGTTGAATAATTACATATCAATATTTGAAGAAGGAGGGGAAATACCCAAAAAAAAATATCAAATAATTTTTTCAAAATTATTTGATAGTAATATTTCTGAAGAGGAATTTTATTCAATTTTAAAAAAATATTCAAGGTTGATTAAACGAGATAATGATATAGGGGTAATGGATTTAGAACCAAATGAAACAGATTTATTAACATCTATTTTGAAAAATGTAAAAGCAGATTTTAAATCTAAAAATTATGATGAATCAGTTTATAAATTTTTAAATCTTTTTATAAGTAGTTACAAATCAGAACCATTATTTAAACATATAGCAAGATATTTTTTAATCCTTAATGGACATATTGATTATAAAACGGTTGATTTTCATGAAGAAAGCTATTTATTACATTATTTTTCTTTGTTTTCATATGAAAAAGAAAAAAATAAATTTGAATTTAATGAAAATGAAAAAAATAGATTTATTAATAGAATTAATGAACTTAGCAAAGAAAGAAATAAACAAGGAAAAGCATTCGAAGATGAAATCAAGAACATTATCAATGAAGAATTAAATCAATTGCAAAGTTTAGGAATTAAAATGACTAATGAAGAATTAAAAGAGTATTTAAAAAATAAATTACTTAGTAAATAAAAAAGACAAGAGATACGCCCTTGCCTCGTTATGGAATGTAATTCCTTGTTCAAATGCGCCAACATTAAGAACAATGGAATTATAACATAAATTTATAGTTTTTTCTTTTTTTAAGATAAATTAATAAAAATATTATGATTTTTTATATTATTGCTAAGTTAAGTAAAGATAGAAAATTACAAATTTTAATTGAGTTGAGATTTTATTCATAGTAAAGAAAGGTGAAAAGAAAAATGGAAAATTGTGTTATATTCTTCCCCGTAGACAATGGGGATATGACTTTAATCAAAACGAAATCTAATGTTACTTTTATGATTGATTGTAATATTAGAAATGTTGAAAATGATGAAAATATTTATGATTGTAATGAATATTTACAAAAAAATCTTCCAAAAGATAATGAACAACCATATTTAGATGCGTTTTTATTGACACATTCTGATAATGATCATTGCAGAGGAATTAGTGAATATTTTAATTTATGTGATCCAAAAAAAGTTGATACCTCTAAAATTAGAATTGATGAATTGTATGTACCTGCAAGATTAATGGTGGATGATGAACACTATAATGATGATGCGGATGCTATAAAAAAAGAGACAAAAAGAAGACTTGATTTAATTGGTACAGATGAGGAGACAATATCAGGCAATAGAATAAAGATTATTGGATATAGTAAAAAATTAGAAGAATATTCGAGTGTTATTATTCCAGCAGGAGATTCTATTTCTAAATTGAATGGTAAAGATGATTATGGTGCCAATATATTTATTTTGAGACCAGTAAAAAAATCAAATGACGATGATGATTCAGAAGTGAATGATTGTACTGCATCATTTAAAATTAGTTTTACTGTTGACGAAAGTACTTATGATGTAATAGTTGCTGGAGATTTAGTTTGTGATGCTTGGAAAGAAGTAATCAACTTAAATCCAAATATGACATTTGATCTGTTATTAGCTCCACATCATTGTTCATGGCATGCAATTAGTAATGAGGATACTCATACAGGAAAAGCAGATTCATTGATTGAAAAATTTCTTGAAAAAAGTAAAAATATTGCATATATAGTTTCTTCGAGTAAAGAAATTAAAAAAAATGATGACAATCCACCAAGTTATAGAGCAAAAAATGTGTATTTAAAACATTTAAAAAATAGTGATAGATTTAAATGTACATCAGAATATCCAAATACTGAAACTCCAAAGCCATTAACGTTTAGTATTACAGGCCAAGGATTGAGTATTAAGCCAATAGAATCTAATGAGAAAAAATCATATACTTTTGTACAAAAATCTTATGGGAGTAAATAAAATGGAAAATACGATTTTTGATTGTTATAAATTTGATAAATTAGAAATATATCCTGACAAGTATATATCATTAATAAATGCTATAGATGAAAACTATAGCATTTATAAGTTGGGAATATATAAGAGCAATCTTTCAGAAGGAATATTTATTCACGCAAGAATAGATATTTCAATACCAACAAATGGTGTTTATAGACAATTAGATATACATTCTAAAGAAGATATCATGATATATGCTAAAACAAATTATCCTTGGACTGCCCCATCAGTTTTATTTGTTAGAAATGATTTTCCAACTAGTCAAATACCACATTTAAATTTAGGAGTTTCAGATAGCAAAATTAAGATGTTAAATCCTTGCTTATATAGAGGAAATATAGATGAATGGTTTTATCTTAATGGACCAAAAGTATTTTGCGACAGAGTAAATGAATGGTTCTTTGATTTAGTAAATGGTAATTTAATAAAAGAAGATGGATTTGAAGTACTCAGAAATGAAAATTCAAAGGGAATTGTTGAAGTAGATTATGAGTATTTGTTTGATAAAATTTTAGGATATAATCGAGATTATGGCGCAATACTTTTACAAGCAAAAGAGAATAATGAGAGATATTTCAAGGTGCTAAATTATGAGTATACTAACAATTTAAGTGAAAATATCATACCGTGTATATTCATATTTGATAAAAAAAGTGTTGTAAGTGAATATTCCAATCATAATTTCAATAAGGAATTTGATTTAAATAGATATCCATGTGAACGCAGACTTAAATTTGGAATTGAAAAATTAAGAAGAATAATTGGTAAAACAAGTAAGTTAAATCAAATTAAAGAAATTTTGGTAATTTTAGCTGTTAAACGTCCAATGCAAGTTATTGGAAATTTTTCTGAATACGAATACTTAAGTGTGATAATGGTGTATGATTTTAATTCAAAAAATTGTTTAAGCAATTATCCAATAGAAAGGCTTTCTGTTATTCAAAGTATTAATTCTGATACATTAGAAAGATTATCAAAAACACAAGAAATTGATAAAAAAACTATTGTGATGTTAGGATGTGGTGCACTAGGCTCAAAGATTTCAATGCATCTTGCGCGTATGGGGTATACAAAACAACATCTATATGATAATGATCTTTTTTTACCACATAATTTAGCAAGGCATAGTATAGTTTCAAATAGTTTAGTAGGTTATCCCAAGGCGTTTATTATAGCTGAACAAATAAAGTCTCTTGTATCTTCAAATGAATGTAGAGGATATTATGAAGATATTTTCAATATTAAAAAGTTATCTGATGGTATTGTTGTTGATTGTACTGCTTCAAAAAGAAGTTTGTATTGGTCAGTTTCAAGTGGAGTAATTAATTTTCCAATGGTAAGAACTGAAATATATTTTGGCGGGAAAGTAGGACTTACTTTGATTGAGGGGAAAAAAAGAAATCCAGATGTGCATGACATAATGATATCTTTGTATATGATGGCATTAGAAAACAATATTATTTCACAGTGGCTGAATTATCAAGATTTTGAAGATTCTATATATAATATAGGATTTGGTTGTAGTTCAGATACTATGATTTTAGATGATTCAACAATAAGTAATCATGCTAGTATAGTTCCACATTTGATTAATAAGAGAGATAAATTTAAAAATGGAATGGCTTGTCTAAGCTATTTTGATAATGAAAGTTTAAATAAGAATAGCACATATTTATATGAAATAGAATCTATGAAAGTTTTTCAAAATGTTGATGGGTGGTCTATTCGTATTAGACAATCACTTTATGAAAAAATAGTAAATTATACTAAAGAAAATTTAGAAAATGCGGGTCTTTGGATGGGACGTATAGAGAAAAGTATTAATCGTATTACTATTATAGATACATTTATTCCAAAAGATAATATTCGAAATATAGATACGGTTACTGTTGGAAAAGAGGAAGTAGAATTGTATTTAAAAAAAGTTTCTAAAAAAACAAATGGTCTTATTGAATATATAGGAGAATGGCATACACATATTTCAGGTACTGCTTTACCAAGTCAAAGGGATTTAAATACATTTAATGAGGTAAAGAAAAATACATCTGTTTTTTTAATGACAATTATGTCACCATTAGAAGTTAATAATATTGTTATAAATGGAGATGAGTAATGGAAAATATTAAAACTTATAGAGGAAATGAATTAAAAAAATATGTTATAGCTAATATAATTGTTATATTTTTTATAACAGGGACAATTAGTTTTGAAGGAATAATTAATAACAATAGCTACATGAAACTTCTAATTAAAGGTATTAATTCGACGTTGTTTTCAAGTGTTATTTATTCGTTAGTAACTGTTGGAGATTGTGTTATATCTAATAAGTTAAAAAGATATTTTGTGTTTTGGTGGTTTCCAATGCCTGGAGAAACTATTTTTTCAAAAATAAAAATGGGTATAAATGATGGAAGATTCACATCATATGAAGCAAAGAAAATATACAAAAAAATTTATAAAAAACTACCGAAAGACAAGAAAAAACGTTATGAATATGAAAACAGTAAATGGTATGGATTATTGCAAAAATACGAAAATGAAATGAAAGTAATGGTTACAAATAGAGATTATTTAATGTGTCGTGATATGACATCATCTACAATTTTAATGATAATTGTTTATTTTGCTATTTCATTTGTATTAAAATTAATAGCTTTTGAAATAAAAGCATTATTATATTTATGTTTTATGTATTTTTTGTGTAAATTTGCTACAATAGGAAAATCAAAAAGACTAGTTAATACAGTTATTGCATGTGATATTCATAACAGTAAAAAGAAAGGAGCATCAAAAAAATGAGTGTGATAAAATCTATTTCTGTAGGCGATGGTGATATGTTTTACATAAAACACGAAAGTAGTAATTTTACAATAATTGATTGTAATTTAGATGATTTTAATAAAGAAGAGATTGTCAAAGAAATAAAAAATGAATCGAAAGATAAAGATATTATACGCTTTATTTCTACTCATCCAGATGATGATCATATACATGGTTTAACATATTTAGATGAACAAATTGGTATTTTAAATTTCTATTGTGTTAAAAATAAAGCAACTAAAAGTGAAGAAACAGATGATTTTAAAAAATATTGTGAATTAAGAGATTCAAGCGAAAAGGCATATTATATTTATAGAAATTGTTCACGATGTTGGATGAATAAAAATGATAAAGAAAAGGATTATGGTTCATCAGGAATATTTATTTTATGGCCTATAACAGATAATAATGATTTTAAAGAAGAGTTAGAAAATGTTAAAGATGGGAAAAGTCCAAATAACATATCACCTATTATTAAATATACTTTAAAAAATGGAGTTACTATATTGTGGTTTGGTGATTTAGAAAATGAATTTATGGAGAAAATTAAGGATGTAATAGAATTACCTAAAGCAGATATAATATTTGCGCCTCATCATGGGAGAAATAGCGGAACAATTCCAAAGGAATGGATGGAATCTATAGATCCTAAAATTGTTATTATTGGGGAAGCTCCTTCTGAAAAAATTAATTACTTATCTGAATACAATACCATTACACAAAATACAGCAGGAGATATTATACTAGATTGCGAAACAAAAAAAGTTGACTTTTACGTTTCAAATGAAAAATATTCTGTTAATTATTTAGATGATGAAGATAATGCTAGTATAGATAATGCACATTATATTGGTACATTAAATTTATAGTTATAATTTTTGACTACCTAGAATATCAATAAAATTGATAGGATATTATAGTAAGTATTTATATATAGAAAATATTAAAATCTATTTTTGAAGTATTATCTAAAAATATAATGTAAAAGTTGTTGGAGATGATTATTCATCTAGAAGAATTTTAGATGTTATAGTAACTCTATTATCATGTTATTAATGACAATAATAAAAAATCAGTAGCTGCAAAAAAGCACCTGACATTAGGTCATGGTGCTTTTTCATCCAGTTTGGATTTCTCGTTTGATTAATTACTATTCTATCATATAAGTATAAAAATTAAAGAGAATATTAATGTATTGGAGGAATTATGTATAATTTTTAGATGCTATAGAATTTGAATATCTTTGTAAAGATGTGATGTCTAGAAAACTTAATAAAGAATTTCAAAGATTTATTGTGGGAAGAAATAAAGATGTAATATGGATGATTAAGAAAGGATTATTGACAGGTAAAAGAAAATCCTAGTGAATATTATGTTTGTTGTTATAAAAAACTCACAGCAGATAATAAAGAAGAAATTCAACGAATCTTTTCTAAATATATGAAATCAATAGCTAACATTATAGATCTTATTGATATCAATGATTTTTTAGATATCGAGGGAAACAGAGATATTTTGAAAAGACACTATAAACTTTGGTTAGGATCAACGAATATTCTTGAAAATATGTTATCTAATGATATTAGTATGGACACTAAAGTTTTAATAAAAGATATCAAAGATAAAGCAAATATGTTAGTTGAAACATCTATCTATCATCAAGCCATAGAATGTCTAGAAAGAAATAATGTTTTAATTCTTATAGGTAATCCTGGTATTGGTAAAACAACGACTTCATTTATGGTTATTTTAAATTATATAATGCAAGATTATAAATTAAAATATTCAACAGATTGTATGAATATTTTAATTTAAAAAAGCTATATCACAGAGTTCTAATGAAAAAGAAATTATTTATTTAGATGATTGTTTTAGTCAAGCTTATTTTAAAATGAAAGAATCTGATTATTATAGCGTAGCTGACCAATAATTCCAATTAGGTTGATCAATCATATAATAGAGTCTTCTTTTGCTGTAAAATTAAAATGTAGATAAGCAACATATCTACAAATATTTTTGTATTTAGGTACAAAAACTTTTTATATAACTAATTATATCGATTATCGACAATAAGGAATAAATTTTATTTTTTAACTCATATTATTACTGAACTGCAGTATTTTTTACTCAACGACATTACTTTATTTTTTTATGTCAAAAAAAGGAGAAAAATGTTTCTTTTGAAAAATGATTATGCTATAGTGGTGTCGTGGATTAGTATAATCTATGGTTATAAAGAAGCTTAGCTTTTTGCTTTTTTATATATGTAGGATAAAAAGGAAAATTTATGGAAGTAGAAGAGGATTTAGATATTCATTATTATGTTTTATATTGTCAGAGTTTGAAAATAGAAAAGCTTTATTATGTATTTAACAATCAAAAAGATGTAGAGGCTTTTATCCCAAGATATGAAAAATATATTAGATCAAAAGATAAAGTCATCATTAACCCTATGTTTCCTGGATATCTCTTTATTAAAACAAGTAAAGATCAAATAGAATTTGATACAATGCTTACTTTAATGTATGAACAAAAAGATGGTGTCATTAAAGAATTAAAAAAAGATGAGGTATCTGCACTTACAAAAGATGAAATACATCTCCTACATTTATTACTTAATAAACACTATATATTAAAGATTTCTAAAGGATATAAAGAAGATGGAAGATTAATACTTACTGAAGGTCCATTGATGAAACTTCAAGAACATATTACTGCTATCATTCCTAAAGATCATTTAGCAATCTTAAATATTAAGTTTTTAAATAGGAAAATAAAAGCAGGTTTAGAAATGCAAAATAGGAATCTATAGAGTAGGGGTAGCCGCCTATATTGATTATTTGAATATAGTTTATTTAGTCTAATATAAATACTTATTAGATAGGTAAACTATATTCTTTTTTTACAAAAATAGAGGGGAGAGGATATAGATGAAAAAAATAGAATATGAAAAATGTGTTGTATGTCATCAAGAAACAGAAGTTAAAAAAGATGAACCAATACAAAAATAGACAGTTTTGTGTAGTTGGTGCAGGTCAATTATGTCAAAAGTGTTTTAAAGAAATATATAAAGATCAATAAGGAAGTTGGGGAATATGGAAATAGTACAAGAAGAGTATCAGGATGAATGGATTAATCTTGAAAAAGAGAAACCAGTCTATTTTTTTGTTAAAAGAGTTATTGATATTGTTTTATCATTATGCGGGTTGATTGTTTTATCACCTGTTTTTTTATTAATTGCAATTTTAATAAAAAAGGATGATGGTGGAGATGTTTTTTATAAACATAAAAGAATAGGTCATATGAATCAAGATATTTATTTATATAAGTTTAGAAGTATGACAAGTAAATATAAAACTTTTGATGAATTTTATCAAACATTATCGATTGAACAAAAAGAAGAATGGGATGAAAACTTTAAGTTAGAAAATGATCCTAGAATTACTAAAATTGGTAATTTTTTAAGAAAGACTTCTTTAGATGAATTACCACAAATAATTAATATTTTAAAAGGTGATATGTCTATTATTGGTTCAAGACCTGTTGTTGATGATGAAATAGAAAAGTATGGAAAAGATAAAGCTAAGTTTTTATCTGTCAAACCAGGACTTACAGGATATTGGGCTGCTAATGGAAGAAGTGCTACTACATATGAAGATAGAATTAATATGGAGCTTTATTATGTTGATCATTGTTCTTTATTATTAGATATTCAAATCTTCTTTAAAACAATTTTATCTGTTTTAAAAAAGGAAGGTGCGAAATAGTGGAGAAAGGACACACACAGATAAGAATACTTCAAATATTATCTAAATTTGATAATGGTGGAATTGAATCGTTTATAATGAATTATTATAGGTCATTAGATAAAAATAAATTTCAGTTTGATTTTGTATGTGATGAAAATTCAACTATACCATATGAAAATGAAATAAAAAAATTGGGTGGTAAAATATACAGACTGCCATCATGTATGCATTTATTTAGATATACAAAAGAAATGATGTATTTAATAAAAAAAAATAAATATCAAATTGTTCATGCAAATATGAATACGTTAAATGTAATTCCATTATTTTCATCTTGGCTAGCTAAAGCTCCTATTAGAATTTGTCATAATCATTCAACGATAGGTAAAGGTGAGTATAAAAAGAATATTTTTAAATATATTTTAAAGCCCTTTTCAAAAGTATTTCCCACTCATTTATTTGCGTGCAGTTTACATGCGGCAAAATGGATGTATGGTGAAAGAACTGTAGATAGGGGAGAAGTATATATTATAAAAAATGCAATAGATATTAAAAAATTTTTATTTAATGAAAGCCATAGAAATAAGATAAGAGACCAATTGAAAATTGGTAATGATACGATTGTTATAGGTCATGTAGGTAGATTTTGTTATCAAAAAAATCAAGAATATCTCTTAGAAATATTTAAAAATTATAAAATTAAAAACAATAATTCAAAATTAATGTTAATAGGTGATGGAGATAAGACAAACTTTAAAAGTTTAATAAGTAATTATGATTTAAAAAGTGATGTGATTTTATTGGAATCTAAAAATAATATACAAGATTATTATAGTGCAATGGATGTATTTATACTTCCTAGTAGATATGAAGGATTAGGAATGGTTGCGATTGAAGCACAAATAAATGGTTTGTATTGTTATTTATCAAATATGGTTCCTAAAGAAGCTATAATTTCTAAAAATTATAGTTTTTTTGATTTAAAAAATAAAGATATTGACATAAGAGTATACAATCGAAATACAATTAAAAATAATATTAATTTTGAAAGTTATGATATCGATAAAGCTTGTAGATATTTAGAAAATATCTATACTTCTTTGCTAGATGAAATGGAGGAATAAAATGATAAAGGTGTGTCACGTTGTTAGTGGATTAAGATCAGGTGGAGTGGAATCGATGATATATAACTATACTAGTCATATGAGAAAAAATTTTGAATGGCATGTTTTGTATCAGCATCAACCTTCTAAAAAAAATGTAGATGAGTTTACAAAGTTGGGATTCAAATTAAAAAGAATTCCTTCTAAAATTAAGCATCCTATAAAAAATTATAAAGCTACATATAAATATTTAAAAGAAAATAATATTGAAGTTGTTCATTGTCATATGACATTAATGAATATTTTTCCATTAATAGCAGCTAAAAAATGCAATATCAAGATAAGGATTAGTCACTCTCACAATTCAGATGTTCAAGATAAAAATATTTTAATAAAAATATTTGAACATATATTAAAAGTGGTATGTAATAGATATTCTACAATTAATATAGCTTGTGGAAAAGATGCAGGTGAATATATGTTTCTAGATAATAAATATTGTATTTTAAATAATGCATTAGATTTAGAAAAATATAAGTACAATATAAATTTTAGAAATGAAATAAGAACTAAATATATGATTAAAGACAATGAGATATTATTAGGCCATATAGGTAGATTTACATATCAAAAGAATCAAGAATTTTTATTAGATCTTATTAATAAACTACCATCAAAATATAAATTAATGATGGTTGGAGATGGAGAAAATTTTGAAAATATTAATAAAATGATAATAGATAGAAATTTAAAGGATCGAGTGGTGCTTACAGGAATTGTAAATAATACAAATGAATTTTATAGTTCTTTTGATTTGTTTGTATTACCAAGTAGATGGGAAGGACTTCCTGTTGTTGGATTAGAAGCACAGGCTAATGGACTTTATTCTGTTATGTCAAATAATATTGATAAAAATGTAAATATTATAAACAAAGTTGATTTTTTAAATATTGATAATATAGATAAATGGGTTGAAGTTATAAACTTTATAATAAATTCAAAAAAGAATATTAACAGAGAACAAGATACAGCTCTATTTGATATTAATGGAATTAATATAGAAATAGAGGCGGATAAATTAGAAAAAATATATTTAGGAAAGGAATAAAATATATGAAAGAAAAAGTAGCTATATGTACTTTGTATGATTCAATTAATTGTGGAACATTTTTACAGGCATGGTCATTAAAAAAAAATTTAGAGAGAATGGATTGTGATGTTTTTTTTGTTGAATTGAAGAATAATAATTCGTCAATATCAAAAAAAAATAAAGTATCAAAAGTGACTATTAAGGAAATTATTATAAAATTAATAAGGAAAATAAAATTACAAATTAAATTTAAAAAGTTAAAAAGTGAATTTAAACTAATAAGTTTGGATGATTTAAATAATGACAATGCAATGAAATATGTATTTGTAGGTAGTGATGAATTATGGAATATAAAAAATGATTCATTTCATCATTATAAAGAGTTTTTTGGATATAATTTTAAAAATAAAAAGATAATAGCATATGCACCTAGTGCAAATGATGTTACTGCGAATGATTTAAAAAAATATGATAGTTCAATTAATTTTGATAATTTTTATAAGCTTTCATGTAGAGACAAAAAGACTATGCACTTATTACAAGCATATAAAAAAGAGCAAATAACTAAAGTAGTTGATCCAACTATGTTGGTTTGTGATTTTTCTGAAATAATTGTAAATAATAATCTTAATAATTATATCCTTGTGTATGGACATGAATTTACTGATGAGCAAATTAGAAATATAGTCAATTTTTCAAAAGTAAATCGTTTAAAAACTGTATCAGTAACAAAATATTTTTCTTGGTGTGATAAAAATATAGTAGCATCCCCGGGAGAATTTTTAGGATATGTAAAAAATGCAAAATATGTAATAACTGGAACTTTCCATGGATCAGTATTTTCAATATTGATGAAAAAAAACTTTGTTGTGTATTTGAATAATGGTAATAAAATTTTAGATTTGCTTTCTGACTATCATTTAGAAAATAGAATTGTTCAAAGTAACAATAGTATAGAAGAAATACTACAGACTACCATTGATTACGAGGAAGTATATAAACTATTAGAAGATAATAAGATGCAATCTGTAACTTATATAAAAAATGCGATGAATAAGGAGTAAATATGAAAATTGTATATATTGTTAAAACAAAATTACATTATTATCCACCATGTATATCTCAAATTAGGATGATTAAGAAATTAGGTGGAGATATTGAAGTTATTTATGGAACATGTGATGAAAAAACACGACAACTTTTAGAAAAAGAAAATATTAACTGTATCAAAGTTGGAAATTTAAAAGACGAGAATCCAAAAATTATTGAAAAAGGATTAAGTTGGTTAAATTATAGAAATTCATTATTAAAAAAAATGAAGCAATATGAGAAAGAGAATACTGTTTTTTGGTTTGGAACAGCTGAATCGCTTATGCCTATGAAAGGATTGCTTCATAAATATAATTATAATGCAACAATTTTAGAGTTGTTAGATGATGATGATTTAAAAAGAAAACTATTAAAAAAAATGCTTAAAAATGCAAAAGTTGTATGTTGTTGCGAAGAAACAAGAGCATGGTTGATGAAGTATTGGTATGAGTTAAAAGAATTACCTTTTGTTTTTCCTAATAAACCATTTGATCAATTAACAAAAAAAAGATGCAATCCAACAATAGATGAAACGAAAAAAATTATTAATGATATAAAAAACAGTAACATCTTATTATCACAAGGCGTGTTACAAACTCCAGAAGAATTAATAGAATTTGCAAAAGCGCTTAATAAAACAAAGAATAAGTACAAATTTGTATTAATGGGAATTGATAAATATAATTGTGTAGAAAAATTAAAAGAATACTATAATGATATATATTATATTCCTTATATTCCATCACCTTTTCATTTGGAAATAACAAGTTATGCAAGAATTGGAATTAATTTTTATAGACCAAATTGTTTAAACAAAGCATTTTGTGCACCAAATAAAATTTATGAATTTTCCGGATTTGGTATACCAATAATTGGAAATGATATACCAGGTTTAAAAAATACAATAGGTTTAAATAATGCAGGAAAATGTATAGATTTAACAGAAGAAAATATAATAAAAGCAATAAATGAAATTGATGAAAAGTACGAATATTATTCAAAAAATGCATATAATTTTTTTTCAAAAACAAATAACCTAAATACAATGAAAAAATTATTGAAAAGGAATGAATATATTGACTAGCATAAATGATAGAGAATCAAATACTATAATAACAATTTTAAATATTATTTTTTGTTTTTCATGCTTTGAAATAGAATATTTATATCATTTTAGTAAAATATTCAAATTTATGTACATTTTTTTACAAGTTTGTATAGTATTTTCAATTATGTGTTTTTTTTATTTTAAATTAAAAAAGATTAATTATTTTGATATATTTGTATTTATTTTTATTTTTTTTGAATTTTATAGTTCTTCGATAAATCATCAAATAAATATTTCATTATTGATAAGTACAATAAAATTATTAGCATTATTCTATACAGCTAAATTTGGAATTAGCTATAATGTAAAGCAATATGTTAAAGTGTTTGCAAATTATTTAATGATTATTACATTTTTAAATACAATTAGTTCAATACTTGTATATCCAAATGCACTTTTTTATGATCAATCAGATTTATTATCACCATTATTTTTTATAGGTGGAGATAATACTTCAATAAGAATTTATATATTATGTATATTATTTAACTTTTTAAATTATAATTTTTTACAAACTAATTTTAAAATAATAATTACAAATTTAGCAAATATGCTTTTATTTTGTTTAGTAAGAGATTTAGGAACAGGGAAAGTATGTTGGTTAATAATTGTTTTTGGAATTATTTATCTAATGTTAAAAAAGACAAAAATACCTCGAAATATAATATATATTATTTTAATAGTACAAATAGTTTTGTTTGTTATCCTAGTTTTAATAAGTAATATTGATATTTTTTCATATTTTATTATTAATGTATTAAATCGTGATTTAACTTTGACTGATAGGACTGTTATTTGGAAAATCACTATTGAAAAAATTATACAAAAGCCTTTATTTGGTAATGGATATGTTTATGGTAAAGACTTTCAAAGAATGTTGCCATATATTATTGGCGTTAATGCACACAATACTTATTTAATGATTATGTTTATTGGTGGTTTTGTGCTATTTTCAGTACTTATTATTATTTTTATTATTACAATAAAAAAATATGATAATAGAGACCATAAAAAATTAATGTTTATTTTACCGTTAATGCTATTTGTTATGATGACTAGGGCACAAGTAGAAGGAGGAGATATAAATTATATAATTTTTTTAGTTTATATGATATATAACTATAAAAATTTAGAAAGATATACATGTAGTTTTAAAGAAAGGAGAAAACAAATCAAATGCAAAATAGATTAAGTCATATACTTAATTCAAAAATAATAAAAAATAGTTTTTGGTTAACTATATTACAATGTGTAAATACAATTGTACCAATGCTAACAATTCCATATATAACAAGAGTACTTGGAACAAGTGAGTATGGAAATTTTTCTACTGCTTTAAATTGGATTATTTACTTTCAAGTAATAGTTGAGTATGGATTTGGATTGACTGGTGCAAAAAAAACTGCAGTCGCAAATGATCATAGTCAAGTACAAAGAATATATAATAATATTATTTCGTCAAGAATTTTACTTCTTATTTTTACTTTTATAATTTTGAATATGATTCAAATTATTTTTAAATTCACATTAAAAATATATATATGTATGCTTTTGTTATTTTTAATGATAATAGGAACTAGTATACAATTAACATGGCTCTTTCAAGGAAAACAAGATATGAAATTTATTACTTTTGTTAATACTTTTTCTAGAATTGTTTCTGTTATTTTTACATTTTTATTTGTAAAAAGAGCAAGCGATATATACATTTATTGTATTTTTTATTCTTTTACAATATTACTATCTAGTTTAGTAAGTATTTTTATAGCTCACAAAAAATATAGATTAAAGTTTGATTTTAGTAGTATTGGAAATATAAAAAATGAATTACACGAAGGTAAATATTTATTTTTTTCTTCAGCAATGTCAAAAATATTTAGTGGTTTTGGTGTTACGATATTGGGGATTTTTTCAACATCATCTATGGTTGGAATATATTCTGCAATATATAAAATTCCATATATTTTAACAATGTTTTTTTCACCAATTTCACAATCTTTTTTTCCATTTATTAGCAAAGAATTTAGTGATTCATATACGAATGGAATAAAAAAAATTAAACAGGTATGTGTACCTGTTTTTTGTTTATTCGTTTTTTTTTCAATTTGTATAATATTATTTAGAAAAATATTGATTTTTATTCTTTTTGGGGAAGAATATTTAGAGTATTCAATAATTGTAATTCCTATGATTTGTCAATTTATATTTGCAATGATAAATAATTTTTTAGGAGTTCAATATTTAGTTGCCAATAATCAACAAAGTCTTTATTCAAAAGCTTTTTTTGTAGGATGTCTAGGTATAGTTATTTCAAATTTGATTTTATGTTCTTTTTTTGGAATATATGGAGTTTCAGTTGCAAGTTTTGTAGGAGAATTTATTTTAACTTTATCATTAGTATATGAAATTAGGAGAGATTTAAAATTATGAAAAAAATAATGTTAGTATTTGGAACACGTCCAGAAGCAATCAAGATGTGTCCATTAGTAAATGAATTAAAAAAACACGAAGAATTAGAAACAGTTGTTTGTGTTACAGGACAACATAGACAGATGTTAGATCAGGTTTTACAGGCATTTAATGTAAAACCTGATTATGATCTTTCTATCATGAAAGATAAACAAACATTGTTTGATGTAACAACAAACATCTTAAATAAAATTAAAGATGTACTTGAAGAAGTCAAGCCAGATGTAGTATTGGTTCATGGAGATACTTCCACAACCTTTGTTACTGCATTGGCTTGTTTTTATTTACAAATTCCAGTAGGACATGTAGAAGCAGGATTAAGAACTTATGATATCTATTCTCCATATCCGGAGGAATTTAATAGACAGGCTGTGGGAATTGTCGCAAAATATAATTTTGCACCTACAGAAATGAGTAGACAAAACTTATTAAATGAAGGAAAAAAGGAAGAAAGTATTTTTGTTACAGGGAATACAGCAATCGATGCTTTAAAAACAACGGTAAGAGAAGATTACAGTCATCCTGAATTGGAATGGGCAAGTGATTCTAGATTAATCATGTTAACAGCTCATAGAAGAGAAAATCTAGGAGAACCTATGCATCATATGTTTAGAGCAATCAGAAGAATCATTGATGAACATGATGATGTAAAAGTAATCTATCCAATTCATATGAATCCAGTTGTAAGAGAAGCAGCAAAACAAGAATTAGGGGATTGCAAACGAGTACATATTATTGAACCATTAGAAGTGTTAGATTTTCATAACTTCTTAGCAAGAAGTTATATGATTCTAACAGATAGTGGAGGAATTCAAGAAGAAGCTCCATCACTTGGAAAACCTGTATTGGTTATGAGAGATACAACTGAAAGACCAGAAGGAATCAAAGCAGGAACATTAAAATTAGTAGGAACAAATGAAGAAACAATCTATAACAATTTTAAATTGTTATTAGAAAATGAAGAAGAATATAAAAAGATGTCACATGCATCTAACCCATATGGAGATGGAACAGCATGTGAGAAAATTGTAAAAATATTAATCAAGTAAGAGGATGTAGGTAATGAAAGAAAAGTTAAAAAATGTAACATTTTTAAGAAAAATTGTGTTTTTTATAAGAAAAGAATTTTTCATTATTGACTATTTAAAAGATTTTTTCTTTTATAAAAAGAATTATATGTATGCTAAAAATACAAAAAGTAGTGTTGGATATAATATATTATTACAGGTTCATAGTATCGAAAAAGGGCTAATGAGTAAAAAAATGAGACCTTTTGGTAAGAGAAAAATATCTGATTTAAGTTATTTATTAAATCAATTTTTAAATTGTGGTGGAAGTGAAACAGATTATGAATTTATAGTTGGTATTAATGTTTTAAGAGCATATGTTGATGTATATAAAGCTAATGGATGGAATCATAAAAATTATAATGAGTACACGACAGCAAATCAAACTATTTTAAAATATCAAAACGTCGAAAATATAAATATAAACACTATTCATATAAATAAAAATGATATTAATAAATTTACTGACTTTAATTATAAACAATTTGTAAAAAATAGACACTCTGTAAGAAGTTATAGCAAAAGAAAATTAAGTAAAGATGATCTAGAATATGCAATAGAATGTGCTATAAATTCTCCTTCGGCATGTAATAGGCAAATGTGTAAAGTATACTATGTAAAAGATGAGAATAAAAAAAATATAATCATTAATTATGGGTAAGGTTTTGGTAATTTTGAATTAGAAAATGCTAATATATTTATAATTACATATGACACTGCTGCTTTTCATTTTATTGGTGAAAGAAATCAAGGTTATTTTAATGCTGGTCTATTTTCGATGAATTTTGTAAATGCGTTACATTCTCAAGGGATAGGTAGTTGTTTTGTTCAATTTGGAAATAGTAAAAAAGATGAAAACATTATAAAAAAAATATGTGGCATTAGTTCTTCTGAAAGAATAGCAGTATTAGTTTCTGCAGGTTATTATGAAGAAAATATATCAGCACCAAAAAGTCCTAGAAAAGATAAAAAGGATGTATTTAAAATAATAGAATAAATATTTATGTTCCTAGATAAATTAAACCAAATATTTTTTAGGAGGAAGTTATGAAGGTAAGAAAAGCAATTATACCAGCAGCAGGATTAGGGACACGATTTTTACCAGCAACAAAGGCAATCGCTAAAGAAATGTTGCCAATCGTAGATATTCCAACAATTCAATACATTATCCAAGAAGCAGTAGATAGTGGAATTGAAGAAATTTTAATTATCACAAATAGTAATAAACATGCTATGGAAAACCATTTTGATAAAAACTATGAACTTGAAGAAAGATTAAAAGAATCAGGGAAACTAGAACAAGTAAAAATAATCCAAGATATAGCAGATATGGCCAATATCTACTATATCAGACAAAAGGAACCAAAAGGATTAGGACATG
>ERZ857693.1494-NODE-1494-length-28452-cov-6.471106_pt1 | contig 28452 bp, 29 predicted proteins | sample MGYA00519765_ERZ857693 | MGnify/ENA primary metagenome ERZ857693 (study PRJEB31778, sample SAMEA3449354) | human gut metagenome | biome: human gut; feature: human-associated habitat; material: faeces | place: United Kingdom | collected 2010/2012 ... | reverse complement strand
CTTTATTTTTAAGTCTTTTTAAATACTCTTTAATTTTTTCTATTACATCTTCTCTAGTCAACTTATCACCACTTCTACTAATATTTAATTTATCCATTTCTTAATTCCTTCCCAATATATATTCTATATTAGTTTTTTTATTTTTAAATATAATATACATATATTGACCGATATTGCGAAAAATGTCCTTACATCAGTTTTTTTCTGATATAAAGACACCTTAATTTTACTATAATTATTTATACCATTCTTTTCGTCTGGTTGAAAGATATGGAACTTTCTATTTTAAACTAATCTCTCCATTTTCGCCTGTTATAATAGCTGTCTCATAAAATTTCTTCACAGCCTTTATCATTAATTCTGTATCTTTTATTCCTGCCGTCTCGTATGGCGAATGCATTGCAAGCTGTGCAAGTCCTATATCTACTGTATTAAGTGATATATGACTGTTTGAAATATTTCCAAGAGTTGAGCCACCCGGAATATCTGAACGATTTACATATGACTGAACAGGCACTTCCGCTTTTTTGCAAATTTCCTTAAATGGATTGTAGGAATTTTTCTTAATGTCCTTTTCCAAATCGTCATAGGCATCTAAAATATAAATAAATTTTCCAAGGAAAAATCCCATTCTCTCCAGAGTAGCTGACCAGCAGTCATTAACCGGAACAAATATAATAGCCATGATTTTGCCAAAAATTCCTGAAACGACGTCGATACCTTGCTCATTTTTATGCTCACATCTGTTTAATTCATCTAACAGGTGTGCAATGTCGTCAGCTTTTTGTTTATAATCAGAATTGTCCCACTTTAGTAGTTTAGAAAAAGCGAGTTTTAAGACATTGTGGTCATCTTTCCAATCATCAATGGCTTTGAAATGGGCCAAAAGAACATTCATGTCAGCAACATAATCGGTGTATTTACTGCTAATCATAAGATGCTTCTTTGTAGGATGAGCCATACAACGATGCTGTTCCTGAAAAACTTCCGGTTCATAAAGGGCAGTAAGCAACATAGACAGGAAAGTCATATCATAGGTGAGAGTAAACTGTCCCCGGAGGCCATATCGTTTCTTTAAAGTATGGCAGAGACCACAGTAATATCCTTTATATATATCAAACTCTTTAAATTTTAATTCAGGTTTGTTAATTACAACATATCCAAACAAAGTTTAACTCCTTTTGATGAATCTTGTGTTACATTTTGGACATCTGATTTCAATTTTCCCATGTCCTTTAGGAATTCTGATTTTCTGCCCGCAGCCCGGACACTTGAAAAACTTATAATACTTTCGCTGAGTTGCATATTTTTCAGCATTTTGACGGGAATTTTTGAAACGTCCCGTAAATTTCAGGAATTTTTCGTTTTCCGCAGCTCTCTTATAGATATTTCTTGAAAACATTCTAAAGTATATAATTATTATAGATACTAGAATAAGAAAGCTTAAAAGACCATTTAAACGTCCGTGTATAAAAAATGAAAGAATACATAATACAAATGTCAAGCCAAGCATAAACCTTGAAAGATTGTCAATTCCGTATCTTCCATACATAAAGTTAGAAAATTTATTTCTCCAATTCATAAAAAGCACCTCGTTTATCAATATATACTCCATATTAGCTTTCGAAAAAAATAAAATCAATAATATGTGAAGAGATTTAACACTTAAGACACAAAAGTTAACAAATAGGACAAAAAAGAAAAGCAAAAAATACAATAAAGTTAACAACTACAAACAATAAAATCAAAAAACAGGAAAAAAGTAATAAAAAATAGGAAGAAATAAATTGGAAATAATTCGAAAAAGTGGAAATTTTGTTGAAATGTATATAAATATAAGATATTATTAAAACGAATGCATACAGGAATAATAAAAAATAATTGAAAGGAGAAAAGCAATGCACACAGAAAAGAGCAGTTGGCTGAAACATTGGGATTTTATCGTTGCCGATTTAATCTGTCTTAACATAACTTTCTTATGTGCTTACTGGTTAAGAAACGGCTTTAGAAATATGTACGCTTTATCAGGCTATAGAATGCTTGTTTATGTAGCCATAATTCTGCAATTGTTTATTTCTTTTTCTTCTAACAATTATTCTGGAATTCTCAGAAGAGGATATTTGAAAGAATTTAAAGTGGTATTAGTTCAGAATATTGAGTTAATTGCATTTATGTTTGGATATATGTTTGTGTTACAGATAGGAGAACAATTCTCAAGAATTATGCTTCTGGCGTTTTTCTTTATGAATACTCTGGCAATTTATCTGGCACATATAATTCTTAAAAAAATCTACAAAAACAAAAATACAACAGGCGAAGGACAAATAAAAATGCTTGTGGTTTCTAGTGAAAAATATGCTGGTGAAACAATTGAAAAACTTTTGAATGGTACGGATAAAAGTTTCGATATAATAGGCATTTCATTGATTGATGGGGATGGAAGGACGAAGGGGCTGGAAGGAATTCCTGTTGTGGCAAATGGCACAGAAGTGTATGAATACGCATGTAGAAGCATAGTAGACAGTGTACTACTATGTGAGGATATGAATAGACAGGAAGAAATTGAAAAAATGACAAACAAATTTCTTCAGATGGGAATAACTGTAAATGTTAAGATGAATATGTTTGCCGGAGGACTTCCTAATGTATCTTTTGGACATATTAATGATATAAATATTTTAACAACAAGCATAAAAACGATTTCATCCTTTGAAATGTTTTGCAAGAGAGCAGTTGATATATGTGCCGGACTGGTAGGATGCATAGTTACGGGAATCCTGTTTATATTCCTTGCACCGGCAATAAAGATATCAGATCCAAAAGGACCTGTATTTTTCGGTCAGGAGAGAGCAGGAAAAAATGGGCGCAAGTTTAAAATATACAAGTTTCGTTCCATGTATTCTGATGCAGAAGAAAGAAAAAAAGAATTAATGGAGAAAAACAAAATGGATGGTCTTATGTTTAAGGTGGATGCAGATCCCAGAATCATTGGAAGCGGACCGGACGGTACACGTAAGGGATTTGGACATTTCTTAAGAGCATCTTCACTGGATGAATTCCCAAACTTTTGGAGCATACTTAAAGGTGACATGAGTTTGGTGGGGACAAGGCCACCTACGATGGACGAATACGAAAAATATGAACTTCATCACAAAAGCAGACTTGCAATGAAGCCTGGACTTACGGGACTCTGGCAGGTTAGCGGCAGAAGTGATTTTACAGATTTCGAAGAAATCGTTAAATTGGATAATGAATACATAAAAAACTGGAGCATTGCACTGGATATTAAGATTATTGTTAAAACGATAGTTACGGTGATTACAGGAAAAGGTTCACAATAGAAAGAGTACAAATAGTTGACCATTATATGTAATATGATATAATATTCTGCAGTGTATAGTGGCTTTATGCATGATGAGAGGAAAGAGCAGTGATAATTGATTTTCATTCACATATACTTCCGGGAATAGATGATGGAAGTAAGGATTTGGGGACTTCTTTAGAAATGCTTAAAATTAGTAAAGAACAGGGAATTGATTATATGGTTGCCACACCTCATTTTCATGCAACAAGGATTAGTATTAGTCATTTTCTTGAGGCAAGAGAAGAAGCGTACAAATGTGTATCAGAACACAGGGAAAGTGATATGCCAAAACTTATACCCGGGGCAGAAGTGGCTTATTTTGAAGGGATAAGCGAGGCGGAAGAAATTGAGAAACTGACTGTTGGAAATACCGGTCTGTTATTGCTGGAAATGCCCTTTGGACAGTGGAACCAGCCCATGGTATCTGAGGTGGAGAGACTGATTGAAGAAAGACACATACAGATTATACTGGCCCATTTGGAACGATATCTGTTTGTTTCAGGGAACAGGAAATATATGCGCAGAGTAATGGAATTACCCCTTTATGTTCAGATAAATGCCGGAAGTCTTAAAGAATGGAGAAAATCCAAACGTTTGGTAAAAATGTTCAAAAAACAACAGGCTCACCTGCTGGGAAGCGATTGCCACGGCGTGCATTACAGACCGCAGAATTTGGCAGAGGGAAGGCAGATTTTGCAGAAAAAAGCAGGTAGAGAAGTATTAAACAATATAGATTCACTAGGGGCGAAATTATTGTCCATTAATGGTGAACAACAATAATTGGAATGTTTGTATTGGAGGATGAAATGTCAAAAAAAGTGTCTATAATAATTAGTATATTACTTTTTGTCGCATTATTGGCATTAATTATATGCGAGAAAAAGTGGCCTGAAGCAGGAAGTGCTCTGCTGGGGATAGCTTTGAAATAAATAAAATTTTCAGGGACAGAAACAAATGAATTGTAAAAAAGAACATGAAAATAATAAAAAGATATCTAAAAAATCAATAGTCGTTTTGATATTAGTTGTAACAGTCATTGCAGTACTGGGAATTGTTTTATACAGCATAGATAAATCAGGAACAGTGCCGGCTGATAAAAAAAACAGTGACGTAGAAACAATTAAGGTGGGAGATAAGAATTATAAACCTAAAAAAAGCATTGAAACATATCTTTTTATGGGAGTCGATTCCAAAGACAAAATAACTAAAAAAATGGAAGAGCCGGGACAGTGTGACATGTTGATGCTGTTAGTAAGAGACACAAGTGATGATAGTTTTATAACACTTCCCATTAACAGAAATACAATTACCAATGTAGACACTTTAGATGATAATGGAAAGGTTCTAGCTACCACACCGGTTCAGATAGCATTGGCACATGCCAATGGAGATGGAAAAGAATTAAGCTGTCAGAACACTGTAAAGGCAGTATCAAAACTCCTTGGAGGTCATGAGATTGACAACTATATAGCAGTAAACATGGGAGCAATTCCTACCATTAATCATCTGGTAGGGGGAGTTACAGTTAAGATAGAGGATGATTTCTCAAAGTCAGATGCTTCCCTGAAAAAAGGAGAAAAGGTACATCTTTCAGATGAGCAGGCTGAACATTACATACATGACAGAATTAACGTAGGCAAAGGTCTTAATGATAGCAGAATGCGCAGACAATCCACATATGTTAATGCATTGAAACCTATTATGAAGGAGAAGATAAAGGCAGACGGCAAGTTTGCCAATACAATATATGAATCAATAAATGATTATATGGTAACAAATATTGACAAAGGAAGATTTGCAAAAATAGCAATGCTTCTTGCAAATGACAAAGATTCCGGAGAAATCAAAATAACCGGAAAAGAAGATTTGGATGAATTAGGCTGGGAAGAATTTAAACCTGATGAGAATAGTGTTAAGGATGCGATCACTCAGCTTTTTTATAAACAATGTGATTAAAATTATAGGAGAGTATAATGAACAATAATAATTACAAAGACAAAGATGATGAAATCACAATAGACTTAAAGGAAATAGCCTATGTATTAATGGAAAAACTCCATTATATAGTAATGTTTCTTTTGGTGGGGGCTGTTGTGTTTAACATGTATTCTTATTTCCTTATAAAACCTACATATACATCAACATCCAGACTGTATGTGGTTTCAGCTACGAAAGATTCAGTTGTTAATTTTTCGGATTTGTCGGTGGGAACAAACCTGACAAAGGACTATGTTGAACTTTTACTTAGTTATCCGGTTCTTGATAAGGTTAGTGAAAAAATAGAAAAAGACTATGATTACAAAATTTCATCTGAAAGTTTACAAAAGATGATATCACTTGAGAATCCGGAAGATACTCGTATTTTAAATATAAATGTTACAACTACGGATCCTAAGGTGTCGAAAACAATAGCAAATGCATTGGCTGATGAGGCAGTTGAATATATTCCTGATACTATGGGAACATTCAAGCCTAACATAGCACAGGTGGCAAGAGAGGCAAAGATAAAAACAGGGCCAAGTTATCTTAAGTACACGGCAATAGGAGCATTGCTTGGTACACTTTTATGCATGGCATGGTTTATCTTCAAATACCTGTCAGATGATACAATCAAGACAAAAGAAGATATTGAAAAGTATTTCGGTATGACACCGTTGGCAGTTTTACCGTATGTTGAGAAAATTGAAGAATCTGAAAATAGCGAAGAGTAACAGAAGCGAAAGGTAATTGAGGTAATGAAGAAGATAAATGTCGAAACAAAAGAACTTACATATGCAATGGAAGAGGCACTAAACCGACTTCGTGTTAATGTAAGATTTACAGGGGAAGATACAAAGAAAATCATGATAACAAGTACTTTCCCGGGAGAAGGAAAGAGCAGTGTGTCTGTTGATCTGTGGAAAATGCTTGCAGAGGCAGGTTGTCCTACCGTGTTAGTTGACCTGGATATGAGGAAATCCATGCTGGAGCAGAGATATGGATTAAAAGGTGTAGAAAAAAATAATGATATCGGAAGTTACCTTACAGGTACAGCGGAATACGAAGATGTTGTGTATACAACTAACATAGACAATGGATATTGTGTTCCATGCATTAATACTATAGAGGGACCTTCAGTTATATTGGAAAATAAAAGGTTAAAACAGTTTTTAGAAAGATTGTCAGAAGAGTACAGATATGTTATTATAGATACACCACCGCTTGATAGCGTGGCAGATGCCAGCATAGTTGCACCTTTATGTGATGGTGCTATATTGGTAGTGGAAAGTGGAGAAACACCTAGAAAATATATTCAGGAATCCCTGGCACAGATTGAACAGACAGGATGTAAGTTGTTGGGTATGGTGCTTAATAAGGTGAAAACATCTGATGTTATGTACAAAAAGTACTATGGAAAGTATAAATCATATAATTATGTTTATTCAAAGGGTTCCCAAAAATCAAAAAAGAATGTAAAATAAAATTACATAAATTTAATTAAATTTCTATAATAGGAGGAGAAAAATGAAGAAATTAAAGAAAATTTTATCAGTGGCCATGGCAGTAATGGTCATGGCGGTTTCGGCTACTGCAGCATATGCAGCACCATCATCGCCTAGCAAAGTTGCTATTGGAAGTGCAAGCACTACAACATCAAAGGTAACTTTCAACGGAAAGGCTCAGACACCTGAATTTACAATAACAGTTGACGGAAAGAAGATTACATTAAAGAAAGATGTTGATTACAAGATTGTTTCAGGCACAGCTGATTTCGTAAATGCAGGCACATATACAATTACCATTGAAGGTATTGGAAAATACTCAGGAAAGCAGACTATTACATACACAATCGCAAAGAAAGCTAACCCAGCAGTAGTTAAGAAAGCAAAGAAAAAAGGTAAAACTTACACAATCAAAGTTGCAAAGAAATTAAAAGGTTCAAAGGTTAAATTCAGCAAGAAGAGTACAAAGAAGAAACTTAGAAAGTACATCAAAGTAAATAAGAAGGGTAAAGTAACATTCAAGAAGAATGCTCCAAAGGGCAAGTATAAGATCAAAGTTACAGTTACACTTAAGAACTACACAACAAAGACAAAGGTTGTTATAATTAAGAAAAAATAAAGAACTATAGGGTCTTCATGGAAAAATGAGGATGTAAGGATTCCCTCCATATCATATTAGTGTATGGAGGGAATATTATTGTGAGAAACAAAGCCGATGCCTGATTTTAATTATGTCAGGGAATGTGGCTATGGTGAGATGAATTAGAAAAACACGAAAAGGGAAAAGAATAATTTGAAAGAGAACAGGTTACGAAAAAAAAATAATTTTAATATAGCCATGTTGGGACAAAAGAGAATTCCTTCCAGAGAGGGAGGGGTTGAGGTTGTGGTGGAAGAACTTGCCACCCGAATGGTAAAAAATGGAAATAATGTTACCTGTTATAATCGTAGGGGACATCACGTAAGTGGAAAAGAATATGATGCCCGGAAAATCAAAGAATATAAGGGAATAAGAATAAAAACTGTTCCAACAATAAATTGTCGTGGCTTGGCGGCAATGTCATCATCGGTGTTTGCGGCTATCAGAGCAGCCTTTGGAAAATATGATGTGGTTCACTTCCATGCGGAAGGACCTTGTGCTATGTTGTGGTTACCTAAATTGTTTGGTAAGAGATGCATAGCAACTATACATGGACTGGATCATATGAGGGCAAAATGGGGAAAGCTGGCAAGCACTTATATTATGTTAGGGGAAAAGTGTGCGGCGAAGCATGCAGATGAAATTATAGTTTTAAGCAAAAGTGTGAAAGATTATTTTAAGGAAACATATAATCGTGACACGGTATACATTCCTAACGGAGTAAACCGCCCTGAAATAAAAGGAACAAACGAAATAGAAGAAAAATGGGGTCTGAAAAAGGATAGTTATATTTTATATTTAGGCAGACTGGTGCCTGAAAAAGGAATAAAATATCTGGTGGAAGCATTTAAGGATGTGAAAACTGACAAGAAACTGGTTATTGCAGGAGGAAGTTCAGATACTGATGAATTTTCCAATGAATTAAAAGAAATGGCCGGAGATGATGAAAGAATAATATTTACCGGATTCGTTCAGGGAGAACCACTGGATGAATTGTATGGTAATGCATATATATATACGCTTCCAAGTGATTTAGAGGGAATGCCTCTTAGCCTGTTGGAAGCAATGAGTTATGGAAACTGCTGTCTTGTATCAGATATTGAAGAATGTGCTTCAGTGGTGGAAGATAAGGCAATAGTGTTTGAAAAGTCGAATGTAGAGGATTTAAGAAAGAAGCTGCAGGAGGCTTGTGATGATAATGAAATTGTAGAAAACTATAAGAAAAACGCTGCAGATTTCATCTGTGAGAAGTATAGTTGGGATGATGTGGTGGAGAAAACGATGGAGTTGTATAGAGGATAGGAAAAGAGTTATAAAATAACGAGGAGCATAGGCATGATACGCATACTACATTCTGTTAGCAACATGGATCGAGCGGGAATAGAGACAATGTTGATGAATTATTATCGACATATGGATAGAGACAAAATTCAGTTTGATTTTTTGTGTAATAAAGAAAAACCAGGGGCATATGATAAAGAAATTCTTCAGATGGGAGGGAGAATATATCATACCCCCGGGTTAAATCCTATAAAATATCCTAAGTATTTAAAATACATGAAGGAAGTTTTTGAAAAAAACGGTAAATATTATATAGTAGAGGCACACAATGGGGCATTGGGCGTTTATGCGCTTCATGCGGCAAAAGTAAATAATATACCAATCAGAATTTTTCATGCACATGGAGCAAGTATAACAAAAGATTGGAAATTGCCAATTAAATTAGTATGTAAAGCAATGCTGCCAGCAAATATGAATTATCATTTTTCCTGTGGAATTGCTGCGGCTAAGTGTTATTTTGGCGACCAAGTAGTAAAAAATGATGATTATGAGTTGATTCCTAATGCAATTGATGTTCAGAAGTTCGTTTTTAATGAAAATACTAGAAAAAAAATAAGGTCACAATATAATATGGATGGAAAACATGTTATAGGGCATGTGGGGCGTTTTATGAAACAGAAAAATCATACATTTTTGATTGATGTATTTGAAAAAGTGGCACAGAAAGATAAGAATGCTTTGATGGTTTTGCTTGGTGATGGGGAATTAATGGATGAAATTCAAAAAAAAGTACGTGATAAAAAACTCAACGAAAGAGTAATTTTTGCGGGAAATGTAGCAAATGCAAATGAGTGGTATAATGCATTTGATGTTTTTGTGTTGCCATCAATTTGGGAAGGACTTCCAGTTGTTGGTGTTGAAGCACAGGCTAATGATTTGCCGTGTATCTTCTCAGATAGTATTACTAGAGAAATAGAACTGCTAGAAAAAACAAAATTTATTTCTTTAGATATGGATGTTAATGTGTGGGCAAATGAAGTGTTAAATAAGTTTGAGTATACAAATCGAAAAAATAATGCAGAATTAATTACTGCAAGAAATTATAATATAGAAATTGAAGCAAAGAAATTGCAAGAACGGTATTTACAGCTATACAAGGAGGAAAAATGAGAATAGGCATATTAACACATCACTATATAAATAATTTTGGAGCTTTTTTACAGGCGTATTCATTGCAGGAAGCAATAAAGGAAATATATCCTAAAGCTGATGTATATATAATTAATTGTGTTAATATTAAGCACTTTGTTATTAATACAGGGGGGTGGTTTCGATTTTATAAAAAGAAAGAAAATATAGCATGTTGGGTAAATAAAATCAAATTACCTTGGACTTTTGCCAAAGAAAGAAAGAAGCATATGAGTTTGACAAGTATTTGCTATAATGCCAAAGGAATAGAAAAATTCAACATGGATTATATAGTAATTGGAAGCGATGAGGTTTGGAATTATAGTGAAACAAAGGGAAACGCTAAAGTTAAATTTGGTATAGGATTGAATAAAGAGAAACTTATAGCATATGCTCCAAGTGTTGGTGAAACAAAAGGGGTAGATATTCCGGAATATGTGATTAATGGAATTAAAAAATTTAAGGCAGTGTCGGCTCGAGATTGTTTGACAGAAGAACTTGTTGAAAAAATACGAAATGAAGAAATTTCCAGAGTGGTGGATCCAACATTTTTAGTAAAGATACCAGATGAAACTGTTGAAGGTATAAATAGACCATATATTCTTTTTTATTATTGTGATGGTCTAAAGGAGGAAGAAAAGAAAAAGATATTTGCCTATGCTAAAAAGAAAAATATGGATATATATGGCGCTGGAGAATGTGATAAAAAATATTCGAAAATTACAGTTAACCTTACACCATTTCAATGGGTCTGGATGTTTAGAAATGCAGAATATATTATTACAGGAACATTTCATGGAACGGTATTTTCAATGCTGAATCATAGGCAATTTGCATGTTATTTAACGAATCAAAGTAGAATAGAAAAAGTAGGGTCTTTATTAAGGGACTTTGGTTTGAATGAAAAGCAAACAAATGGTACTGCAGAAGAACTTATTAAACAAATTGAAAAAAAAATAGATTATGATGATATTGAAAAAAAGATTAATGTGAGTAGGGAGAAAAGCATAAAGTTTTTAGCTGACAATATTATCTAGGAGTTAAATATACATGGAGAAAATAGTTCTGTTTGATAATAAAATAAATTGTTGTGGTTGTGGAGCTTGTGTAAATGTATGTCCACAAAAAGCAATAGATATGAAGGAGGATGAATGTGGATTTCTTTATCCTCGTGTTGACAAGAAAAAATGTGTAGGATGCAAGTTATGTAAAAAAGTTTGCGAATATCAGAATAAAATGCCACAAAAACAGCCAGTAAAAGTATTTGCTGCAGTGAATAAAAATGAAAGCCAGTTAATGAATTCAGCTTCCGGAGGCGTATTTGCTGCCATGGCAAAACTGATATTAGAAAGTGGAGGAGTTGTATTTGGAGCTGCATTAGATTTTAAAAATGGACATGCAATACCACACCATATTTTTATTGAGAACGAGGAGGAGTTACACAGACTTCAGGGGTCTAAGTATGTGCAAAGTTCCATTGGGAATACATATGTTCAGGCAAAAAAGTTTCTTGAGCAGGGTAGAAGTGTATTGTTTTCAGGAACACCTTGTCAGGTAGCTGGGTTGTATGGTTTTTTAAATAAAGATTATAAAAATTTAATAACAATTGATTTAATTTGTCATGGAGTGCCTAATGCCAAATTCTTTGATGATTATATACAAATAGAAAATCATAGGAGAAGAGGTAAGGAGGTCGTTGGGTATTCTTTTAGAGACAAGAAAAAAGGATGGGGAATGAATGGACGTATTGATATTAAAGATATCAGTGGAAAAATCAGAAAAGTATATGTTCCCGCTAGAGTTAATTCGTATAACACGTTGTTTTTAGATGGGGAAATCTACCGTGAAAATTGTTATGAGTGTAAATATGCAACGAGATGCAGAGTAGGAGATTTGACAATAGGAGACTATTGGGGGATTGAACAAGAACATCCAGAGTTGCTAGGAAAGTATGGATTTGAAGAGAAAAAAGGAATTTCTTGCATCTTGGCAAATAGTAGCAAGGGAATTTTAATTTGTGAAAGAAACTCAAATATGTTGCAACTGAATGAATCTACATTTTCGAAGGTGAGCAATAAAAATGGACAATTAAAAAAACCAACACAAAGAAAGAAAAGTAGGGAAGAAATATTGAAACTTTATTCTAAATTTGGATATGAAAAAATCGAACGTTGGTTTCGGAAGAAATATAAAAAACAAATAATTACACATTTCATATATAATAAGATTCCGAGAAGTGTGAGAATCAAACTGAAGAGAATAGTGAAAGGATAGTTTATTAATGCGTATAAATGTTATAACTCGTCATGCACCTGGAAACTATGGATCATTGTTACAGGCTATTGCAACTCAAAAAATTTTTCAACAGCTTGACTATGATTGTAGAATAATAGATTATATTCCCAAAGGAGAAACTGGGGCAAAAGTAGCATTTACTCAAGTTAAAGAAAAAAAGAATTGGAATAAAAACATTATAAAAAAGATTGCTTATATTTTGTCTAGAGAACCAGAATATCTGGTAATGCATCATAAATTTTTAAAAATGCGTAAGAAATACCTAAATATGACAGAACGTTTTAAAAACAGAGAAGATTTAGAAAAAAAATTCTGCAATAGTAAGGATATTTTTGTAACAGGAAGTGATCAGGTGTGGGGACCAATATCAGATGGAAATATTGATATGACGTACTTTTTAAATTTTCTCCCTGATAATACAACAAAAATTGCATTTGCGTCTAGTTTTGGAAGAGCATATTTTGATGATGAGTCTCTGATTAAAATTAAGAAGAGTTTAAAAATGTATAGTAGTATTGCAGTGAGAGAGGATAAGGCTGTTGAGTTAATTAAAGAGATGGGAATTGAGGCTAAACAGGTTTTGGATCCAACATTATTAATTACAGCGGAAGAATGGTCAAAATATATTAACAAGATTCCCAAAAAACAAAAATATGTATTGGTATATCAAATACATAATAATCCAAATTTGAGTAATTATGCGAAGCAATATGCAAAAAAAGCAAATTTGTCATTAGTTAGGGTCTCTCCACTTTTTCATCAAATTGGAAGAGGGGGGAAGTTTGTGTGGCTCCCCGATATAGACAAATTTTTGAGTTTAATAAAAAACGCAGAATGTCTTATAACAGATTCGTTTCATGGAACAGCGTTTGCATTGAATTTTAATACTCAATTTGTTGAAGTGTTACCTAATACAGGGACTAGTAGCAGAAATCAAAGCATATTAAAATTAACCAATTTAGAAACTAGAATAGTACGTAATCTTGATGATTTCAGTTATATTAATAAAAAAATAGATTTTGCTAAAGTAAATAAAATTATAGAGAAAAAAAGAATGGAGTCGTTAAGTTATTTAAGAAAGATATTGAATGATGAGGAATAAAAATGATATTTAAAAGCAAGAGTATTCGTTGGACAAAATTAAGATTATTTTTTTCAACAAATGGATGGAAAAGAGCGGCATATTTAAAGAAAAAAAAAGTGTTTATGCAGATGGGAAATGGGTGCTACTATCATACAAGAGATTTACCGGCAGAACCATATTTAGTTAAATTACATAATGACGTTAGAATTGCGGCAGATGTAAGGTTGATTACCCACGATATTGCATCATATATGATTAATAATATTTCAAAATACAATAAATACGGAAAAGCAAAATATTATATGGGAACTATAGAAATATATGATCATGTGATGATTGGGGCAGGAAGCAAAATTTTACCTAATGTGAAAATTGGACCAAATGCTATTGTGGCAGCGGGAAGTGTTGTTACAAAAAATGTTCCGCCAAACAGTGTTGTAGCGGGCGTCCCAGCGAAAGTAATAGGTAGTTTAGATGATTTTGCAAAAAAAAGAATAGATAACACAAAGGATTATCCAGACAAAAAAGATGGAATTGATGCTGTTGTTTCCTATTTTTGGAGTGAGAAGAATGAATAGAAGGGAAAAAATATGAAGAAAGTTTTAGTTTTGCTTTCAACTTATAATGGAGAAAAATATTTAAAGGAGCAAATTGATAGCGTATTAGCTCAAAAAAATACTGATGTATCTATCTTAGTTAGAGATGATGGCTCAACAGATAAAACACTTGAAATATTAGAAAAATATAAGAAAGATGGAAAACTTGAGTGGTATACAGGAAAAAATATGAAACCTGCAAAGAGTTTTTTAAATCTTGTTAGATGTGCAGAAACAACATATGATTATTATGCTTTTTGTGATCAGGATGATTTTTGGTATTCTGACAAGATAAGTGAGGCAATTTATGAAATGGAGAAGGAACCAACAATGTTACCGAAACTCTGTTATTGCAATATTGAATTAGTGGATAAGAATAGGCGACATCTTGATGATAGAAAAATTAGCAATAGGTGCAATTTTTTTGATGAGATGTTGCTGACATATTGCGTACCAGGTTGTACTATGGTGTTTAATAGAAATCTGTTAGATATAGTAAAAAAACATATGCCTACAAAAATAACGATGCATGATTGTTGGATTTATTTTGTGTGCGTGGCTGTAGGTGGAAGAATATATTCTACAGAATCAATTGGAATTCAATATAGACAACATGGTGGGAACGTTATAGGCACTAATCATATCAGTGTAAAAAATAAATTTAAAATGATTTTGGGAAAAAGAAAAAGTCCAAGACAGCAAATGGTTGCTGAAATACTTGAACAGTTTACAGAAGATTTAAAAAATGGAAAAAATTTGGAAAGTTTGAAGATATTTTCAAAATATTCAAATTCTTTTATAAGCAAATTGAAAATTTTGAAAATTAAAAATAAAGTAGCACCTAAAAGATCATTTATAAAAGCTAAATTAATGGTTGTGTTTAATTCGCTGTAAGAGGTTGTGTAATGATAGTTTTATTATTGTTTGTTTTGATTTCAACTTATATTATTATATTTAAGAAAAAATATGCATTGTATTATTTCTTCGCAGTATATCCAGTATTACCTGATTATTTTGCAATAGAACTTGGTGGAGGGTTACCTCTACTAAAGGCGAGCAGAATTCTTATTTTATTATTGCTAATTAGTAGTTTGATATATAATAAAGGAAAAGTACATTTACCGATAAAAAGAATAAGAAGAATGAATATGTTAATTCCCTTGTTGATGTATTTTACAGGGAGAATTTTAGCAAATGCATTTTATCTATTGAGGTTATCAGAGTCAATTAATACGGAATTCTCTATTATATTTGAACAGTTGATACTTCTAATTGTGATTTTGCAGTTTATTGACGGGAGAGAACAAGTATTAGGTTGCATAAATGCGGTAGTCTGTGGAAGCGGAGTTGTAGCATGTGTAAGTATTATATCAGTTTTTATAGGGCAGAATATTTTTTACTATTTAGATAATGTTTCCAGGTCAATGTTAATGGCTGCAACTACGAGAATGGGAATAGTTAGAGCTGAAGCAGGATTTGGACATCCTGTGTATTATGGAGTATATTGTGCCCTGGTAATACCATTATCATACTATTTGTATGAAAATAAGAAAAAAAATTCATATTTAGTGATTTGTATTTTGAACATAGTAGCGTTGTTACTGACTGAATCAAGAGGATCAATAGTAGCTTTAGCATTTATGATTGTTATCGCAATAGTTCGAATGAATAAAATTAGAAGGCAAAAAATAATAAAGATAATAATAGTTACAATTGTAATTGTTGGAATGGCATTTATCTTAATACCAAATGTAGCAAATCAGATTTCAGATATTTTTAAATCATTATTTGCTATTATGAATACTAACATTGAAATAGACGATTTTGGAGGAAATTCGTCAACAGGATTAGACTCGCGATTGATTCAATTTACAGGAATATATTGGACGATTATGGGTAACGCAGTTTTTGGATTAGGAGCTTCGTGTCATATTAGAGGAGTGTTGCGATATTATAAGGATACAAAAGGATGGTTTGAGACAACAACAATAGACAACGGATTTGTAGGTTATTTTGTGCAAGAAGGAATATTGGGAACGATAGGATTTTTGGCTTTAATATTTGGAGCAATAAAATCATCGAATAAATTATCGGAAAAAAAGGACAAATCGAATGCGAATAATGTTTTTGTTATTTGCTTTATAGTATATGTTATAGAGATGTTTAGTGTAGCAGATGCTTCTCAAATGTTTTGGCTTACAGTGATTCTGTTTTTGGCATATAATATTGTTGATTCAATACCAAGTGGAAAAATAATGGAGAAAAATAATGGCTAGTTCTTTAAAAAGGGGAATGTTGTATGTATTTATTGCAAATGTAATAAATTTATTTTTCAATTTAATAACAAATTTTATACTACCTAAGGAACTTAGTGTTGAAAGTTATGCTATGATAAAAACTTTTCAATTGTATGTTAGTTACGCGGGATTATTTCATATTGGATTTGTTGATGGAATGTATATCAAGTATGGTGGTAAGTCTGTTAATGAAATTAATAAATTAGACTTGAAAAAGAATTTATATACATTAAGAACTTTTCAAATTGTTGTTACAGTTGTTTTATGTTTACTCTCAATACTTTCAGGTGATATGGTTCTTATTTGTTTTTCAATTTCAATATTGCCTCTTAATTTAGCAAATTATTTTAAACAATTATATCAGGCAACAGGTGAGTTTTCATTATATGGCAAGATAATGAATGCGAGTACAATGTTAATATTTGTAGCAAATATGCTTGGTATTTTTGTTTTGAAGGAAGATAATGGAAATTATTATCTTGTTAGTAACCTTGTTGTTTATGTTGGAATCTGGTTAGTCTTGGAAGTAAATTGCCATAAAATAGTTGGTAGAAACATAAAAACAAAGTTTTTTTCATTTAAAGAATTTCTTGAAAATGTAAAGGCTGGGATTTTACTTACAATTGGTAATCTGTCTTCAATTTTACTTACGAGTATGGATAGGTGGTTTGTGAAAGTGTTTTTAAATACTTTTGCATTTGCTCAATATTCTTTTGCAGTAAGTATGGAGAATTTTATGAATACAGCTATTACGCCCGTAACAGTGACGCTTTATAATTATTTTTGCAAGACAACTAATATAAATCAAATTAGGAAAGTTCGAAATTATGTAATGATTTTTGCGAGTGTGATTGTGGCATGTGCATTTCCGGCAAGATTTATATTAGAAATATATTTAAATAAGTATATTAATTCATTGCAGGTTATGTTTTTATTATTTGCATCTCAAATTTTCTATATTATTATTAAAAGTATATTTGTGAATTTATATAAGGCACAGAGAAAACAAAAAGTATATTTTGTAAAATTAGTAATGGTTATTATAATTGCTTTCATATTTAATATAATTTGTTATAAAGTAGTTCAAGTGAAAGAGAGCTTTGCTGTAGGAACGTTGTTATCTGCGATATGCTGGTATTTTTTGTGTTTACCTGATTTTAAAAAAATAAAATATACTTTTAAAGAAATGATATATCCATTTATACAGATGGTTGCATTTCTAGTTTGCGGATTTACTTTTAATGCAATAGTAGGACTGGCAATATATATTATGTTTACAGTGGCTACAACTTTTATTTTGCTAAAAAAAGAAGTTATAGATATATGGATGGTGTTAGATAAAAGAATGAAAAAATAATATGAAAATAGAGTTTAAGTGGAGATGAAGTAAAAAATGACGATTGATATATTGCAAAAAATTTTAAAGAATGTACTTGCAGCGTTGTATAGACCATTTTGGGCGGCAATTCTGATATCCTTTTTGGCAATGTACTTGTATCTTTATTGCAAGAAAAATAAATGGAAAACTTTCGAAGCTTTAAAAAAAAGCATAGGAGTATGGTTTAAATCATTTAAAGAAGATATTGAATTTCGTAAGATTTTTTTCTTGATGTTTTATGTATCTATGATTTTATGCAGAACTATGTTATATAGAGATTTTTGGACAAACCCATTGAGCGATATTATGGGGGGATGGGGATTTAAGGATGCAGAAGGACAACTTACGACAGAATCAATTGAAAATATTATATTATTTATTCCTTTTATAATGTTAGTTCTGTGGATATTTCAAAAGGAATTGTTAAGAGGGCAGTGCGGATTTTTTCATACAGTATGGACAGCTACAAGAACAGTGGGAATAATTTCATTGGTTATTGAGTTTTCGCAGCTATTATTTCACCTTGGAACTTTTCAAATATCGGATTTGGTGTACAATACATTAGGTGGAACTATAGGTGGAGTTATTTATTATATAATTTATAAAATTAGGCATAAGAATAAATAGTTTTTAGTATACAACGAGTAGAAGTGGTTATCTGTTATATTGGATAACCACTTTTATAGTATTTATTACTTGATGTACTAGCAATTGATTGGTACACTATTAATTGATAGTAAATAAGTATTTGGTGAGGATGAGTAAACGGTATAATAAAACTAGCAGTTTTCGGCAGTTAAAAACCAGCAAAATATATGCATAAGGAGACTGCCTATAGAAAGACAAAAGATAAAGAGATAATACCATTTAGTTCAGATAAAATGATAAGAGACTTTTAGGTAGCAATTGGAGAGAGTTTGCCATATATAAAATTAAGAGAAATTTGATTTATAAAAAGGGAGAGAAAAACAATGGAGAGAATAAGAAAAAACATTAAAGCCAACGTAATAACATGGATGTTGGTTTTTGTATTGTCAATTGGAGGTGTATTGTGTAATACGACAATAGTTGTTAAAGCCGATATGACAGTATATGTGACAAGAACAGGCACAAAGTATCACACGCACAAATGTGGAAATGGTACATACTTTGCGTCAAGCTTGTCGGAAGCAATAGATATGGGATTGGATGCATGTAGCAAATGTTTTCCTAATGGTACACCAAGTAACTCAAGTTCAGGGAGTAATGCCACATCTAGAGTAACAACAAAGCCTAAAGTGGTTAAGCCAATAGAAATAAATAAAACATCATTAATTTTATTAAAGGGTAAATCAAAAAGATTAAAGATTAGACATGCAACACAGTCTATAAAATGGAAATCAAGCAAAAAATCGGTTGCGATAGTTTCTAAAAACGGAAAAGTAAAGGGGAAAAAGGCAGGAAAAGCTATAATTACGGCAGTAGTAGGAGGAAAAACTAGAAAATGTTCGGTAATTGTAGAGGCACCAGAGATTAGCAAAAGTTATATAGACATTAACGTTGGAAAAACAGAAACATTGAAATTAAAAGGATGTAAGCATCATATAAAATGGTATTCATATGACAGTGATATTGTTAAAGTATCAAAAGGAAAAATCATAGCCAAAGACATTGGAATTACAAAAATATATGCTGTATGCCATGGAAGAAAAATTTCATGTCTGGTAAATGTTGACTTACCTGAGGTGGAAAATATTTTCCTTAATAGTTCAGATGTATATATGAATTTAGATGAAAGTCAGAAAATTTATGCTACAATATCTCCTATGAATGCTATGGATTATTATAGTATAATGTGGGTCAGTGAAGATACTAATGTTGTACATGTGATAAGTGGTATTGACGGAAGTGCCACATTGTACGCAATGGGTATTGGTGAAACAAATATAGTTGTGACGATTGGAGATAAGAAAACTAAATGTCATGTAATTGTCCAATAATATTTAATATTAAAAATGTGGAAATAATTTGTATAAATTAAAAAAATGGTTGGAGTTTATGGTGCGTCACTTTTTAATGGACAAACTGAGTCAACCATTTTTCTAATATAAAAAGTATTAAAACTTAAATGTATCCTTCAATCCTACCCACAACTTATCCTTGTCGCTAAGGTTAAGTTCTGTACCATCGTCTAAGCTGTAGCCTTCGCTACTTGCAGAGCCTTTATATTCGCCTATAAGCTGTGGCCATTTAATTCCAATTTCAGGATCATTCCATGCAAGACCGCCTTCATCTCCCGGATGGTAGAAGTCGGTACATTTATAGCAGAATTCTGCAATATCTGAAAGGACAAGAAATCCATGAGCAAAGCCTTCAGGAATGTAGAACTGCTTTTTGTTCTCTTCTGTAAGTTCAACACCGAACCATTTTCCGTATGTTTCAGAATCGCTTCTTAAGTCTACAGCGACATCGAATACGCTGCCCTTTACTACTCTGACAAGTTTACCTTGTGGAAATTGTTTCTGAAAGTGAAGTCCACGAAGAACACCTTTGGTTGAACATGATTGATTGTCCTGCACAAATACCATATCAAGACCAGCTTCTTCCATATCCTTCTGATTATATGTTTCCATAAAATAGCCTCTGGCATCACCGTGAACTGTTGGCTCAATAACACATAATCCTTTAATTCCACCTGCATTTTTCTCAACTTTAATTTGTCCCATTTTTTCTCTCCTTTGTCTATAAACTGTCAATATCAATTTCTTTTAAATAGCGTCGAACAGCATCCTGCCATGTTGGAAGTGGAGTAAATCCGTTAGCAACCAATTTGGTTTTATCAAGACGGCTGTTAAATGGGCGCTTTGCCTTTGATACACCGTATTCTTCTGTTGTAACAGGCGTAACTGTAATATTTTTTTCGCTATATCTTTCATATCCCAGTTCAGTTGCCTGTTTGAAAATTTCTTTTGTAAAATCCCACCAACTGATATAGCCTCCTTCATTGGTTGCGTGATAATATCCGTATTTGTCAGTAATTATCATTGATACCAATAGTTTGGCAAGGTCATATGTATAAGTGGGTGTTCCAATTTGGTCTGATACAACCTTTAGCTGATCGTGGGTTTTGCCTACCTTGAGCATAGTTTTGATAAAGTTATTTCCATTTTTGCCAAAAACCCAGGCTATTCTTACAATAAAGAATTTATCTAAAGTATTTGAAACGGCAAGTTCTCCATCAAGTTTTGTCTGTCCGTATACATTTTGCGGAGCATAATCCTTACAGTCAGGCTGCCATGGAGTAGTGCCTTCACCGTTAAACACGTAATCTGTCGATATATACATCATTTTAATATCTAATTCTTTGCATACATCAGCGATATTTTGTGTTCCATATACATTGACTAATTTGACTTTTTCTTTTTTATCTTCATTCTCAGCAGCATCTACGGCAGTCCAGGCTGCACAGTGAATTACTGCATCAGGATTTACTTCTTCAATAACTTTGTTAACTGAAAACTTATCAGTGATATCCATTTCTTCGATGTCAACACCGACAGCCTCAATATTTTTTTCTTTTAATTCATTTACAACGTCAAAGCCCAGCTGACCTTTGACTCCAGTAACAAGAACTTTCATGTTTACTCCTTTTGACACCAATTATCTGTTTCCATACATCTTTTCATAATAATTCTGATATTCTCCGGAAATGATAGTTTCCCACCATTCCTTATTTTCAAGATACCATTTGATTGTCTTCTTGATTCCGTCTTCGAACTTAGTTTCCGGCAGCCATCCAAGTTCATTGTGAATCTTAGTAGGGTCGATAGCATAACGCATGTCGTGACCCTTTCTGTCTGCTACATAAGTGATGAGGCTCTCCGGTTTGCCCAATTCTTTGCAGATAATTTTAACAATGTCGATGTTCTTCATTTCATTGTGTCCACCAACATTGTACACTTCACCAACTCTGCCTTTGTGAATAATCAAGTCGATTGCACGGCAATGATCTTCTACATATAACCAGTCACGAACGTTTTCGCCCTTGCCATAAACAGGAAGAGGCTTATCATTTAATGCATTGGCAATCATAAGTGGTATCAACTTCTCAGGAAAGTGATATGGACCGTAATTGTTTGAACATCTGCTAATAGTTACAGGGAGTCCATAAGTTCTGTGGTAAGCAAGAACTAACAGATCAGCTCCGGCCTTTGATGAACTGTAAGGACTGCTTGTATGAATAGGAGTCTCCTCTGTAAAGAATAAATCAGGTCTGTCCAAAGGAAGGTCCCCGTATACTTCGTCAGTAGAAACCTGATGATAACGCTTGATACCATATTTTCTACAGGCATCCATTAAGACTGCCGTTCCAAGAATGTTTGTGTTAAGAAAAACTTCCGGATTTTCAATAGAGCGGTCCACATGACTTTCTGCCGCAAAGTTAACAACCATGTCAGGATGTTCTTCTTCAAAAAGCTTGTAAATAGCATCTCTGTCGCAAATATCAATTTTGCAGAAACGGAAATTAGGGTTATTCATAACAGGCGCTAATGTAGATAAATTTCCTGCATATGTAAGTTTATCCACACAGATAATTCTGTAATCAGGGTATGTATTTAACATATGAAATACAAAGTTGCTTCCGATAAATCCGGCACCACCGGTTACTATAATGTTCATAATAAAAATCTCCTTTTTCTAATGTAATACGTCTAAGTATTTTTCATCTAATACATCTTTTAGATATTGACCGTATTGGTTTTTCTTTAATACTTCATATACCTTAAGAACGTCTTCCTTGGAAATCCATCCGTTAAGGTAAGCGATTTCTTCCAGACAGGCAATTTTTCTGTGCTGATGTGTTTCTACAGTTTTTACAAAGTTAGTAGCATCCACCAGACTTTCATGGGTTCCTGTATCTAACCACGTAAATCCCTGTCCTAAAAGTTCAACGTTTAGCTGATTGTTTTCTAAATAAATTTTATTCAAATCAGTTATTTCCAGCTCACCTCTTGCACTTGGTTCAAGGTTTTGAGCATACTCTACAACTTTGTTATCGTAGAAATATAAACCTGTAACACAATAATTGCTTTTGGGTTTCTCAGGTTTTTCCTCAATGGAAACCGCCTTGCCGTCTTTATCAAATTCCACAATACCGAATCTCTCCGGATCATCTACATAATATCCAAACACGGTAGCACCTTTTCCGTTCTCAGCGTTTTCAACAGCTGCTTTCAAACGCTTTTTAAGACCATGTCCCGCAAATATGTTGTCACCCAGAACCATGGCGACACTATCATCACCGATAAAATCTTTACCAATGATAAATGCCTGAGCCAGTCCGTCAGGACTAGGTTGTATCTGGTAGGAAAGATTAACGCCAAACTGGTGACCGTCACCAAGCAGCTCCTCAAAGCGTGGAGTATCCTGAGGAGTCGAAATAATTAAAATGTCACGGATTCCTGCATTCATCAGAACTGACATTGGATAATAAATCATCGGTTTGTCATAGATAGGAAGTAATTGTTTTGAAGTTACCATGGTAAGTGGATAAAGGCGGGTGCCTGAACCACCGGCTAAAATTATACCTTTCATATAATACTACTCCTTTGTATTTTTTTCTTTTATGTCATTCGTTTATGTTAATCATATCATAAAAGATTACGTTACGTAACCTTCAAGTGCTTTTTAAAAAAACTCTAAAATAAATGTTTCCATAAATTCTAGAGTTAGTGTTAATTTATTTCGTGCAGATAAAAATACCTGCTTCTTTTGTAATGTGAAAAGGAGTTTTGGTTTTATTCGTAACGTAGGTTTTAAATTCCTGATATCTGCTAAGAATGTATTCGTTTTGATTGCCATGGCATGAAAGAATGTATTCTATGAGCGGTGTAACCTGGTCAACCTCCAGAAAATCTTCATACATTTTCGTGGATACATTGCTAAATTGTTTACTTAGGATTTCCTTACCGTTGTTCAAACCAAATTTTTCATATAATTTATTGTCGGATAAACTGATTCTTGAATCAAATGCCTTAACGAGCTTATCTATTTCGCACATATGGCTACTACCATAAGTACTGCAGATAAAGCGACCTCCCTTTTTCAGCACGCAATGTATTTCTTTGATGGCATTGTCAATATTATCGCAGTAGAACAGTACATGATTTGCAATAATAAGGTCAAAAGTATTATCATCAAAGGGTATGTCTGCGCAGTCAAAGGCTTGAAAGGTAAATCTCGAATCGCCTGTGCCAATTTCACGTCGGGCATCCCTAAGCATTCCCCGAGAAATGTCTGATAAACAGATATTTATATTTTTGGGGATTGAATTGATATTCTGAAGCCACAGGGCACCGCTGCCACAGCCAACCTCCAAAATGTTCATATTTGATTGGATATTATAATTCTCATAAAGCCAGTTAAACCATGGCTGTTTGTTATGAGAGTACAGATTGTGAAGATTAATTCGTGCAGAAATGTTCGTTGCGTTTTTGTACTGTGTCTTTATGGATTTTTCTGCATTGGTCAAATGTATAAGGTCGAGCATTTGACTCCAATCTACGTGTTTGTCTTTTTTTAGTGCAGTTGTGGTGTCTTTTATGGCTTTTTCAACCATTTGCATTTGTTCAATTCGGTCTTCAACTAATTTTAACTGCATATTTAGAGAATTTAAAAGCATCTGTGAATTATTGTCATTGATAGTAATTTCCCTAATATCGTCCAAAGAAAATCCCAGATATTTTAACAACAGTATCTGCTGAAGGTGAACTAAATCTTTCTGGGAATAGTAACGTGCCCCATAATCTGTTATATATGTAGGTTTTAAAACGTTCTGATTATCGTAATACCTGATTGTGCGGACAGACACATGTGCCATTTTTGCAAATTGTCCGGAAGTATATAAATCTGATTTATCCATAAAATCTCCTGATGCATTGTTGTGTTTTTTTATAATTATAAATGAAAAATGTGAAAAAGTGTGGCTTTTTTGAATGAAATTGTGGATAATAGAATGTAGCGGTAAGGAAAGGAAAATAGTGGATTAAAAATTATGGAAAAAGCAAATGATATAATTGCCAATATAATAAAAAATGTGCTGACAGCACTATATCAGCCCTTTTGAGCAGCTCTGCTTCTGGCTTTTATGGCAATGATTTGGTTTAGAACGATTTTGAACAGGGATATCTGGTTTGATCCCCTAAGTGATGTTATGGGAGGCTGGAGCTTACATGATGCCGAAGGCAAACTTATGTGAATTGTTGCTGAAGAGGGCCTTTTTTGTATATTTGGGGGGAGTACGTGTAGAGGTTTGTTATGTTCAAACTTTTTGGTGTATTTTTGTGTTTTGCTATTTTGTTTGGGTTGGAAGTACGTGTAGAGGCTTGTCGTATTCAAATCTGTGGTGTAATTCCGGTCCCAGCCAGTGCGAGGGAAAGAAAAGTACATGTATGAGCTTGTCATATTCAAATCTGTGGTGTAATTCCGGTCCCAGCCAGTGCGAAGGAAGCAAAAGTACGTGTATAAACTTGTCATATTCAAACCTAGAGTGTATTCTACAATTCCCCTAAATTAATCACCCCCAAAATACACCAAAACAATTGTTATTTCTCAAATTTCCACGTACAAATGACCAAAAACAAAAATCACAAAATATATATATTGAAAACAATTGCTATAAGAAGTGATGCGAAGAGTATACGCCGTGATGTGTATATAAGAGGGGAAGAATCTGTCTATAGCGTGGAAATGCAAAAGATTAACAGTGACAATTTGAAAAAAAGAAGCCGTTATTACCATGATTTAATTGATTTGGATCTATTGGAAAGGGGATGCAGGTATAAGAATTTAAACAGGGTGTATGTTATTTTTATATGTGATTTTGATTTGTTTGGAGAAAATCAATATAAATATACATTCACCAATAAGTGCGATGAGGTAGAGGGGCTTTCCCTGGATGAGGGAAAAACAACTATATTTATGAATACTGAAGGTCAGTCTGGAAACATAAGTGAGGATTGCAAATTGTTCCTTAAGGCAGTTAAGTGTCAGTTTACTGACGCTCCGTTTTCTGCTATACTCAAGTCAGAGGTAGAGCGAATAAAATTAAGTGCAGAATGGAGGACGGAGTATATGCGTTTGAGCGAATGGCTTGAGGACGAAAAAGAGATGGCGACGGAAGCTGCAAGAGCGGAAGGCTTAGAACAGGGCTTGGAACAGGGCTTGGAACAGGGCTTAGAACAGGGCTTGGAACAGGGCTTGGAACAGGGCTTGGAACAGGGCCAACTTAAGACTATTATTTCATTGGTATGCAAAAAAATGAAGAAAAATCTGACCTATGAAGAAATTGCAGACCAATTGGAAGAAAACATTGATAAGATTGCAGGTATAGGAGAAATTGCAAAACAGGTTATGCCTAAATATGACGTAGATAAAATACTGGAAGAGTTGAATAAATAGGATTATGGAAAAACAGAAATATTTACTATATTGCAGTATACTTGCTGTAATAAGAAATTTTGTTAACAATAGGAAAATAGATGTCTCATCCATATCTGATATGCGGGAGTTGTATTTGATATGTAGGAAGCACAATTTGGCGGCTTTTATGGCTAATGCCTTGGAACAGGCTAAGGATGAAATGGATGAGTATGAGTTTAAGCAGTGGCAGGCATACAAAAACAGAGTTACATACAATAGCGCGTTGTTTGATGTGGAGAGAGAGGAGATTGTCAGTTTTCTTGAGGAAAAACATATCTGGTATGTTTTACTTAAGGGGCTGGTGATAAGAGAATACTATCCAAGCCCGGAATTGAGGGAGATGTCTGACAATGATATTTTGGTTGACCGTGCAGGACTGCCATTAATTCATGAATATATGTTGAAGAGAGGGTATAAGATAGATAATTATTGTCAGGTTAATGATAATGAATATCTAAAGCCACCGGTATATAATTTTGAAATTCATAGTGCCTTGTTTGACAAGGATGTTAACCCAAAATGGACTAGATACTACGAAAATGTAATTGAGCGGTTGGCGAGAAAAGAAAATAAATATCAGTATGTTTTTACAAAAGAAGATTTTTATGTTTATTTCATAATTCACACTTACAAACATTTTCAAGCAAGTGGTATAGGATTGAGAACTTTGCTGGATGAGTTCCTGATTATGAGAAAAGAAGAGAAAAAACTTGATTTTCATTATATAAATAAAGAACTGAAAAAGACAGGAACGTTGGAGTTTGAAAAAGAGTATAGAAGGTTAGCGCAGAAGGTGTTTGGAGCGGACACAGAAAGTCTTGATGAACTCAATGACAGACAAAAAGATATGTTGTTATATATATTTGATTCAGGAACTCATGGAACCTATGCACATGTAGCGATGCATAAGATGGGATACCAGTCGGGAGAAGAGATTAAGATGTCATCGCGGCTGAAATTTATGTTTAGCAGGATTTTTCCAAAACCTGCATTCTTTAAGAAATATTATCCCATTACCTATAAATATAAAGTGTTGTTGCCTTTTGCATATGTTTATAGAATAATAAAGTTACCGTTCTCAGGAAGAAAAAAAGCGTGGAAGCAGTTTAAAGCAATATTAAAAAAATAGAAGTAGGAAATAGAAAAATGTATGATTATTTAGTTGTTGGTGCCGGATTATATGGTGCCGTGTTTGCAAATCAGATGAAGGAGAAGGGAAAGTCGGTTCTGGTAATTGACAAAAGACCAAACATTGCAGGAAATGTCTACACAGAAAAAATAGAAAATATTAATGTGCACAAGTATGGGGCGCACATATTCCATACAAATAACAAAGAGGTTTGGAATTTTGTGAACAGATTTGCGGAGTTTAATAGATTTACCAATTCGCCTGTAGCCAATTATCATGGGGAATTGTATAGCCTTCCTTTTAATATGTATACATTTAATAAAATGTGGGGAGTTGTTACTCCAAAAGAGGCGGCTACCAAAATTCAGGAGCAGAGAGAACAGGCAGGTATTACAGAACCTAAAAATCTGGAAGAGCAGGCTATATCTCTGGTTGGCACGGATATTTATGAGAAATTAATTAAAGGATATACAATGAAACAGTGGGGGCGTCCATGTAGTGAACTCCCTTCATTTATCATAAAGAGATTGCCGGTTCGTCTTACTTTTGACAACAACTATTTTAATGCCCTTTATCAGGGAATTCCTGTTGGTGGATATACTAAGATGGTAGCTAATATGTTGGAAGGCATTGATGTAGAATTGAATGTGGATTACCTGAAAGATAAAGAAAAATATGATGCTATGGCATCCAAGGTTATTTACACAGGTCCCATAGATGCCTATTTTGATTATAAGCTTGGAACATTGGAGTATCGCTCAGTGAGATTTGATACAGAGATTTTGGACATGCCTAACTTTCAGGGGAATGCAGCAGTGAACTATACTGATGGGGAAACACCATGGACCCGTATCATAGAGCATAAGTGGTTTGAATTTGGAAAGGATGAAGATGGAAATGATATTCCAAAAACAGTAATTTCCAGAGAATATAGTGCAGAGTGGAAACCGGGAGATGAGCCATATTATCCTGTTAATGACGAAAAAAATAGTGTTTTGTATGAGAAGTATAAGGAACTGGCATGGCAGGAGGCTAAGGTTGTTTTCGGCGGACGTCTTGGGGAATATAAGTATTATGATATGGACGCTGTTATTGCATCAGCACTTGCGATGAGCAAGAAGATTAGTAAGTAACGGAGCATGGATTTTTGTGAAACTTATACAAAAAACATATTTGTATAATTCTAAATAAAGACAACCATACAAATAGCTGACTTGTAAAAGTAAATTCCGTATGAAAGACTAAATTCCACCCACTG
>ERZ857693.1460-NODE-1460-length-29203-cov-5.487512_pt1 | contig 29203 bp, 25 predicted proteins | sample MGYA00519765_ERZ857693 | MGnify/ENA primary metagenome ERZ857693 (study PRJEB31778, sample SAMEA3449354) | human gut metagenome | biome: human gut; feature: human-associated habitat; material: faeces | place: United Kingdom | collected 2010/2012 ... | reverse complement strand
CCGATTTTGATTTTTTCAAAAGTCGGGATTGAGACATCACCGTAGCTCAAAATTAATGAGTTTCCGGTGCCCTGTATAAGCAGTTGTCTTTCAGCAGTCGAAAGACGAGCCGCATGAATTTACGGGCAGTTAATGCGAGGGCACGTAATTCTTCGTAGACCGCTAAGGCAGAGGTACTGAAGGTATCAGAAAATACCTTTTCCCGCGCCATCGTAGAATACTTCTTGAACAAGTAGTTCAGAAACCGCTGCTCTTCCTTAGCAAGGTTCTGTACAGCAAAAAATCTGGCTCTTGTAAGGTTCTGGAGGGCTTTGTAACGATAGTCATCCAGATAAACCTCTTTGTTGATTCTACCGAAACGCAGGCAGTCAGCAATGACAAAGGAATCAACGTAATCATTTTTGGGCAGGTCGTTATAAGTCTGTTTAAACTTATTGACCTGTTTTGGGTTGAGAACGTGGATCCTTTTGTTGTAAGGGTTAAGAGAGCCATCTTCCCTTAAGAAGCAGACATGTCACCATAAACAGAGGTGGATTCAAGGCCGATGATGATGTCTGAAAGGGATTCAGAAGTAATGGCAGAAAGGATACGTTTTACAAGCTGACGGGAACCGTCCAAAGAGTTAGCAACAGAAAAGTTACTGTGCTTGGAACCATCAGGCTTCATGAGATAAGCAACATTGGATTTGCTGCTCACATCAATACCGACGTAAAGCGGGTTCATAAGATCACCTTCTTTCGTTAAAAATTTGCGGTCAATCGGCTTGGTAATACCCACGATCATGGAGCATCAACACCCTCGCAGTATTAGAATTCAGTTAGAGATGAGCAGATGCGAATCCCACTGCAAAAGGGCTGTCCAAAAACTCTAACAAACAGCTAGCTGGTTTGAAGTTAACTTCCATGTCAGGGGGACAGGCTTTCAATGAAGTTGATCATTACTGATCCAACAGGAGAAAAAAGAGCTTATACCTGATTGACACTAAGTTAATTCTATCATGGATATAAACAAACCGATTGATCTATTTATATGTTGATTTAATTATCAAGGAACAATGTAACTATTAACTATAAACTTATTATACGAGGGAAATAGAAGAATGAATTATCTAATGGATGGGGATTCGTTAGATAGTGATTTGGAGAAAATGATATGATGAATCCTTTAGTAACAATTGCAATAGCTGCATATAATGTAGAGAAATATTTACGAACAGGTATAAAAGATATTCAAGATCAAACATATTCTAATTTGGAAATTATATTAGTTGATGACGGTTCTACAGATGGGACGTCTGAAATATGTGATGAGTTAGCAAAAGAAGATTCACGTATTCGTGTTTTTCATAAAGAAAATGGTGGTTTAGGAAGTGCAAGAAATGTTGGAATTGACAATGCACAGGGGGAATTTATATATTTCTTTGATGTTGATGATTCTCTGGAAAAATCATTTATATCTGATAGTGTGCAATATGCTTATGAAAAAAAAGCTGATATGATTATTTATGGTTATTATGCAAGATTCAGTAACTCTAATGCAGAAGAAAAAATTTGTGTTCAGGAAAGAGAAATTCACAGCAATGAAGAATTAAAGAATGTGTATTGTAATGAATTATTATGGTTGAAACATGGAAATGGTTTTGCGTGGAATAAATTTTACAGGGTATCTTTTGTGAAAAAATATCATTTTCATTTCGGAAATCAAAGGATCCAGCAGGATGAGCCATTTAATATGCAATTATATCTTAAATTAGAAAATGTATATGTTTGTCCAAAGGTCTATTATCATTATGTGCTGTATATAGATAGTAATGCCGGTTCCAGATATATAGAAAATAAGGAAACTATTATCACAGATGTCTATCATAGATTTATGAGCTTTTATGAGGAATGGAATTTACAGGATAATCGTGTTTTAACATACATAAAGAAACGATATATTAGTGGAATTTTTGGGATTGTTACAGAAAATTATTTTCATAAAAATTGCGGATATACTAAGAAGCAAAAATATGAAAAAATTAGCAATATATTTGAAAATGCTGAGTTTATATCTGTATTAGAAAATACTAAAATTAAATATGGACGAAATCCTGTAAATAATGTGCAAATATGGGCATTTAATCATAAAAAAGTAAAATTATTGATTGAGGGTACAAAGTTAAAAAAATATTTAAAGAAAAAGAGATGAATCAAAATGAAATATAAAGTTTCAGTTATTGTTCCAGTATATAAAGCAGAATTATATATAGAAAGGTGTGTTAGTTCAATATTAAATCAAACATTGGATTCAATAGAAATAATCCTGATAGATGATGGTTCTCCTGACAACTCAGGGAAAATATGTGACAAGCTGGCTAAGCAAAACAATAATATCGTTGTATTTCATCTTGAAAACGGTGGTCCATCAAAGGCAAGAAATATAGGAATAGAGTTTGCAAACGGAGAATACTTAGGTTTTGTTGATTCTGATGATTATGTCGAGCCTAATATGTTTGAAGTTTTATATAATATAGCTAAATGTAAACAGGCAGATGTTACAATGTGTTCTTATTTCATAGATGAAGATAATGAAATAAGAACAGTGCAAATGAACTATGAGGAAGAATACAGAGGGCATGATGAAATTCGTGACGGATTATTGGCATTATATGCCAAACGATATCATAATGGTTTATATTCGGTTTGGAATAAACTGTTCAAAAAGCAATTGGTAAAGAGCGGAAAAGTTTTTTTTAATGAACAATTAATTCGGGCAGAAGATGCATGGTTTGTTTTTGAATACTTAAAAATAGCAGATAAAGTATGTTTTGTAGATGTCCCTTTATATCATTATAGACAAGTAGTTAATAGTACAATGCATATAATGCAAAATGACAGGTATGATAGGAGTAAAATATTTCGATTGAAAGTAATTGAGGAAAGCGAGAATTTAGGAATTGCAATTCAAGAAAATGAAGTCTATTATGAATTCCTTTATGAAAGCCTTATTTATTGTAGATCTATGATAAAACAACATAATATCAATAAAGTAAAAGAAATAATTAACGATAAATTTTTTTTTGAAGCATGTAAACATAGCGAGTATTTACCAAAACATCTTAGGCTGTTGTGCTTTTTAGAAAAGAAAAGTAAAGTTATGTTTATTTGTTTATTAAAGTTATGGAGCTTAATGTAAACTTCCATGATAAAAATGAAGTCGTGGGAAGTGTTTTGCATGATGATGCTCCATATGAATATCGGACACAGATTTTAAAACAGTTGGTGGATGGATTATGGATTTATGAAAGCAAAAAGAAGTGTTTATAATTTATTATTTAATATTTTGAGTTTGGTTATTACATTTGCACTAGGAATAATAATTCCTAAATTATTTATATTAAATTTGGGATCAGAAGCAAATGGATTGATTTCATCTGTTGGTCAGATATTTTCATATGTTGGATTATTAGAAGCTGGAATAGGGGCTACGGTTATTCAAGCATTATATAAACCAATTTCTGAAAATAATAAGGCTAAAATCAATCAAATATTAACAGCGTCTGGTCGATACTATAAAAAAATAGGATATATATATATTGGATGTATTGTGTTAATTGCAATTGTATATCCATTAATTGTTTCTGTAGATTTACCAAGATGGCAGGTAGTTGGTGTAATATGTTTTTCAGGGTTAGGAAATGCTATAAACTTTTTGCTGCAACAAAATTATGTCGCATTATTATCTGCTGAAGGACGAGGTTATGTTACTACAAATCTTAACTTGATAGTAAATGTTGCTGTTAGTTTAGCAAAGGCGTTTCTTCTTATAAATAACTTTAATATTGTATATGTAATGGGAGCACAATTCTTTATAACATTATTGAGAATTGTTCTTATGAGAATCTATATAGGGAAAAAATATAATTGGTTAAATACAAAAAGTACGCCAGATTTTCAGGCACTGGGGAAACAAAAGTATGTTTTGATTCAGCAATTATCCTATTTTGTGTATACAAACACAGACATTGTTATTTTGACGTTTTTAGGAGACTTAACGCTTGTAAGTGTCTACACATTATATAATATGATTATAGGCGCTGTCGAAGGAATAGTGGGGGCATTCACATCGAGTATAGTATTTGCATTAGGGCAATTGTATAATGAGGATTTTAGAAAATTCAAAAAAGTTTTTTTGTTATTTGATTCATTTTATACGACATTAGTTTTTTCTATGTTTTCTGTAGTTTATCTTTGTATCATACCTTTTTTTTCAATCTACACCAGAGGCATAACAGACGTAAACTACATTGATGCTAATTTGGCATTGCTATTTGTTATTTTAAAAATGGTTACTACATTAAGATCGCAAAGCCAAAATACGATTAATTTTGCAGGACATTTCAGAGAAACTCAAAAAAGTTCTATTATTGAGGCTGCAATGAATATTGTTGTATCAATTGTTGGGGTATATTTTTGGGGAATATATGGTGTAATATTGGGGAGTATTGTGTCGAGTTTTTATAAAGGAATTGTAATAACAAATTATGCCAATAAGAATATTATTATGCTTAGTACCAGGGAAAAGGTAATCAGATATGCTCGTTGGTGTATTTACATTTTGATGTTTGGATGTATATATGTTTTTTCAAAAAAAACAATATCATTATTGGTAGAGACTTATTATGACTGGATTAAATTAGCAATCCTATGTACTTTGATAGTTTGTATAATATATAGTATGCTTTGGATACTGATAGATATTAGGACAGCAAAGGATACAGTTGATATTATTAGAAATAGAATCCAAACCAAGAAAGAAAAAAATAAAACGAAATGAAATGCTTGTTGTCAACAGAGAAAACTGCACAATAGAATCGGCAGTTTTCTCTTCGCCAGGAATGAGTATCAGTCTATTTATTTAATTTACGTTATACTAGTAATAGGTGTTTCTACCCGACAAGTTGGGACAGGATTTCCTTAGACACAGAAGGTTCAACATCATAACTAACAGAGGATTATATCCTTAAAAAGCTCCTTCACTAGGACTATTTATAAGTTATACTCTTTTGTAGCTGTTCAGTACAGGATATGATGACTGTCATACACCTTTAGCTTTGTGCTGAGAGATAATATTTAAAGAAAAAGTCCATATAATCAACACTTTAGGACTTGACTATATAGGGAGGATGATTAGAAATGAAAAATAAAAATATAACATTAGAAGGAAAAAAAGTTTTTATAACAGGTGCAGCCGGATTTATTGGAGCAAATTTAGTGTTGGAATTATTGCAGACAGTTTCAGATATAACTATTGTAGGAATTGATAATTTAAATGATTATTATGATGTTTCGATTAAAAAATATAGGTTAAAACAAATTGAAGAGAAACTAAAGAAATGTCCAAAATCTACATGGAAATTTGTTAAAGGTTCAATTGCTGATAAGTTGTTAATAGAAAAACTGTTTAAAGAAAATTCTCCATCAATAGTAATCAATTTGGCAGCACAAGCTGGTGTACGGTATTCAATCACAAATCCTGATGTATATATAGAATCTAATTTAATAGGATTTTACAATATATTGGAAGCGTGTAGGCATTCTTATGATGATGGTGAAAACGGTGTGGAACATTTAGTGTATGCTTCGTCGTCATCTGTATATGGAAGCAATAAGAAAATTCCTTATTCAACTGATGATAAGGTTGATAATCCAGTGTCGCTTTATGCAGCTACTAAAAAATCAAATGAATTGATGGCACATGCGTACAGTAAATTGTATAATATTCCATCCACTGGGCTTAGATTTTTTACAGTGTATGGGCCAGCAGGACGACCAGATATGGCATATTTTGGGTTTACAAATAAATTATGTGCTGGTGATACAATAAAAATATTTAATTATGGAAACTGCAAACGCGATTTTACTTATATAGACGATATTGTCGAAGGGATAAAACGCGTCATGCAGGTTGCTCCCCAAAAAAAAATCGGGGAGGACGGATTACCGATTCCTCCATATAAAGTATATAATATTGGAAACAGTAATCCGGAAAACTTGCTTGAATTTGTGGATATACTTCAACAAGAACTTGTCTCGGCAGAACTTCTTCCAAAAGATTATGATTTTGAATCACATAAAGAATTGGTGGCAATGCAACCGGGAGATGTACCGATTACATATGCAGATACCATTGCATTAGAAGAAGATTTTGGCTTTCATCCTCATACGAATCTAAGAGATGGTTTATGTAAATTTGTAGAGTGGTATAAAGAGTTTTATAATGCTTAAAATATCGGTAAAGGAGTGATCTTTACCTCATACAGAGTAGATATATAGTAATAATGGGTGCACCAAATAAAACGTCATCCTATCCGTTCTAAATGGCCTCTCGATGTGTACCCATCCTTCTATTTAATAATTTTTATATAAAAAGATGTTGTGGTCAAAAGCCTCTATAGTACCATGCTACGAAAATAAAACGCTTGAATGAAAAGGTAAATTCTACCCTTTGCCTTTCTTAATATGTTACTGTTTAGGAACCAATGGTATTTAGATAAGCATATTACGGAGATTACTTGACATTTAAAAAGAAATGCCTTGAAAAATTTATGAGATATGAAAACAATTAAATTCTTGTTCGTTTTGGCAACGACAAATAAGCAGATTTTCATCTGCTTGAAAAAGTGATTTCTAGTTTTTTGCAAACTTGAAGGGAGTTTATTAATTAATATGAAAGAAAAAATGTTAAGCATAATAGTACCTGTTTATAATACAGAAAAATTTTTATGTGATTGTATTGAAAGCATTCTAAAACAAAAATTTGAAAAATTTGAATTGATATTAGTAGATGATGGCTCTACAGATAGGTCTGGTATAATTTGTGATCAATATAAAAAGAAAGACTCTAGAATACAAGTGATTCATTCAAAAAATCAAGGGCTATCTGCTGCTAGAAACTTAGGGCTTAGTATGGCTCAATACGATTGGATTGCATTTGTAGATAGTGATGATACAATTGAAGAAGATATGTATGAAAAAATGCTTGATATCGCGTTTAAAGAAAATGTGTCTATGGTGATATGTTCTGCTAATTACATGTCGGAAGATGGAAAATCTAAAAGAAATATTGAGCAAAAAAAGAAGTCTCCAAAACAAGAAGTGATTTCTAGTCACCAAATGATTACTGCAAAATTATGGAGAGGTTCGTATGAAAATAATTTGTTCACAGCACCTTGGAACAAGGTTATAAAAAAAGAATTATTAGGAAATCAACCTTTTAAAGAAGGAGTAATCTTGGAAGATGATTTATTGGCAAATATATTATTTATAAAAAAATATAAAATTGGAATTATAAACGAAGCATTATATAATTGGAGAATGAGAAAGAGTTCAATCACACATCAAAGGTTTGATGAAAAAAGAGCTTTTTTCTTAGAAATTTTATATCTAAGAGTTCACGTTTTTAAAAAATACGGGTTTGAAGAAGCTGCAAATGAGACAGCTAGAATGTTTGTTGAATTTTATATTGAATACTTATATAAAGCAAGAAGTGAGGATAAGGAAGGATGTGTAATTGCTTATAAAAAGTATTTACCTGAGATGATGAATTTTGCCAATAAATATAGAGATGACTTAAAAGATGTGATTAAATTTAACATTAGATATAGGCTATTCAAAGCTTCGCCAGAAGTGTATTATAAAATATTTTTTTAAACTATAAATGAGCAAGTTCGTGATTTCGCATAAAAAGGAAGATGCTTTCCTGTAACGTTTCCATAATAGATTAACGAGAGTTAATTTTACTGGAATTCTACAAAATATATCTTTACAAGTAATGAAAGAGAAAAATATAATTATGACAAACAAACAAACAAACAAACAAACAAACAAACAAACAAACAAACAAACAAACAAACGAAGCATTAACACGTGATGATACAAAGATGATACAGGGACTTTCTGTATTAGCAATGGTAGTTTTACATCTGTTTGATAGACTTGATTTTCAGAGATTGTACTATCCGTTGTTGTATTTTATGGGAAAACCAATAGTGTTTTATTTTGCACAATTAAGTGATTTTTGTGTGATGGGATTTGCTTTTTGTTCCGGATATGGATTATATAAGCAATATGTAAGATATGGTAATGATGGGAAAAAGTATTTTAAGGATCGCCTGAACGGAATTTGGAAACTACTTGTTAATTATTGGATTGTGCTTATTGGATTTTCGATAGTAAGTTTGTTAATAGGCAACGGAAGCAAAATACCAGGGACAATATGGGAATTTGTGGGAAATCTGACTACGATAAATACAAGCTACAATGGAGCATGGTGGTATTTGTTTGTGTATATTATTCTTGTAATAAGTTCACCAGTTGTTTTTAGATTATGTAATAGATTACCAATGTGGTTTAATTTGGGTATAGCATTTGGTATATATTGCTCAGCATACTATGTAAGGTTTTCAGTACCAGACAAGAATTGGTGCCTTACAAAATATGGATTATTAGGAATGACATATTTTGAATTCTTAATAGGTACTATGGTTTGCAAAAATGCATGGTTGGAGAAGATTAAATATTGCATAACAGATAAAATGCAAGAATGGACAAAAGTTACAGGGGCATTTGCAATAATAATAGTTCTTTTAATAGGGCATACGTTGATTATTCCAAGTTTGTTTATTGCACCATTTACAGGTGTAATGATTATTCTTATTTTTTCAATATGGGAAAAAACAGAGCTGATTAAAAAAATATTTTTATTTTTGGGAAAACATTCTACCAATATATGGTTAATCCATATGTTCTTTTATCATGCTATATTTATTAATTTTGTATATATCGGACGATACCCGATTGTGATTCTTTTCCTTATGCTTAGTATAACAATAGTGTGTTCAATGTGCATAAATTATATAATGAAAAACTTCCTGCTGTTGATTAAATATGAACTGCAGGAAAGATAAAATGTATTTTCTGGACGATACAAAGAGGAGTTTACAAAGTGAAAGATGAAAAATACAATATTGACAGACAGACAGACAGACAGACAGACAGACAGACAGACAGACAGACAGACAGAATATCTTTCGTATTATAGAGCATTTGCCGTAATTTGCATATTGTTGTGTCATTTAGTATAGGAAAATCCCAGTCTGTATGTGCAAATGACAGCACAATTATTTAATATAGGTGTGAATATTTTTATCATCATTTCAGGTGTATGTTTTGGATTGCAAGGGACAATTAAGAATACTATAAAGTGGTATAAAAAAAGAATCTGCCGTATTTATATTCCGTACGAAATCTTTTTAGTATTTTTAGCTGTGACATACATGATAACAGGCAGACATCTGCAGTTCACTAATTGGATTTCGTGTGTTATTGGAATTCAGGGAGCTCAGGTAGGTGTATTGGGAGCTGATCATACCTGGTTTCTTACAGCATTATTGATTTGTTATATGATAACGCCAATCTTATCAAAGATATTTTGTAATGTGAAGGTAAAAAAAGAATGGAAGGTACTGGTACTTGTCTTAAGTATGTTTTTGCCAATGATATTGGCATATATTCCGTGGATAGTATGGCATACAATTGGAGCAAATGTATGTTTCTATGTAATAGCATATTGGTGTGGAACAAAATTGAAAGATGGATTTCAATTTAAAAAGAAGCATTGTATCTTATATGTCTTAATAATCTTATGTGCATTTGCAATAAGATTTGGAAGTCGGATTCTTTGGGATAATACAAGATTTTATAATTGTATTATTGTTGGTTATACACAATATATAGCAGCAGGTAGTATGCTGGCAGTGTTTGCAGTAATTTTTTCGAAAAATGATGGGAATAAGTTAATTAAATGGATTTGTAAAATTAGCTTTGAGATATATCTATATCATTATATGTTTATTGTAGGTCCGGTATCGTTAAGTAATACATCTGACAATTGGATTATTTCATCATTTATAATAGTAAGTGTGACGATTTGTGTGTCTATGTGTATGCATTTTATTACAAACTATATTGAAAAGAAAGTATTAAATATCTAAAATAAATAGAGATGATAGGAGAATGTTAAGACAATGGCAGCAGGCAGAGAAGGAAAATTCAATGAAAATAAAAGTATTTTATATAGTTTATTTTCTTTTTTCTTTTCGCTCGCTGTCCTTTTTTCTATTAAAATGCCTACAGACTTTAAAAAGATATTTTGGACAGGTATATCTTTGGCAGATTTGTTTTTGTTTGGAATGATTTTTTTTATAGTACTGTTGACTGTAATCTTTTTGAACAGAGGAATCGACTGGATCAACAGCAGACACAAAAACGAAAAAAGTGTTACAAAGATTCCGACAGGATGCATTTTTATCATTATTTTTCTTGCCTGGATGCCGTTTTTTCTTGCGTTTTATCCCGGAAATATATCGGGGGATTCTTTCTCTTCTATATATCAGGCGTTAAGCCATATTACGTCAACAGCTCATCCTGTGTTATTTACATTACTGGTAAAAGTAACTCTTAAAACGGGATTGTTTCTGTTTCATAATATGAATGCAGCAATAGCAGTGTTCTCAATAACGCAGATGTTACTTCTGGATGGGATTTTGACTTATACAGTTTTTTGGTTAAACAGACATGGGATATCAAGAAAAGGGTGTATCTTGGCAGTTATATATTTTGCTTTGAATCCACTGATAGTTCGATTTTCTTTTACGATGTGGAAGGATATTCTATTTAGTGGCGTCATGCTGTTGCTGGTATTGTTCCTGTATGACGTAGCAATAGGTGCAAAGAGGTTAACGGAGAACAGAGACTTATTGCAGTTCCTTGCGTTAGCTGTGCTGGTGTCGTTTCTGAGGAACAGAATTGTTTATGCGGTAATTGCAATTTTTATTTTGCTGATTGGGATTTATCGCACTTATTGGAAGAAAATGCTTGTAGTATTTCTTCTGACATCGGTGTTGATCTTTTTTATACAGGGACCGTTGTATTCGTACTTAAATATCAGACCATCAAACTTTGCAGAGGGACAGGGCGTTTCGCTTCAGCAAATCGCAGCAGTTGTTGTGGAAGATGGAAAGATTTCAGAAAGTGAAAAAGAGTTTATCAATAAAATTATTCCGCTGGAGGATATTCCGAAAGCGTACAATCCAAGTACAGTAGATAATTTGAAAGGCTATGAGACATTTGATCATAATTTTCTTAACAGTCATTCTGTGGAATATGTAAAAATATGGATAAGTATACTTTTTAAAAATCCATGGTACTGCACCAAAGCCTGGCTGATGACGACTCGTAGTTTCTGGGGATTTAATGTTTTTATTGAACCGTTTGCTATCACATGGCCAAGTGAGAAATTGAATATACATCAGGTGAATATTGTAGAAAAAATAACAGGAATTGATCTTGCATATATAAGTAACGCAATCTTGGTGCATATTGAAGATATTCCGATAATAAGACGATTCTTTGAATCGGGGTGTCTTGGATGGTTTGGAATATTTGTTGCGATGCGGATGGCATCTAAGAAGTGTTACAGGATTTTGTTGGCACTCTTGCCGCTGAATCTTCTCTGGATTGTATTGATTGTGACAACGCCTATTTTCTTTGAGGCAAGGTATATGTTCGTTTACAATCTTGCTTTGCCGGTTTTAATTTGGATTTTGTTTTCAGGGGAAAAGACAGAGAATTTGATTTGATGAAAAGTACTTTGAGCGTTTCGCAGAAAGAGGTAAATTGCGGCATGATGTTTTATACCTTGCCACTGAATGAAGTATTGACTATGGTTGTTTCTGGTATTCTTTTATGGATATGTTTGGGGATTGTGTTTAGCACCGAAAAAAACGAACAGTATAAGATATGGAAATATCTGAATGTTTTTTTATGTATAGTTGCTGTTGGGCTTATTATTAAGTTTACCTTATGGGGAAGATTTCCAGGGATAAGAGAATTACAGTTGTTTCCATTCAGTGAATTAATGACAAAGAAAAATAACGATGAAGCAGTTCGTACCATGGTTATGAATGTAGTTCTGTTCCTTCCATTTGGTCTGACATTACCGTATGTGATTGATGTTATAAAGAGTAATTACCGAAAATGGCTGTTCTGCATAGTGCTTGGTTTTTTAATGAGCGTGTGTATAGAGACTATTCAGTATTTGTTTGCATTGGGAAGGACAGAAACGGATGATGTAATCTGTAATACGTTTGGGTGTGCACTGGGGATATTGGCAGATACGATTGTGGAAGGTATGAGGAAAAGATGGCATGGGTGATTATTCCGGCATATAAACCGGATAAAGAGTTAATTTCTATTGTAAAGCAGATACGAGAATCAGGCGTTGATCTTCTTGTTGTGGACGACGGAAGTGGGAAAGAATTTGAATCGTTATTTGATACAGTCAGTGATTCTTGTATGATATTGAAACATCCGCAAAACAGAGGTAAAGGTGCTGCAATTAAAACTGCACTATCCTACATCGAAGAAAAAGAAAGTAACGGCAGGAATGTAGTGGGAATAATGGATGCGGATGGACAACATCTGTCAAAGGATATGCTGTATCTTCTTGAAGTTGCGGAAAATTTAATGGAAATGATGGTACTTGGTACTCGCGATGTAGGAAAGAAAATGCCACTTCGTTCGCACTTGGGAAATGAAATTACAAGACACGTGTTTCAGTGGGTAAGTGGAGTGAAAGTATCTGATGCCCAGAGTGGATTACGTGCTTTTGGAACAGAACTGATACCGCGTCTTTTGAAAATTGAGGGAGAACGATATGAATATGAAATGAATGTTCTTCTGACATTGGCGAGAGAAAATGTGCATATAAAAGAAGTACGAATTAAAACGATTTATAGGGATGAGGAAAATTCGACCTCACACTTTCGGGCAGTGAAGGATTCTATGAGAATATATAAAGAGATTTTGAGATTTTATTTGCACGCAAATTAATTTATCCTATGGAAGGAGAGTTATATGCATCACGATTTAGATATCCACCCAATTCCGGAGAAGGTTATTTATATCAATGATCTTTCGATTGCGGATGGGGCTTGTTGTTATGAGACTGAACAACAACATCAAAAGGCACTTACCGGAAAAGTCCACACGGACGGAGGAATTTTACCGGATGATAATGTTCGTATTTACGTACCGCTAGATTTAAATAGTGATCAGATATTGAACAGAATACAGCAGATATATCGAGTTATGGGCAGCCCGGATGATATGAATGAAATGGAGTTTTCTTATGCAGTGGGTAAAATAATCTCACAACTTGAGATATATGATCAGATATGGGTGGCAAGAGATTTAAGAAATGCAGTAAAAGTCAAAGAACACCTTCACAGTAAAAAAGGAATAGAATTGGCGAAGAAAATTATTAATATTTTACTGGAAGATGAGGGATGTGCAGAGAGTTTTCCATATGATATTGTGGATAGATTAAAAACAGAATTTGGAGTACATTGATTATTTTTGTGTGAGAAATCTCTTACTTTAAAATCTAGGATTTAAGAGACCATTTGTAACTTTCTCATAAGCGGAAGGAAACTGATGAAGAGGAGAAAGTAAATTTGGGATTGCAAACAATTTACAGAACAGCTGATTGTTGAGGACTAACAGATGAAGGAGTAACTGGATGAAAAAAGGAAAAAGACTATTGTGTTATGTATTGATTTGCGTTTGTATCTTTGACAAAAGTATAGTATTTGCTGATTCAGAAAATTATAATTCAGAAGCACTTGAGGAAGTGTATACACTTTATAATTGGAATGAGTCTTTTTTGGATATTTTGAAGAAAAAAGAGGGATTTTCATATAGACAAATAGCAGATTATTATGAGCATCATAAGGTTTGGAATGCTTTAACAAATGTATCTGCATATATTTTAGGACAACATATTTCGGAAGATAAGTATGTTGAGATGCTGAGTGAAATAATGACATTGAATCAATATGTCATATCGGAACAAATTGAAGAATACGGAAGCTATAATACGACAAAAAATTTTGCGGATTTTTTAAATGATGCATCAGATATAGTATTTAGTATGGAAGATATTGAAAAGCTTTTTGAGATTGAAGATAAGAAATCTGAATCATTGATTTATAAGACGTTAAAGTATGGTGAAAAGGCTTGGAGTAAAGGAATAGAGTTTGATGAATTAACAGAAGATGGTAAGAAATATTATCAGACACTATTGGAAAGTTACATATATTCAAATCAATTTCTTACTACTGTGGCTAATAATTCAGATGTTAGAAAACTGCGAAATGCTGCCAAAAAGCTCATATCAGCGAATGACAGTATGTTTTTAAAACAATATTATTACATTAATAAAATGGGAGTGGATATAATTAAGTATTCAGCCCAAAGTTTTCTTGAAGAAGTTGCAGTTCCTGCTACTGAAATGTTGGAGAAATATGCAGCAGATGCAGAAACAGCAAAGATATTTAGTAATATCAGCAATGTAGGAGGGGAACTTATAGCGGGAAAGGCACTATTTGATCTTATAATATTCTTGGGTGATTATTCAGTTGGAACATCGGATACGTTTGCATATCTTCAAAGAATCAAGGCTATTGATGAAATCGCTTCAGCGATTATCAATGAAATAGATAAAGTTGATGTTGACAGCTATATAGATAGTACCGAACGATATAAAGCTATTGTAAATAAGTGTTCTTGGTATAGATGGTTGATTACTATTAATGGAAGAGGAGAAAGTTATGCATCGACAATGCTGACTAATGAAAATAATGTATTGACAGATATTGACGATTTGCAAAAAAAAATTTGTGGAGAATTAACTTTAAAAGAGAAATACGATCGTCAATTAGAAGCATTAGTAAGATTTAATGAAAATTATTTACAGCCAATTTTTGATATTGATGTATTTGCAGATGAACAAAACGCTGAAGCTGAAAACGCAGATATAAATAACAAATATCTGGAATTTATGGAACAATATAAGGAACAGGAAGTGTTTTATTCCATTCAAAATATAAAAGAGGGCGGACTGCCGATATTGTTGATCGTATCATCTTCGGAAAATGAGGAAGATTATAATGAGGAAGACTATGAGGTTATTGATGATAAGAGTATTCACAGTAAGCGGTGTGATGTTTATGATTATGTAGATGGTGAAATCGTTCAGGTGGGATCCATATTCAGTCTTTCAGGATATCTGTCTCTTTACACAAAAGATACGGAAGATTATGTGGCAACCCGCATCAATACGCATTCAATCTATTTTACCTGTATTGAGGATAACAAACTGTATACATATGGTTATAATACAAACAACATAGTAGAAGATATTGTTGACTATGAAGAAGATGGAGAATATTACGATTACGCCTATGGGACAACCAATTATGATGATGCTATAGGGAAGTATTCGGAGGTTGGAGAGATTGTTTTTGAAAAAATTCCAGGAAATCAGACATCTGTAAATGATGAAATAGATTCTGCTGAAAGCAATTCCTCTGCTGCGTATCGGAATCTGATAATGGAATACGAGGAAACATATGGAAGTGCAAACTTAAATACGCAGGAACAATTTTGGACGGGTCTGTGTTTTGCAAAACTTCTGGATTTCAACGGGGACGGAGTAGATGAACTTATCCTGGCTTATCAGACGGAACCCTCCAACATTGACAACGTAGAGTATACTGTGGAATTATGGGGATTTGATGGCGTATCGGTTCAAAGGATTGCATCTCAGATTTCCTGGACTGGTAATAATATGCCATATTTTGGAGGATTCTCCATAGCTGAATACGAGGGAAAATATCTGCTGGTACTCACTGATAATGCAGGCTGCTACTGTCGTTACTATGGAATGAAAGATGACGGAACTGTAGGTCTGGTGCATGAGTTTATCTGGAAGGGTGATGCAATGCAGGGAGACTGGTATCTTGATAATGAAAAGATTTCCATGGAAACCTATGAAGAGTATTCTGATAAATATAGTGCCAATGCAGTATGGTATGGATTTTCTGAAGCATCATGTAATGAAACTATAAAAAAAGAAATATCTCAGACAAAGAATAAATTAAAAATGTAAGTCAGTGATGCAAAAGGAATCGCATTCTGCAAAAAGAGATGCAAAGTGGTTGTGGAAGTTGCAAAGTGTGAGAAACTCTGACTAAAATAAGGTTAAGAATGCTATCTTTTTGTGTATAACTATGCTATAATGTGCTGTATTCGAGCAAAAAAGAGTGAAAAGAGAGGATCGGAATGGTAGATATTCATTCACATATCCTTCCTGGGCTGGATGATGGGGCGGAAACGCTGGAGGAAGCGGTGCAGATAGCAGAGACAGCGGTGGCTTCAGAGATATATCATATGGCTGCGACCAGTCACGGGAATATCTATCCTTATACATTGGAGGAGTACAGGAGATCGTTTGAGCAGCTGCAGAATACACTTATTGAGCGGAAGATACGATTGAAATTGTATTCCGGCATGGAGATTTTTTTGAATGAGGATGCCTTTGAACGTTTGAACAAAGGGGAATTACTGACGTTGAATAAGACGGATTATCTTCTGGTGGAAGTTGACTTTGAGGAATGGACGGCGAATGTCATCCGATGGATCGAGAAGCTTCGGGAGAGGGGATATCGAGTTATTCTGGCACATCCAGAGAGGTATATGTTTCTTCAGCGAGATCCGGAACTGGCATACTATCTGGAGGAACAGGGCTGTGTTCTGCAGCTGAATGCAGGAAGTATCGCAGGAGATTTTGGCAGAAACTGTGAAGAGTTGTCATGGCAGTTTCTGAGGAACGGAATTGTCGGAGCAGTAGCGACGGATACTCATGACAGGAGATACCGCTCGCCAGATATTAGGAAGGTGGCACGCCTGCTGGCGCAGGAACTGGGTTCAATGGAAACGAAACTTCTGTTGTCGGAGAATCCAAGCCGTATTTTAAAGGGATATAATATTTTACACAGGGAATATGAGGAAGGGAACGAGGACTAAGACACATGAAAAAAGCAAGAATCATTCTGGGGATTCTGTGTGCGTTCTCAGCAGTTGGGTGTGCCTGGTATGTACACACGACAAGAGAGAATATAGACACAGAGGGCCCGAAGCTGGAAGCTGCTTCTGATACTCTGGAAGTGGGTATTGACGCTACGGAGGAAGAACTGACCAGGGACATGGTGGCAGAGGATTCCAGAGATGGAAATGTCTCTGACAGCATCATCGTGGAGAATATCACCAAGAAAGTGGGTGGAACTGACAATCAGTTTGAGATCAGCTATGTCGGATTTGATAAGTCGAGTAATACAGGGCGGCTGACAAGGAATCTGGTTTATACGGATTACAGGAAACCTCATTTTGCACTTTCTCAGGAACTTCGTTTTTCACAGAACGAGACGTTTTCTCTGCTGGATTATATTTCCGCCGAGGACTGTATTGATGGTGATGTGAGTCCGTTTATTACTGTAGAAGGAGCGGAAGCTTTTCAGAATGATCCGTCCGCCGGTATTTATGACTGTACGGTTTCGGTTTCTAACAGTGTAGGAGATACTGTGCAGCTTCCTTTGCAGGTGGAGATTTATGAGGACAGTTACGATGAGCGGTCTTTCCGTCCGAGTGTTGTGCTTACGGATTATCTGATCTATCACACGAAGGGCAAGGATCTGGATCTACGAAAGCTGCTCTCTTATGTAGATGATCAGGGACATTGTAAAATAGACTACGGTGAAATGGTGACCGTTACAGATAACAAAGGTGAAAGCGAGGAAGTAACGGAACAGGTTGCGAATGGCTCAAAGGAAAAATGGGTAAATATTTCGCAGATTTCCATAAATTCCAACGTAGATATCAACCAGGAAGGGGTCTATACGGTAGTGTACTCTTATACTTCTCCGGATACCGGTTATACAGGTGAGACCCGTCTGACGGTAGTAGTAGAATAGGAAAGAAGGAGAACGTGATGAATCAGGAGATAAGACGGCAGCCGCAGAACAACGGTCAGACGATAGATGTGCCGTATATCAGCAGACATGTGCTGACAAATATTTTTGTGATCCTTATGAGTGCGTGTATCGTTGGGATGGCGGCATTTGTAGGACTGGATCACTATATGGGAAACTCGTATACGGCAACGATGAAGCTTGCCATGATCGCAAGGGACAATACCGGTAACAGGCTGAGTGACGGAAGTCTGAGTACAGCAATGACGCGAAATCTGAATGTCCTGAACAGTGAGATGCTGATCGAACAGATATCTAAGGATTCCGGTGTGGAACACATTTCGGGAACGATCAGTGCAGCACAGGTTCCTAATACGAACCTGATCTCTCTGAATGCGACAGCAGGGTCCGCGGAGGCAGCGCTCAGACTTTTGAAGTCTGCTTTAAACAGCTATCCGACGCTGACGGGATATTTTGAGTCCGGATACATGTTCCGGAGTCTTACAAATCTTTCCGCGGATAATATTGCAGAGCAGAAGGCTCGTCCGCTGTATTACGCATTACTGGCAGCTATGGCGGTGCTGGCAGGCGGAATCGGACTTACAGTATTTATTTGCATGTCGACAGACAAGATCTATAATCGACATCAGGCAGCGGCTGTTCTGGACATTCCGCTGCTCGTTTCCATTCATTTCCTTAAGAAAAAAAAGAATCAGAAGGCTATTCTGATCTCTCAGAGTTCGTCGAATGGAGTGTATGCGGAAGAGATTGACAAGCTGTCTACACAGGTAGAGCTGATGATGGACAAGGAGAACCACAAAGTGCTTATGGTAAACTCTATCCGGGAAAATGAAGGAAAATCTACAATCGCAGTAAACCTTGCACTGAATCTTTCAAGGCGCGGCAAGAAAGTGCTTCTGATCGATGCCGATATGCGGCGTCCGGCAATGGCAAAGATTTTTGATTATACAGTTCCGAAGGAACAGAGTCTGTCAGAGTATCTTCTTGGCAGCAGTTCCCTGCAGGATGTGATCTATAAGGAGCCGAAATTCGAAAATCTTCGCTGTGTTTTCCAGAAATCTGCGGTTGCCGAGCCGGATAAACTTCTGGAGGATGAGCAGTTCAGAATATTGCTACGTCAGGCTGCTTCTCACATGGATTATGTCATCCTGGATACGCCTCCTATGGGGATCGTACGTGATGCAGAGCTGATCGCGGCAGCGGCAGATGCAGCACTTCTTGTGATCAGACAGGACGGGGTACATGCGGCTGAGATTAATGATATGGTAGATGTCCTGGATGATACAGGAGTTTCTGTGCTTGGCGGCATTCTGAACATGGCGATCGGTGACAGGGATGGCATCAGCAGAGGGAAACGTTATGGGAAATACTATTATGGATATTCCGACAGAAAATAACAGATTATCACAGATAAGGTGGGAGAGAGATATATGCAGTCCGATATGAGGGAGGCAACACGAACATACAACGGGCAGGGACAGATGAATCCGACAGAAATGATAGAGGATTATCTTCGCTGTTTCAAAAAGTACTGGCTTCAGCTTTTGCTTGTGCTGATCGCAGCGGCAGCTGTGACAGTGGCTTTTTTGAATCAGACCTATGAGCCTGTTTATACGGCAAAGATTACCTATGCTGTTAAGAAAACCGGAGATACATCTGTGGATTCGACACTGACCAGTAGACTGAGCAGTTCCATAGATACAATGACCAAAACTTCAGAGTTTCAGGAGGAGCTTTCTGCAAATATGAAGGATTCTGTGCCAGATGGTTCTTTCTGGTTCAGTTCGCAGTATACAGAGGGTGCAAACCTGTATATCATTACAGTAAATGCAAAATCATATGAATATGTAGATGAGATTCTTGAGGCATTTCAGAAAATCTACCCGTCCTGGGCAGACAGATCCAATGGATCGGTGGATCTTGAGGTCGTTGACCGGGTGCAGGCTTCTGCCGAACCGGGAAACAGTTATTCCCTGATTGATTTTGCGGTGAAGGGAATTCTTGTAGGACTGGTTCTTGTGGCTGGGCTGTCTACTCTTTATGTACAGCTGCTTCGGACTGTTCGCAAAGAAAAGGACATGAAAAAGATCACATCCAAAGGTTGTATCTCTGTACTTCCGGAAGTGACGGTCAAGAAGAGAAACCGCAGTAAGCGGGTGCAGCTTATGATCAGCAACAAGCGTGTGGACTGGGGATATAAGCAGTCTGTGTTGTCAGCACAGTCCAGGATCAATCTTCAGATGGAAAAAAATGATCAGAAGGTTCTGCTTGTGACCAGTACCCTTCCGCAGGAAGGAAAGAGTATTTTTTCTGTAAATCTGGCACTTGCTGAGATACAGAACGGCAAAAAGACAGTTCTGATCGATGGGGATCTTAGAAATCCTTCGGTTGGACGGATTTTTGGCTTTGACGGTAAGGCAAAAGGACTGAGTGATTTCTTTGACGGCAGGGTCGGTGCAGAGGAGATTATTGTAAACAGTGGAAACCTTTCGGTGATCAGTGCCGGAACCAGAAACGGTGGGATCTCCGGTATTATCTCGGATCAGATGATGCAGGATCTTATGCGTTACCTCAGAAAAAACTATGACATGATCATCATTGATACACCGCCGGCCGGTCTGTTTTCGGATGCCGAGATTTTTACGAAATATTCGGATGCGGTAGTATATATGGTTCGTTATGATCATGCATCTGTCCGCGAGGTTCAGGAAGGCATTGATCCGTTTATCCAGAATGAGAAGCTCCTGGGATATGTGATCAACCAGAGCCATGGTAATTTCTCAAATTATGGTCGATATAGCCGTTATGGTAAGTATGGCTATTCCAAATATGGACACTACGGTAAGTATAAACGATATATCAAAACAGAAGAAACTTCTATGAACACAGAAGATTCACTGTAGAGCGGGGAGAACTGGAATGAAGAAAAAAATAGTTATGACATTTTTGCTTTTGCTTCTCTGTGCCGGATCAGTGACAGCTGCTTTGAAGTCCTTTGATAATGTGATGAATCAGCTTCAGGAGGCAAAGAGCATTCAGTCTGCCCGTCTGGAGGCGGCCAAAGTGACTCCTACACCGACACCTGAGCCGGTAGAGGAGACTCCACAGCAGACGGCACAGGTCACGGAAACACCGACACCGGAACCGGCAGACCCATCCAAACCGGTTCTGACATTGACAAGTGATACAATAGAGATTGCGGCCGGAAGTTCTTTTTCTGTTGTTTCAGCAGTGGCGGATATCACGGATGACAAGGATGACAGAAGTACGCTTTTCCGTTATATCCATGTAACAGGAAATTATGATCTGAGAACGCCGGGACAGTATAAGCTTGACTATATTGTTACAGACACCGATGGAAATATTTCACTGCCGAAGACGCTCACATTGATCGTAAAGTAGATGAGGTGGATCGGTGCAGAAAATAATCAGGGTTTTTAATGGGATTGGAGAGATGTCTTCAAAGCTGGATACACCTGTCGGACTTGTTTTTACAGTTCTGTTTCTGGTGGCTGTTATAGCTGTGATCTTATCATGGATCATGCTGCCAAAGCTGAAATGGAAAACAGAAACCAGGAATACATTCCGCAGGTTTTCTGTCTGGCTCGCAGTGGGGATATATTTCGCAGGGATTCTTGGATGTATGTATCTGCTTCGTGACCCGGCGCAGGGTTATCAGATGCAGCTTATTCCTCTTTATGGGATTACAGATCGTACATTGCTCTACGGGGAATTGTTGAGTGATGTGGGATCACTTATGCTTTTTATCCCACTGGGGATTTTGTTTCTTGCACAGTATGCAGGAGAGTATCCGCTTGCGTGTGCGGCGATGTTTGCATTCGGAGGCAGTCTTGCGACAGAGGTTCTGCAGTATATTTTAAAGATGGGTACCTTTTGTACAGAAGATATGATCTGTGCGGCGCTTGGCGGTGTCCTGGGTGCGCTGCTGGTACTTGCATGGAAGAAGACTCAAGGGAAGAAAAGTCTGGGTGGAATCGTGCTCAGGATTGTCTTTGGTCTCTGCTCTTTTGTGTTTGTTCTGGGAATTGTTACTTTTGGAACCTATCATGTGCTTCGAATGACAGGTGAAAAAAGCATGAGGGAAAATATCAGTGATGTTTCCATGAATATGGAATCCGAAAAAAAGAATTCCTCTGATCTGATCTGGTACGACGGTAGGGCATATAAGTTTAATGACCAGGCAGTTACGATTCTTTGTATGGGTATTGACCAGCAGTCGGAGGAGATTCAGCAGATTGATAACCTTTCAGGAGAGAGTGGACAGGCGGACAGTATTTTTCTGGTAGTCCTGAATCCTGTAAACCGGCAGATGAATGTGATCGCAATCTCCCGTGATACGATGACAGAGATTGCCACTTACGATGCAAAGGGGAATTATATCGGAGATTCTGTCAATCATCTTGGACTGGCATATGCTTTTGGAAACGGTAAAGATACCAGCTGTGAATATATGGTTCATGCAGTGTCGAAGTTGTTTTATGGAATTCCGATCAATGGATATGCTGCATTTAATATGGAGACCATCTCCAAACTGAATGATGCGGTTGGCGGCGTGACCGTGACGGTACCGGAAGGGGAAGACCTTTCGGAAGACCTTAAGGCAGGTACGACAGTAACGTTAAAAGGCAGCCAGGCAGAGACTTTTGTACGATATCGTGATACAGAGATGGAAGGAAGTAACAATCTGCGAATTGCCAGACAGAGAGAGTTTGTGTTGAATTTCTTTACAGCAGCAGTTGATGCAATGAAGAAGGATGTATCTCTTCCGGTAACACTTTATCAGCAGCTGACAGATGAAATGGTTACAGATATTGGGCTTGACAATGCAGTCTATCTGGCGACGGAAGCAGCCGGGATGCAGTTCGGAGAAGGCAATCTTATCATGCTTCAGGGCGAGGCAAAGGCCGGAAAGGTGTATGATGAGTTTTATGTAGATGACGCAAAGCTGTATGAGCTGATCCTGAATACGTTCTATACGGAGGTTGCTCTGAAGTGAAAAAAATAAAAATCTTTGGCATCGCAGCGGTTTTTCTGCTTCTGTGTGCGGTGGGTATTGCTGCGGGCAGATATCTGTATGGGGAAGAGAAGCCTGCAGTGAATGAGGATATTTATGCGTGGCTGGAAATTCCGGGGACGGACATAAATATGCCGGTTGTACAGGTGATGGCAGGGGATCCTTTTTATACGGATCACAACGCACAGAGGGAAGAAGACCCCAAAGGTGCGCTTTTTACCGAGGATTATAATGCAAGAGATTTTGAGGATGCCATAACAGTGATCTATGGCAGCAATAACTCTGTTTTTGGAGAGCTTTTCCAATATCTGGACAATCTGTATATGAAGGAGCACTCGCAGATCTGTATTTCAGCCAATGAAAAAACTTATACTTATCGAATATTTGCGGCATATAAGACAGACAACCGGCATATTCTTGAGCGGTTTGATTTTGGGAAGACAGAAGGCAACAGGAAGGCATATCTTGACAGTATTTTTGATAATCGTGCCATGGATGTGCGGATTGATGATTCGGTCCATGTGGATCCGGATTCCAAGATACTGACGTTGTCCACGCATGATACCGAGGATGAACAGAAGCGCTTTCTTGTCCAGGCATATCTGGAGAAATGTGAGGATGGAGAACGAAACGCTGTTGAAGAATGACGAAAGTAGTGCTATAATGATGCTCAGTAAATAAAAATATGGAGGTTAGGGTATGAAAGCGATAATTTTTAAGACTGTGCTGATTGTGGCAGCAGTTTTTGCTTTATCTGTAAATGTAATGGCATCTGGCAGCATTACCAATGCAGTAGATAGTAATAAGGTTTCAGCAGAAACAACCACGCGTGCGATTGTTGGCGGAAAAGAACAGTTTCTGGTAGAGGAGGTTGGCGTGAAACTGGAGACAGTGAAACCGAGGATGTTTTCAGATGAGATCCAGAAAGAAGTGGATACTCTGAATCAGGCAGATGCTGAGGCAACACTTCAGGCAGCATTTGAAGCTGTTTATGGCAAGGATAAAGTACCGCAGGTTGATCTTTATAATGCGGACGGACTGAAACAGGAAGATATGGACCTGAAAGAATTCAAGTTCCTTTCCTCTGTTATGAATCTTACGATCGATGAAGTACCTACAGAAGAGAAGCAGGTTGAGGTAACTTTTACAGTAAATAACCTTACAGACAAGATTGAACCGTTTATTCTCCATCGCTGCGAGAAGCATGGATGGCAATTACTTGAGACAGAGGAAGTCAGCGAAAATCAGATCAAGGCATCCTTCCATTCACCAGGAGGTCCGGTAGCAGTTGTTTACCGTGAACTTCCGGAAGAGCAGAATGAGACAGATTCCGAGACAGCAGCACCGTAAAAATATGAGGGGGAACTTCCAGTAATTTTTCTACCTAAAGAAAATAGAACAAAATAAATAAAATCATAAAAAATCCCGATTTTCTGTGTTTTTCCATTGCAGATAGCCGGGATTTTTTAGTGAAAGTACCAATCCATCTCGGAAGTATACTTTTCCCAAAAGAGTAACGATCAGAAAACTGTCAGATACAGATCCGGAACTCATGAAACTGGACAGGGAATATCTCAGCTGCGAAAGCATACAAATCAGGCAGAGGGACAATCATTGCTATAAATGACTGTACCCTCTGTTTTTTGGTATCTTATAATACTTTGTAAAAAAGGAGAAGATACCAATGAGAACAATGGTAATTATTTTGGAACAGGTTTGTGCGGAGTGGCTGGATATGAAGAGATTATCTGTGAGGGAATCAACATTTGCCCGTTACCAGATGATCATTCAGAAGCATGTTTTGCCGGAATTTGGAAAATATACACTGGAGGAGATCAGTTCTTCCGTGGTAAATTCATATACCTGTCGGAAGCTGGAGGAGATCAGCACCAAAACAGTGAGGGATATTTGTACGATACTGAAGTCAGTTCTTCATTATGCGGAAAAGGAATACGGCCTGCATGATATTGCCGGAAATATGGTGCTGCCGAAGCTGCAGAGGACAGACAAGGATATCCTGACACTCAGAGAACAGCGAAAGCTGGAAACGTATTTATGGGAACACCGGCAGAAACCACGCTGTGCAGGCATCCTGATCTGTCTTTATACGGGGCTTCGTCTGGGAGAAATATGTGGACTTCAATGGAGAGATATCGACAGAAAGAGACATGTTCTGTATATTAACAGGACACTTCAGAGAGTTACAGAAACCAGAAGTGATCATGAAAAAAAGACAAAACTGATCAGTGGAGAACCAAAGTCAGAGGCTTCTGTGCGAGCGATCCCACTGCCGAGAAGCTTTTGGATATTGCTTCGTGAGATGTCCGGGGAGATGAGGGATGAGGATTATTTTCTGAGCGGAAATGCAGAACCGATCGAGCCGAGAAACTATCAGTATTTTTTTAAGAAGACGCTGGCAGACTGTGAACTCAGGTATGTAAATTTCCATACATTGCGGCATACATTTGCGACTCGCTGTGTAGAGGCAGGAATGGACATTAAGACGCTGAGTGAGATCCTGGGACATACGAATACCAATATCACACTCAGTTATTATGTCCATTCCTCCATGCAGTCCAAGAGGAAGCAGATGAACCGGCTGAAATTTCATATGGCGGTTTCATGACCCGGAATGCTTTTTCATCCAGTTTTGTATATATTCCATCTGCTCCCGGTCGGATAATTCCTGTGAGGCCGGATCGTTTCCGGCGGCAAGGCAGCAGAAGAGTACAAGTATCTGCAGCAGAAAAAAGAGTATCAGAAAAATGATCAACATAAAAAGCCTCCTTCTGGTTTCTATGGCTTTCAGTATTGGCATTTTTTCAAAAATTATGCATCATTGTACTTTTTTGAATACATTAAAATAAGTCCATTTATCAGGAGTATATTCATGAAGCAGTCAGTTTATACCGGAAAAGGCATCGGTGTGGTACTTCTGGATACGGGAATTTATCCTCATATGGATTTTGGTGATCGTATTTATGCTTTTGCAGATTTTATTTCATATAGAACCTTTCCCTATGATGACAACGGACATGGAACGTGTGTTGCGGGGATTCTTGGCGGAAGCGGAGAGGCTTCCATGGGAAAGTATAAGGGAATGGCACCGGGATGTTTTCTGATAAGCCTTAAGGTGCTGGACCGTTTCGGAAATGGAAACAAGGAGGATATTCTGGCGGCGTTTCGGTGGATCGAGAATCACCGGGAGGAATACAAGATCCGGATCGTAAATATTTCGGTCGGAACAACGTATAAGACCAGAAGTGACAAGGATGTTCTGGTCCGTGGAGTGGAGTCTCTCTGGGATCAGGGACTGGTGGTGGTTGCGGCGGCGGGAAACCGTGGTCCGGAGCCGGGAAGCATTACCGCGCCGGGATGCAGTAAGAAGGTGATCACGGTGGGTTCTAGTGATATGCTTCTGGGAAAGACGGCAATCTCTGGAAGAGGACCGACGTTTGAGTGTGTCTGCAAACCGGATCTGGTTGCACCGGGGCGGCGGATCATGGCATGTGCACCGGGAGTGGGGAATACCTATGCAATGAAAAGCGGCACTTCGATGTCTACACCGGTGATATCCGGAGCGGCGGCACTTGCCCTGGAAAAGGATCCGATGCTTACAAATGTGGATATCAAGATGATGCTGCGTGACAGCGCGGATGATCTGGGCCTTTCCAGGAATCAGCAGGGATGGGGGAAATTTAACTGTAAAAAGTTCCTTTCGCTGTAATTTTCTGGAAAATTTGTAAGATTTACTATGGTAAAGCCCGAAAGTATTGACGGACAGAGTTTTTTTCGCTACAATGTAACAAATCGCTGTTCAAAGCAACAGGAGCAGCGTATAGTAACTTACTGTGAACAGTAAAATAAATGCTACACAGAGAGGAGAAACTTATGACAAAAATTCAGATGACAACGCCGTTAGTAGAAATGGACGGAGATGAGATGACCAGAATTCTCTGGAAGATGATCAAGGATGAATTACTGCTTCCGTATATTGACCTGAATACAGAATACTATGATCTTGGTCTTGCACACCGTAATGACACAGATGATCAGGTAACGATCGATGCAGCAGAGGCAACCAAGAAATATGGTGTTGCAGTTAAATGTGCGACGATCACCCCGAACCATGCGCGTATGGACGAGTATGATCTCAAGAAGATGTACAAGAGCCCGAACGGAACGATCCGTGCGATCCTGGACGGAACGGTATTCCGTGCTCCGATCGTAGTGAAGGGAATTGAACCATGTGTACGAAACTGGAAGAAACCGATCACTCTTGCACGTCATGCATATGGTGATATCTATAAGAATACAGAGATGTATATTGACAAACCGGGCAAGGTTGAGCTTGTTTATACTTCAGAGGACGGAGAAGAGAAGCGTGCCCTGGTACAGGATTTCAAGGCTCCGGGAGTTGCCATGGGTATGCACAACATGGAGGCATCCATCGAGAGCTTTGCAAGAAGCTGCTTCAACTATGCACTGGATACAAAGCAGGATGTATGGTTTGGTGCCAAGGATACGATTTCTAAGACTTATGATGCCAAATTCAAACAGGTTTTCCAGACTATATTTGATGAGGAATTCAAGGAGAAATTCGAGGAAGCCGGTCTTACTTACTTCTACAGTCTGATCGATGATATCGTTGCTCGTGTCATGAAAGCAGAGGGTGGATTTATCTGGGCATGCAAGAATTATGACGGAGATGTTATGAGTGATATGGTATCTTCTGCATTTGGTTCCCTTGCAATGATGACATCTGTTTTGGTTTCTCCGAATGGATATTATGAGTATGAGGCTGCTCACGGAACGGTACAGAGACATTATTATCGTCATCTGGAGGGCGGTGAAACCTCCACAAACTCTGTGGCAACTATTTTTGCATGGACAGGAGCTCTTCGTAAGCGTGGAGAACTTGACGGAAATGCGGAACTGGCACAGTTCGCGGATAAGCTGGAGAAAGCAACTCTTACTACTATTGAGTCTGGTAAGATGACCAAGGATCTGGCACTGATCACTACTATCGAAAACCCGACCGTATTGAACAGCGAGGGATTTATTCTTGCGATCAGAGAAACGTTGGATACTCTTCTTAAATAGTAAAAATTAACCAGAGCAATACGGATATAAAGAAATGGGAAACCCACGGCATTACGCCAGGGTTTCCCATTTTTCATAAAGTTCTTCAAGCTCTGCCTGGATTTTGTCTTTTTCGCGGCTGAGTTCTGCACAGCGTCCGACGTTGGTACAGACATCCGGAAGAACCAGTGTTTCATCGATTTCTTTGTCTCTGGTTTCGAGTTCTTCAATCCTCTGCTCTGTCTTCTTAAGCTCTGCCTCCTGCTTACGTTTACGTGCCTGTTCTTCTTTCTGCTGCTGCCAGGTAAGCTTTCCTTCGGATGCCGCAGGTGCTGCTTCATCGGAAGTGGTTTCTTCTGTCTGCTGTATCGGAGCATATTTTTCAGTGAGTTCTTCTTTTTTCTCAAGGTAATAATCGTAATCACCGATGTAGTTGACAACGGCCTGATTGGTAAGCTCCAGGATCCTGGTCGCGGTCTGGTTGATAAAGTATCGGTCATGAGAAACATAGAGAACCGTACCGGTGTAGCTGTTCAGTGCCTCCTCCAGGATTTCCTTGGATGCGATATCCAGATGGTTGGTCGGCTCATCGAGGATCAGGAAGTTGGCCTCGGAGAGCATCAGCTTTGCGAGAGAGACACGACCGCGCTCACCACCGGAGAGGGAAGAGATCAGCTTAAATACATCATCGTTGGTAAAAAGAAAGGCGGCGAGCATGTTTCGGATTTCTGTCTCGGTAAGGGTCGGGTAGGCATCGGAAATTTCCTCAAAGATGGTTTTTTCCGGATGCAGTACGTGATGCTCCTGATCGTAATAGCCGATCTGAACCTTTGAACCAAGGGTGAAGGTTCCGGAATCAGCGGGAATAAGATCGTTGAGGATCTTGAGCATGGTCGTCTTGCCGGTACCGTTGTTTCCAATCAGGGCAACGCGTTCGCCTCGCTTGATCTGGAAGGAGATATCGGTAAAAAGAGTCTGCTCCGGGAAACTCTTGGAAAGCTCCTCCACGGTAAGAACGTCATTTCCGCTGATGACTCTTGGTTCGAGAGAGAGGCGCATCTGGCTCTGTACCTCTGTCGGCTTCTCGATTCGCTGAATCTTGCCGAGCATTTTTTCACGGCTCTCGGCGCGGCGGATGGATTTTTCACGGTTGA
>ERZ857693.1436-NODE-1436-length-29580-cov-13.323387_pt1 | contig 29580 bp, 20 predicted proteins | sample MGYA00519765_ERZ857693 | MGnify/ENA primary metagenome ERZ857693 (study PRJEB31778, sample SAMEA3449354) | human gut metagenome | biome: human gut; feature: human-associated habitat; material: faeces | place: United Kingdom | collected 2010/2012 ... | reverse complement strand
TCGTTGCTTTGAGTATCCCCACACTAAAAGGTTTGGTAATATAAGCATCCGCTCCGATTTCCAATCCTTCGAGCATATGTTTCTCATCCCCCAGCGCAGTCAGCAAAACAACCGGAATATGAGACATCTCAAGATCCCCCTTTATAGTTGCACAAAGTTCATCTCCACCCATCTCAGGCATCATTATATCGGATATGACGAGATCCGGATTAAATTCCCGGATTATAATAAGAGCCTCCTTTCCATTCGGACAGGACTGGATATTATAACCCGTCCGAAGCATATCCACCAGATAATTACGCAAATCATCATTATCCTCCACTATCAAAATACGCTGCAAGGAACTGTTGATCCGGGATATCTCCATATCCGGTAATCCCGGCGTATCACCTGTTACAATAGTCTCCAAACGTTCATCCGGTGTTTTGGGAGAGATAAATTTTGCTTTATGGAAATGGCTATTTCCTTTCGGAAAAGTAATCCGTACACAAGTTCCTTGATTTTCAGCACTCTGAATCTGAATCTTACCTTTATGTAACTTAACCAGTTTGTATACCAGCATCAGTCCGATTCCGCTACCTGTCACCTTCAGATTAACGACATTACTACCCCGAAAATAGTTTCTGAACAATTTCTTCTGTTCACACGTTGGAATACCGATTCCCGTATCTTTCACCTCAATACTCCAACTATTTCCTTCCTCGGAAGCGTAAATACACACACTACCGTCTTCAGGTGTATATTTCAATGCATTTGAGAGAATATTCTTCAGAATAGAGCCCATTTTGTCACTATCAAACCACACACTCAAATAGTCAAAATTGCTTTCATAAACAAACCTGACATGCTTCATCTCGGCATATTTGCGGAAAGTGGCGCAAACATCATTCATATAAGTATTCAACTCATACTCAGAAACATAAAGAGTGGAAGAGTAGACATCTATCCGTTCGAAATTTATCAGGTTGGTTGTCAACTGAAGTAATGTATTCACATTTTTAAGAGCCATATTTATATGAGGTAGTGCCTGTTCAGCCCCCATGCGATTTTCCAAGACTTCCTCCAATGGAGCTTTTATCAATGTTAACGGTGTACGTATGTCGTGTGCCGTATTAATGAAGAACCGTGTTTTTTCGTCCGACACCTTCTTCTGTTTATGCAACATGATGATACGGAATATAATACCCATAACCAACACCAACAGAATTACATATCCCACCATAGCCCATACACTGGCCCATACAGGAGGCGTTATAATAATCTGAATGCTTCTTGTCTCATAAGTCTTATATTTTTCTTCATTGGATACGGCACGAATTTGTAATGTATAACTGCCGGGAGGCAGATTTCTGATGATAATCCGGTTATCCTGACTCGGACGGCTCCACTCTTTATGATAACCATCGATTTTCCATGAAAAAAGAATATTGGAAGGATAATCATAGTTGATAGAAGCTACATCAAGAGAAAACGTGTTTTGTCCGTAAGCTAGTTCCAGCCGGTCAGTTTCGTCAATATCCTTTTCCAAAGGTGATCCTTCATCACCCGGGTAAACAGGATGATAAGCTATCATAAAATCACGCAATAGCAAACGCGAATAATGTGGCTCCGGTATCTGTATGTCTGTTGGAAATTTGACAGCACCGTCATTTCCCCCGAAAACAAGCGCACTTTTGTTATAGGTCGTAGCAGAGCCTGCATTAAAATTAACACTCATCAATCCTTGTTCCCGTGTCCAGTTACGAAAGAAGTGCTCCTCAGGTGAATAAATCGTTATGCCATTTTCCGTACCCATCAGGAGACTCCCGTCCTGACGCGGAAGAATTGTATAAATATTATCGGAGATCAGTGCACAGTTGTCACTTCGGTACTGATGAATAAAGTTCTTCTTATTAATGTCATAAACAAGAAGTCCGGCTCCACGGGTACCAATATACAAAATTCCGTCTTCTCTTTGGTATAATGCGCATATATAGAGAGATTCAACAGGCAGGTCAATATACCTGTAAACTCCGGATTGTTTGTCAAGCAGATAGAGCCCCATTCGGGTACCAATCCACATCTGCCGGGAATCCTTCTCCTGAATGGTAGTGATAGAGTTTACTCCCGGATATAAACGCACACTTTTAGTCTCAAGATTGATGCGTTTCGAATGATAATACCCTCCGGACCATATATCACCGCCCGAGTCTTTTTTTATGTCAAAAATATATTGATCGGGCCGTACCCCTGCAATAGCAGCAGGAGAAAGGTAACTTATCTTAAACCCCTTCTTCTTTTCTATCTTGTAAATACCTGATGTAAAACCGCCCGCCCATATCACACCGGGAGAGACTTCACACAACGCTAAGAAAATGTGATTTTCATCATCAGGTACCGGATCAAAAGAACTGAAAAAAGAACGCCATTCTTTTGTATCAGTCTGATAGATACTGATACCGTTACTGGTTGCAAACCAAAGGTCGCCATCACTGTCCTCCAATACATCATGAACCTGATCGTTCACCAGTGAGCGGCTATTGCCAAGAGAATGCCTTATCAAGTCATAACTTCCATAACGGTTGTTACGAACGGTAATACCGGTAGGATAATTGGCAAGCCAGATACGTTCTTCTTCATCTACATAGATATCATTGATATTGTTTCCGTTCATCCCGTTATAACTACTATAATTGGCAGTTATATAGGGCTCACTCATATAGGTATTCACATCCAGTTTATATACACCTTTTCCACCCGTAGCTACCAAAAGCTCATGAGCGTTCAAAGCAACTATCTGGTTTATCTCTACATTATTGGGTGATTGACAAGGAATGATTTTCCCTGTCCCCTCCATGTCATATATAAGTACACCCTCTTTGTAGCTTCCTATAAACAGTTGTTTTGAGACGACATGATAATAGAGTTCATGCACTGGTGTACTGATACTTTCCACCGTTTCATCGGATAGCAGTTTCAAACTCCCATCTCCTATTCCGGCACGAAACAGACCGCTTCCCGTACCAATAAAAAAATGGTTACCATCCGCCTGTTCAATGGTAGTTATTTCACCAATAGCCGGCGCCGGCATATGTGTCGTTGTTCCGGTACGAATATTATACCAGATAATACTATCTTTACAGCATAACCATATACGGTCACTCTTGTCCAAATAACCGTAATTCAGAAATGCCTGCGACTTATTTCTAATCAACTCCGGATGCACATAAGCCAGTTCGAATTTATCATGTTGCAAATCGTACCTGAAAATACGACCTTTCTGACCGATTACCCATAATACATTTTCGCTGTCCATGTAGAGCCAGTTTAAGGCAATACGTGAATCCAGTTTCATACTGTCGTCTGAAAAGTTGTAATGCTTGATATGTTTGCCATCATAACGGTCTATCCCCTCCTGAGTCAGAAACCACATATAGCCCCGTTGGTCCTTTTGGATATGGTATATTTTTTGGTTATTCAAACCGTCCTCCAGACCTATATACTTATAAATCTGCCCTTTACTTACAGTACTACTTATGAGAAGAAGCACAAAAAACAAACATCTTCCCATTTTTACAAAACCATTCATGTCTTTCACAAATATTCAAAAATACCCTGCAAAAATATGAAAAAATTAATTAAAATACAAGATATAAATGTATTTATATTTCAATCAGTAATCATCATTAATTTTTCATATCCTCAGTTTTTAGTTTGTGGAAGAATATATCATAAATGAAAATGGGGAGAGAGTATTTTTCCTCCAATTAATTTGCATCTTTCAATATATTATCCGAATATTGCAGAGATGAAAAAGCACACTATGAATCCAGTTGATGAAAAAATCATAATAAAAAAGCTAAAGGCAGGAGACAACGAGGCATACAAGTATTTGTATGACTATCATTATGTTGCTCTCTGCAAACTTAGTTATTATATGCTGAAGGATAAAATACAAGCAGAAAGTATAGTCAGTGATGTTATTTTTCACTTATGGGAGATTAGGGAGAATCTGGAACTTGTTCCTCCTCTACGTAATTACTTAATTATAGCCGTACGTAATAAATGCCTGAATTATCTGGCTCTCAAACAACAAGAAGTGGAAATCCGTTTTTCTGTTATGGAACGGGCAGGAATCCAACTGCAAAATATCATCCCAGACAATCAGCAACCTCTAGGGACGCTAATAAAGAAAGAACTGGAACATAAAATTCAGGAAGTGATTCAAAAACTTCCCCCTGTCTGCAAGCAGGTATTTATGATGAGCCGCTTCCGAGAGATGAGCTACGAAGAAATTTCTCAGGAACTTGGCATCTCCGTCAATACGGTTAAATATCACATAAAGAACGCATTAGTAGTACTCAAGAAAGAATTTGGAACTTTTTTATGCATTTTTCTCGCTTTTTACCCTACCCTCTTATTCTAAAAAACTGTAGTATATATAAAGGCAATCATTATTTATGGATGAACAATCACTACATACAGACACAGTCCACGATTGGATTACCGGATATCTGACCAATAGCCTGACACCGGAAGAAATGCAATCATTTCAAGAATGGCTGAATGCCTCGGAAGAAAACAGAAAATATTTCTCCGATATACAGGAGGTATGGATAGCCGCCTCGAATGAGGCAGACGATGTTCATAGCTTCAACAAAGACAGAGCTTATCAACTATTCCTGAGACGAACCGGAGAAACTACCCAACAAGGTATCAATAAACGCAAGGCTTTCCAACTTCGCCCATGGATGTATGCTGCCGCGATGACTATCATTGTCTTTATTTGCGGAACGATTGCTTTCCAGACAGGAAAGAGTGTTATCCGCAAGCAGTTAACCCAAATTTCCATTGAAGCCCCATACGGCTCAAAAACCAAATTATATCTTCCGGACGGGACGCTGGTCTGGCTCAATGCCGGTTCGAAGATGAGTTATGCGCAAGACTTCGGTATCAACGAACGGGCACTGAATCTTACCGGAGAAGCTTATTTCGAAGTAACCAAGAATAAACATATTCCTTTTAAAGTACATACTGATGAACTGGACGTAAAGGTATTAGGAACCAAATTCAATTTCAGAAATTATCAGGATGATCTGGAAGCGAAAGTTTGTTTGCTCGAAGGTAAAGTGGCTCTCAGCACCCAACAAAAGGAAACGATACTTCACCCGGATCAGCAAGCCCTATTAGACAAGAAGACCGGAAAATTATTGATTTCAAGTACTAAAGCTGCTTACAGTGCCGAATGGACAAACGACCGTCTCTATTTCGACGAAGCGCTGCTCCCCGATATTGTGAAGGAACTAGAAAGAAGCTACAACATAAAAATCACTATTGCAGACGCTGCTCTAAACTCCGTCCGTTTCTATGGTAATTTCCGCAGAAGGGAACAGAGTATCCGGGAAATTATGGATGTACTATCATCTACCGATAAAATGACTTATATCATTGAGGGAAAAAATATTGTGATCACACTTCCTGAATGAGACTGAATGTTAAACCTTTGAAAACTTAAAAGAATATGAAAAGCAACTTTGAAAAAACATGATTTTACTCTCCCAGATAGAAATAAAAAAAGGTCAGGTTCCTTTCCAACCCCTGACCTCCTTTTAACTTTCTGTCTTAAAAGCCTCAGTGACTTTATCGATGAAAGCTTAGGCAAATATAAATAAAATCCTAAACTTCTCATCCTATTTATCAATTATTTATTCATTGACTTATGAAAACTAAGAAAAAGTTTTTTTTCATGGTCCTGCTCATGTTATGTCTTCATCTGAACTCATTTGCACAGCATATCAGTATGCAGTTGAAGAACGTGACTGTAAAACAGGCCATTGAAACCATACAGAAGCAAAATGGATATTCATTTACATTTGCGGCAAGCGATCTGAATACCCAGAAGATTATTACGGTAACAGCAAGGAACCTACCCATAGAGAAGGTAGTGGAACAGATTTTAATAGGACAAAATGTTAGTTATACAGTTCAAGGTAAAGACATCATTATAAAAAAGAAAAGTAACCAAGCCACACAACAGAAGAAAAAAAGTACAATCAGCGGAATCATCACAGACAATTACGGGGAACCGATCATCGGTGCCAATATCAAAGAAAAAAATGGTACAAATGGGACTATCTCCGATATTGACGGAAAGTTTCAGCTCACTGTCGACGAAGGTAGTAGCGTACAAATATCTTACTTGGGATATCTGACGCAGGAAGTGAATACCAGAAACAAAACGCATCTGGCTATCTCAATGAAAGAAGACGCGCAGGCGTTGGATGAAGTTGTCGTTGTAGGGTACGGAACGATGAAGAAAAGAGACCTGACCGGTGCCATTTCTTCTATCAAAATGGATGAAACTCCCGTGCAGACCTTCACGACGGTCAGCCATGCGTTAGCCGGAAAAGCAGCAGGTCTGCAAGTAGTGCAGACGAGTGCACAGGTAGGCGGCGGCAGTAGTTTCAATATACGTGGAGCAGCCTCTGTCGGCGCCGGGAACGATCCGCTTATCATCATTGACGGTTTTCCCGTTTCTTCCAGTTCTACGCTTGGTTCGGGCAATCGTTACGAAGCGGGGCAAACCGATAATATTCTCGAATCTATCAATCCGAATGACATTGAGTCGATAGAGGTTCTGAAAGACGCCAGCTCTACCGCTATCTACGGTGCAAGGGCCGGACACGGTGTGATTATCGTTACTACCAAACGGGGAAAAGAAGGAAAAGCAAGCGTCAACTACTCAGCCAATGTCTCTGTGCAAAGAATGAAAAACTCATTCAAGATGTTGAACGGGCAGGACTATATGTATCAGACCAACCGATATTATCACGAGCTATGGCTGAAAGAAAAAGGAGAAGGCATTTACGAGGATTATATGATTCCGAATGATGATGCGGCGGACTTTAAGCCCAGATACTCGAACGACCAGATACTCAACGCGCCGACAGTTCCTTGGTTTGACGAAATCACACGTACCGGACTTATGCACCAGCATAATGTTTCTATAAACGGCGGAACGGAAAAAACGAAATATATGGCTTCTATCAACTACCTCAACCACTCCGGTGTAGTGAAAAATAATGACATGGAGCGCTTCACTGCAAAAATAAATCTGGACCAGCAGATTTCCAAGTACGTAAAGGCCGGATTGTCTTTCAATATTAGCCGTAATAACTACGATAATGTACCTTTGGGAAACGGCGAGAATGAAAATTCCGGTATCATTACTGCTGCTGTTGCTTTCAACCCGACTGTTCCCGTCAGAGATGAAAAAGGAAATTATTCGACCAATCCTCAGATGCCTCAACTCCCGAACCCGGTGTCTCTCCTCGAAATTAATGATAAAACTGTAAAGGAACGATTGTTGGGTTCGGCTTATATAGAAGTGGAACCCATCAAGGGACTGAAACTAAAAGCCAATTTGGGTATCGACCGAAAATATCAGAAACGAAAAACTTATCTTCCGAAAACCACTCAATACGGGGCGGCAGTCAACGGTCAGGCATATTTAGCCCAGGAAGATAACAACGACTATTTAATGGATTTGACAGCCAATTATCAAAAAATATTTGGTGAACATAGTTTCAATGTTCTTTTCGGTTATTCCTATCAGAAGTTCAACACCGAAGGAATGAGTGCAGGTAATCAAGATTTTATCAATGATTCATTCCTGTACAATAATCTGGGAGCAGGAAACTATAGTCGACCGCCGGTAGGTTCGTACGCTTCGGTAAGCAGCTTGAGTTCTTACTTCGGACGTTTCAATTATTCGTGGAAAGAAAAATACCTGCTCACTGCCACCATTCGTGCCGACGGCGCCTCCAACTTTGCCAAAGGACATCAATGGGGTTATTTCCCTTCCGTATCCGCCGGCTGGCGCTTCTCCGAAGAAAAATTTATCAAGAGTTCTTCCTCTGACTTTCTTTCGAATGGTAAACTACGCTTAAGTTGGGGACAAACCGGTAATTATAATGTAGGCAACGGAGCTCTCGACTATTATGGAGCAGACCCGTGGTATGGCAGCCAATTCGGTGATTCACAGCACGTAGGTATCTATGTATCACAATTAGGTAACCCGAACCTGACATGGGAAACGACAACCGAATTTAATATCGGTCTGGACTTGGGATTTTTCAACAACCGGATTAACCTGACTGCCGAATATTTCCAGCGTACGATCTCCGATTTGCTGGTGAAGAACAAAACGATTCCCCATTATAATGAAGTGAAAACCATTGCAGCCAACATTGGTTCGACTCAAAGTAACGGTGTGGAACTGACTCTGAACACGCAAAATATACAGACTAAACAGTTTACATGGAGTACTGATTTAACTTTCTCAACGTATAACGACCGTTGGAAAGAACGAGATCCGAACTGGAAACCTGCTGCCTATCAGAAGGAACAAGACCCGATTCGCGGAGTCTTTGCCTATGTAGCCGACGGACTGTTACAACCTGGTGAGGAAGCCCCCGCCCACCAGCCGCAACTTCTTCCCGGACAAGTGAAACTCAAGAATATAAATGGAGATGATAAACTGAATGAGGAAGATATGGTCTTAATCGGACGCAATGACCCCAAATTCATTTTCGGTTTCAACAACAATTTTTCTTATAAGAATTTCGACCTTAATATATATATGTATGGACAGGTAGGTAAAATTGCCGGAGCAAACAGTTATTACGACGCCTGGGGATCTTACGGAAACCGCATCAAACTGGGACAGAATGTACCTGTCTCTTTCAAGGATGCCTGGAGTTCGGACAACCAGACAAGTACACGCCCCAGCTTCATCGAGTCGGCTTATGGTACCGGTGATCTGTTTCTCCAGAAAATTTCATTCCTGCGTATCAGAAATATCACATTAGGCTACACCGTGCCAATCAGTAAAAGTATCTGTAACCGACTGCGAGTGTATGCTGACATCAACAATCCATGTGTATGGACCAACTGGAAAGGCCAAGATCCGGAAACGGACAGTAACACGAATGCATATCCCAACGTCACTAGTTTTAGTATCGGAGTAGATATTTCATTCTAAATAAACCTAAAAAGAATTGAACATGAAAAGAATTACAAAACTTATATATCTTGCTCTCGGAAGCTGCCTCATCGCAGGACTAAACGCTTCGTGTGAACTCGTCTCCGAGAACTATGGTGATATCAACACCAGTATCTTCCCCAAAACGGCAGAAGACGCTGACGCTATCACAACGTCTGCCGCATACGCCACCTTTAAAAATAGTGGCTATGGAGGTCTGTTCAATATAGCAACAGGCATACAAATCGTCAGCGACGAAGCAGGCGATTACGGAATGTGCAACTGGGGTTGGGACCACATCAACTATGCCAACTGGAACACCCTCAAGATATCCGGTTCCGGTAGCTGGCTGACTGTTGAGAGCTACGCCTATGTAAACGATATCAGTAAAATGACTCTGACTATCGACCGGTTGAACGATATTGAAATGGACGATGCCCTCAAACAGCAATACATCGCCGAACTTCGTATGGGCAGGGGGTGGCTGGCATACCTTCTCTATGATTTCTACGGTCCAATCCCCATTGCCGACCTGGAAACACTCAAGAATCCTATGGCTGAGAAAATTCTCCCCCGACTCAGCGAGGAAGAAATGCAGACATATATCGAGACTGAACTTACAGAAGCAAGCAAAGTACTGCCTGCCAACTACAAAAAGGGAGATAAGAACTATGGTCGTTTTACAGCCGGATTGGCACATACTGTTTTGCTAAAACTCTATATGCTGACCAAGCAATGGGACAAGGCGGAAGCAGAGGGACGCGAACTGATGAAACCTGAATATGGTTTCGAACTTGTGCCCGAATACAAAGATATATTCACGCTGGCAAATGAGAAGAACCCGGAAATTATCTGGGCTTGCCAATGTGCCAAAGGATACCAGGAACATAAATGGCAACCTCATGTATTACCCAACGACTATAATTTCACTTCTTATCTGGATAAAATGACCAAATGGAACGGATATAAAATCTCATGGGATTTTATGCAGACCTTTGATCCGGCAGACAGACGTTTGCTGACGATTGCATACGAATATACCAGTAAAGACGGAGTGGTACATAATGAAAAGAATGACAGACCGGATCCTTCCGCTCAATTATATTTAGGAGCAGTTCCATTGAAATATGAATTTGATCCGGATTGTACGGGAGAAGATTCACAAATAGACTGGATTATCTACCGGTATGCCGATGTGCTCACTTTGACAGCAGAGGCTATTGTACGCAACAAGAATGCCGTAACGCAGGAAGCTGTTGATTTGCTTAATGAAGTGCGTACCCGCTCGCTTCCGGGCAAAGGATACAGCCTGCAAGATTTGAACAGTGTGGACAAATTTCTGAAAGCTGTATTGGACGAAAGAGGTTGGGAGTTATATTTCGAAGGAAACCGCCGCCAAGACCTGATCCGCTATGGATTATTTGTGGAAGCTATCAAGAAGAAGGCTCAATCAATGGGTAAACAAACGCTTGTGGATGAAGACCGTTACCGCTTCCCTATTCCACAAGATATTATTGACGAAGGTCAGGGAATAATCAAACAGAACCCCGGTTATTAATCACTGAAAAGAAAAAAACATGAAAAAGTTAATTTATAGCATCATCGGACTACTAATGTTCGCCGGTTGCGAAGATGATTATAAGACCGACATCACAATTCCAATGTCGGGCATATATCTGAGTTCTCCCGCCGAAGGAGCAACTATGGACTTAAATGATGAAAGTAAAGATTCATACGAGTTTACTTGGGATAAGGCTTCGGAACAAGGTTCCGTACTGATATTCAGCACTACCAAGGACCTTGTGAAACAAGTTACCGTAGAAGCAGGGACAGGAAAAAATTGCAATATATCAGCACTGGTTATCAACCAATTACTTTCCAAGTTAGATATTAAATCCGGAAATGAAAGACTCATTTACTGGACTGTAAAAGATAAAAATAACCAGACTGTCGCCGCATCAGAAGTTCGTACGCTACAAGCCAGACGAATGAAAAGTATCTTGCTTGCTCCTGAAGATATGTCGACAGCCACTTTGTTGGCAGACGCTACACAAACCAAAATAAAATTTGAATGGGATGCTTCAGGAATCGGTAATGATACAGAGTGTACGGTACTTCTTTCTTTAGATCCGGAAATGGACAACTTCGTAGAACTGCCGACCAAAGGAACAGGAAATATATCGATCACCCACGAAGAAATGGAACAGACAATCGAAAAACTGTCTATCAAGCGTTACCGGACCAATACTATTTATTGGAATGTACGTAACAATGCAGATCAGTCACTTATTTCGCGTGTCGCCAACACATTATACACAAACGACATGATGCGTTTGGTTGACAAACGTGGAGATGAGACGATCACTTATCCCGTAGTCCGCGTGACATTCTCCGACGGAACTTCGCAAGTGTGGACAGCCCAAAATCTGAATACTACCAAATACCCGGATGGAACGGAAATCGAAGCCGAATATTACAGATATGCTCCCGAATCCCTTGGAGAAGACTGGATCAAAGCAATCGGTACCTATTACAGTTTTGTGATTCGCGACCGGATTATCCCGAAAGGCTGGAGAATACCGACCGAAGCGGAATGGAATTATTTATTCTCTGAAGCCGGAAAGAATGGCGGGTATAATGTTCTTAAAGATCCTGTCTATTATTATAAAGATCCTACCGGTCAGGAACATTTGAATGAATGGGGACTGAGCTTTACTTCAGCAGGTACATGGAACTTGGATAGGAACGCAATCGAACTGGCTCAGGAAAAATTCTACTTTATGGCCGCCGACTTGGGCGATCCTGCAACCTGGAACGATCCCTGGCGAGCTTTAATCCATGACAACAGCGAAACATTATGGGTATCCTGGGCTAAAGGAACCGTCATGCGCTATATCTATGCAGAATAACTAATAAAACATGAATCATTATGAAAAGATATTACTTTCAAATATTACTGGCGTGTTGTCTGACGCTATTTGCCGGATGTTCCGATTCCGATTCGGAATCCGGTCAGAACGGCATACCCAAAGGTTCAAAAGCTATTGACCTGCAACAAGACAGAAGTGGTCTGCTACGTAATCCCTGCATGGGTTGGGGACTTTATGACGATGCAGTCGGCAATGTAGCCAACGCAGAAGAGTATTGGGCTGCACAAGATGAAGCTGCACGTAACTATGCATCTTTCTTCTATATACGCTGGCGTTGGTCGGAAATGGAACCGGAGGAAGGAAAATATGCCTGGATCTACGACGAGAACTATAAAAAGCTGATTCAAGGAGCGCTCGACCGGGGATTGAAGTTATGTTTCCGTATCTATGACAACGGACAGGACAACATCCGCCAAGGTACTCCCGAATATGTCCGTGCCGCAGGTGCCCAAGGATATGAAGTCGAAGGACAAAATAACGCCAAACTATGGACTCCTTATGCCGACGACCCTATCTTTCAGCAGAAATATGAAAAGTTTGTCGCAGCATTCGCCAAAGAGTATGATAACCCGGATATCGTAGATTTTATCGACGGGCACTCTTTAGGCTGGTGGGGCGAAGGCTCACATATCAAGTACCTGAATTCTGACAAGAAGAAAGAGACTTTCGACTGGTTTACAACGATGTATTCCAAGAACTTCAAGAATATCATTCTGGTATTACCTTATAATAGCGAAATCGGATTCAATACGGAAAAAGAAATCGCTATCGACCAAAAAGGGTATGGATTGCGCAGAGACGGTCTGGGAAGTATGTGGTTTACTGAAAATGACGAGAAAGTAGCGAACGAGATGTATGGAAAAGTTTTAATGGTGGGCGAATGTGCTTACTGGGGAGGATATACGGCTGCTTACGAACCTTTCAAAAATGACACAAAATATTCCTTCAAATCATGGAAGGATGTATATAATCAGAGTTTCGACCATGCCCAGACTTATCATTTCAATACACTCGACCTAAGGACGATTACCGAAACAAAGGGCTGGACGGGACTGGCACCGGAACTTGTCCGCAAATTTGTTCTGAACGGCGGATACAGAGTATATCCTACTTATGTAATCATGCCTTATGAAGCCTCAGCAGGCCAAACCGTATCTATCTCCCACTCATGGAGAAACACCGGATATGGTTACTTGCCGAATAACATGAAGAATTGGAACTATAAGTACAAACCGGCCTTTGCCTTGTTCGACGAGAGCGGCAAACTGGTAAAATCATGGATTGACGAGGATGCCGAACCTTCGCAATGGTTGTCTAACCAACGGAGAAACTATACTTACGAGGTTTCCCTCGACGGTATTTCCAGAGGCAATTACCAATGGGCGGTAGCTATTGTCGACAAGACCAAAGATAACCAACCGGGTATCAATATCGGTATCAAAGATAAGGAGAAGAAGGATGGATGGACGTTTATCAGTGAGATGACAATTAAATAAATGAACCGATAAAGCATGAAACATATACATTTATATCTATTTGCACTTATCTCCGTGATCCTTACAAGCTGCTCACACGCCTGTCAAAAGGTAGAGTTGCAGGAAGACACCGTATCATTGCTTCGCAACCCTTGTATGGGTTGGGGAGTATATGATGACGCTAATGATGAAGTACAAAACGCGAATATTTACTGGGCTGCCCAAGACGAGGCAGCCCGTCAATACGCTTCTTTCTTTTATGTACGTTGGAGGTGGTCGGACATGGAACCGGAAGAAGGCAAATACGCCTGGCTGTATGATGAAAATTACAAAAAACTGATACAGGGTGCCTTAGACCGTGGATTGAAACTCTGTTTCCGTATTTACAACAACGGACAGGATAACCTGCGTACCGGAACTCCTGACTACGTACGCCGTGCCGGAGCAAAAGGATATACCGTAAAAGGATTGAAAGGTGATCTTTGGACACCTTATCCGGATGATCCGATTTTTCAGGAAAAACTGGAAAAGTTTGTCGAAGCCTTTGCCAAGGAATATGATAATCCGGATATTGTAGACTTTGTAGACGGATATAGTCTTGGTTGGTGGGGAGAATGTCACCATGTGATCCTGCAAGACCAAAACAAATTCGAGCAAGTGTTCGACTGGTTCACAACCCTCTATTCCACTCACTTCAAAAATGTGCTTCTTACGCTCCCCTTCGGCAGCCAAATCGGTTTCGACACCGAAAAACGAATTGCAATTGACGGAAAAGGATATGGCATGAGACGAGACGGATTGGGAAGCATGTGGTTCAGTGATGAAGAAAGGAGGATCGTCGCGGATATGTATGGAAAGACACTTCTTGTCGGAGAATCCTGTTACTGGGGATGTTCCACCGATGATTGCACTCCATTCACCTCGGATACACGTTATCGGATGAATACATGGAGAGATGTATACAAACAGACCTTCCAACACGCCATTGAAGGACATTTCAATACGTTGGATTTAAGAGAGCTCCCCGAAACAAAAGGGTGGACCGAACGGGCAAATGACCTGGTAGAAAAGTTTATTATCCAAGGAGGATACCGGATATATCCATGCAGCGTATCATTGCCAGTCCGTGCCAAAGCCAAATCGACAGTCCTCATTTCACACGAATGGAAAAATACAGGAAATGGTTATCTACCTAACAATATACCCAACTGGAATTATAAATATAAACCGGCTTTTGCATTGTTTGACCTACAAGGGAATCTAGTGCAAACATGGGTAGACGACAACGCAGAACCTTCGGACTGGTTGCATAACACAGTGCATTCTTATACTTATCCGGTTACTTTCACGGATATTCCGAAAGGTACTTATCAATGGGCTGTAGCTATCATCGACCAAACAAAAGACCAACAGCCGGGAATTAAACTGGCAATCAAAGACAAGCAAGAAAAAAAAGGCTGGTTTCTACTTAATGAGATCGTTATTCAATAAAAAACAATTATATGAAAAATTACAAATTTTCTAAAGAAATAAAGGGATTATTCTCACCGCAGTGAGAATAAATTCTTATCGCTATGAGAAAAAGTTCTCACCATAATGAGAATTTTTTCTCATCACGGTGAGAATACTTTGAGAATTATTTCATCTTATAAACCAATGTTCCTCCCTTGACAATATCTTCATGAGAGATAGTATTCTTCGTATAAGGTTCACCATTCAAAGTAATGCTATCCACATACTTATGCTCTTTCGACAGGTTCTCTGCGATAATAGTAAAAGTCTTGCCACCAGCCAGATGCAATACCATTTCAGGCAACTGGGGCGCCCCGAATACATACTCGCCACTCACCGGATTCACCGGATAAAATCCCATTGCACTCAACATATACCATGCAGACATCTGACCACAATCGTCATTTCCGCAAAGTCCGTCAGGTTTGTTTCGGTATTGAGTATCGAAAATCTCACGGATTAACTCTTGTGTACGCTCCGGACGACCGGCTAATGCATATAAATAAGTTACGTGATGACTCGGTTCGTTGCCGTGAGCATATTGTCCGATCAATCCTGTTACATCAGCCAGACCTTCACCTTCCAAAGTAACGGTAAACAAAGAATCCAATTTATTCAGGAAAGGTTTTTCACCACCAAAGAGCCGGATTAATCCCGGGACGTCATGTTGCACGTGCCAGGTATATTGCCATGCATTTCCCTCCGTATAATCTCCCCCTATACTTTCCGAATGTCCCAAAGCACTCGGATTAAACGGAGCCTTCCATGTTCCATCTGCTTTGCGCGGACGCATAAACTGGGTTTCAGTATCAAAGAGGTTCTTATAATAATCGGCACGTTTTGCAAAGTACGCCGCATCTTCTTCTTTTCCCATACGGCGTGCCATGTCGGCAGCAGCATAATCGTCATATACCGACTCTAATGTGGAAGACACCGATTCGGCTTTTATCAGGTCGGTCGGGAAATAGCCGTATTTCGTATATACTTCCCAGTTTGACTTCAACGGATGTGAAACAGTCTGCGTCTTCTTTATAATATTGAAAGCACGCTCCGCGTCAAAGCCACGGAATCCCTTACGATAGGCCTCGGCAATCACAGAAACCCCATGATTACCTATCATACAGTAGTTCTCCTTTCCCCATAATGCCCAGATAGGCAGGAATCCCTGCACTTCACCTTGTTCTATCAACGAATTAACAAAACCGTCGACACGTTCGGGAATTATCAATGTATAGAAAGGATGAGCGGCACGATAAGTATCCCACAAAGAGAACGTAGAATAAAAAGTCCCCGTTCCCGCTTTCACAACGGAGTCGGCAGCGTTACGATACATACCATCGACATCCGAAATCTCATTCGGTTGAATCAAAGCATGATAGAAACTGGTATAGAAGTTTGTCTTTTCATCATCGGTACCGTCTATTTCGATACGGCTCAGATAACTATTCCATTCATTATGCGCAGCGTCTCTCACTCCGTCAAAGTCCCAGGCAGGAATTTCCGCTTCCAAGTTCTTCTTGGCTCCGGCTACGCTCGTAGTGGAAAGGGCCACTTTCATCATCAACTCGTCTCCCGGCTGCATGTCGAAAGTAGCAACAATACGTTTCCCTTTCTCCGTCTCTCCCATCGGAAGGTAAAGTGAGTCTGCAACAGGACGATTAAATTTTATCACAAAGAAATAATCCTGATTCACCCATACGGCATTATTGACATGTCCGGTCAGCGTTTGGGCGTCTTCCCAATTCACCTCACAACTCTTCACGTGTGAATGATATTGTTCTTCCCTCCAGGCAGGACCATGCTGAAGATCTATCAGCAGAGAAGCGGAGTCTGCTTTGTTGTAGGTATATCGATGTAGGGCAGCATGAATAGAAGCCGTCAGTTCCGCTTTCACCTGCGGATCGGAAAGTTCCACAGTATAGTAACCCGGCGCAGCCGCTTCTTTATCTTTCGGGAAATGACTGCGATAAGCGTCCCAGGCACGGGTACGTGTACCGGTAACAGGCATTACCAGAATATCACCCAAGTCCATACATCCTGTTCCATTCAGATGCGTCTGCGTGAATCCCCAAATCAGAGAATCCTGATAGGTATACTCGGAACAATAGCGCCAGCCGACTGCACCCGTCACAGGGCTGCTCTGGATCATTCCGAAAGGATAACAAGCCCCCGGAAAGGTATGCCCATTATCGGCCGCACCGATGAATGTATTAACGTATCGGGTATAATCTTTTGTTTCCGCTTTTTCTGTCGGAGAACAGGAAGAATAGAAAAATAAACCTGCCAAAGCAGCAGCCATAAGAGGGATTCTTCTTTTCATAGTAAATATAATGTTAAATTAATGTCGCATAATGACAGCGACAAAGATAAAAAAAATCCCTCTCATGACATCCGTACGATTCGTTTATTTCCAAAGGCAATCTATCGTTCCACTGTGATAAAACAAAAAATCTTGCGACTTATTGGATAAATACAACTCAATTATTTATCTTTGTTAGCTTAATAATAAGCTGGCTCAAAAAAACAATAAGCATAATGAAAGATTTCTTGAAATTTACACTTGCAACAGTAACCGGTATTATCCTGTCAAGTATCGTATTATTTATTGTCAGCATGGTGACCTTGTTCGGTATCATGTCTGCTTCGGATACGGAGACAATAGTAAAAAAGAATTCGGTAATGATGCTCGATCTGAACGGAACGTTGGTCGAACGCACGCAAGAGAATCCATTGGACATTCTATCACAATTATTCAGTGACGATTCCAATATATACGGTCTGGACGATATCCTCTCTTCTATCAAAAAAGCAAAAGAGAATGAAAATATTAAAGGAATTTACTTGCAGGCCTCTTCATTGGGAACGTCATACGCTTCTTTACAGGAGATCCGTAATGCACTACTTGATTTCAAGGAAAGCGGAAAGTTTATCATTGCTTATGGAGACTCTTACACCCAGGGACTTTATTATCTTTCCAGCGTAGCCGACAAAGTGCTGCTCAATCCTAAAGGGATGATAGAGTGGCGTGGCATTGCCGCAGCTCCTGTCTTCTACAAAGATTTGCTGCAAAAAATTGGTGTAGAAATGCAAATCTTCAAGGTAGGAACATACAAATCGGCAGTGGAACCGTTTATTTCTACCGAGATGAGCCCCGCCAACCGAGAACAAGTGACTGCTTATATCAATTCTATTTGGAGACAAGTGACTGAAGGTGTATCCAATTCACGCTATATCCCGGTGGATTCATTGAATGCCTATGCCGACCGTATGCTAATGTTCTATCCGGCAGAGGAAAGTGTAAAATGCGGATTGGCTGATACGCTGATTTATCGAAATGATGTGCGTAACTATCTAAAAGAGCTGGTAGAAATAGGCAAGGACGATCAATTGCCTATGCTTGGCTTGAGCGATATGGTCAATGTGAGGAAAAATGTACCGAAGGATAAGAGTGGCAATATCGTAGCTGTTTATTATGCTTCCGGAGAAATCACCGATTATGCCGGTTCATCTGCTTCTGATGAAGGTATAGTAGGTTCCAAAGTGAGCCGCGACCTTCGCAAACTGAAAGACAATGATGATGTGAAGGCAGTCGTGCTTCGAGTTAACTCTCCGGGCGGAAGCGCTTTTGCTTCCGAACAAATCTGGCACGCCGTAAAGGAGCTGAAAACTAAAAAGCCGGTTATTGTCTCCATGAGCGATTATGCCGCTTCAGGCGGTTACTACATCTCATGTGCGGCTGATACGATTGTGGCGGAACCAACAACATTGACCGGTTCTATCGGTATTTTCGGTATGGTACCGAATGTAAAAGGGCTGACAGACAAAATCGGTTTGACTTACGATGTAGTAAAAACAAATAAATATTCGGATTTCGGAAATATCATGCGTCCTTTCAATGAAGGAGAAAAAGCATTGCTGCAAATGACGATAACCGAAGGATACAATACATTTATCGGCCGTTGCGCCGAAGGACGCCACATGACTAAAGAAGCTATCGAGAAGATCGCCGAAGGTCGTGTGTGGACCGGTGAAGCCGCCAAGGAACTGGGTCTGGTGGACGAGCTTGGAGGTATTGACAAAGCATTGGATATCGCCGTAGCCAAAGCGGATATCGAAAATTATACTGTTATCTCCTATCCGGCGAAACAGGATTTTTTCTCCTCTCTGTTTGAAACTAAACCGACAAATTACGTAGAAGCACAATTGCTGAAAAGCAAATTGGGCGAATACTACCGTCAGTTTGATCTGTTGAAGAATCTGCAAGAAAAATCCATGATTCAGGCACGCGTCCCATTTGAACTGAATATAAAATAACCTGTACTGCATGGACGAACACTTTATCAAGATACACAAGTGGCTATACCCTGTCTCATGGATATACGGAGCAGTGGTAGTGATGAGAAACAAGCTCTTTGACTGGGGAATCTTCCGGTCGAAGAGTTTCGATGTTCCCGTTATTTGTATCGGCAACCTTGCCGTAGGAGGTACAGGCAAAACCCCGCACACTGAATATCTGATAAAGTTACTTCGTGATAAATATCAAGTGGCCGTCCTCAGCCGGGGGTACAAACGACGTACTAAAGGCTATGTGCTCGCCACTCCCCAATGTACGGCAAAAACAATTGGAGATGAACCTTACCAGATGTATACAAAGTTCTCTTCCGTCACACTGGCTGTTGACGAAAAACGTTGCCACGGAATAGAAAAGCTACTCAAACTGAAAGAGCCTTCGACAGACGTTATCCTGCTCGACGATGCCTTCCAGCACCGTCACGTAAAAGCGGGATTAAACATTCTGCTGACTGATTATCACCGTCTTTTCTGCGATGACACCTTACTTCCGGCCGGACGTTTACGCGAGCCCGTCAACGGAAAGAACCGGGCGCAGATTGTCATTGTCACTAAATGTCCGCAGGATATCAAACCGATTGATTATAACATTATCACGAAACGGCTGAACCTTTATCCGTATCAGCGGCTATTCTTCTCGTCGTTCCGGTATGGTAACTTGCAACCCGTATTTTCGAACGAGGGCGGCATTGCGTTATCTTTACTGACTGATACTGATATCCTGTTAATCACAGGTATTGCCTCTCCTGCCCCTATCCTCGAAAGACTGGGAGATTGTACGAAGCAAATAGACTTGCTTTCATTCGGCGATCACCATGACTTCACCCATAAGGATATGCAACAGATAAGGGAACGATTCAACAAGTTAAAAGGTAAACGGCGGTTGATTATCACTACCGAGAAAGACGCCACACGCCTGATCAATCATCCGGGCTTGGATGCGGAATTAAAACCGTTCATCTATGCTCTGCCTATTGAAATAGAAATATTACAGAACCAACAAGATAAATTTAACCAACATATTATTGACTATGTTAGAGAAAATACAAGAAACCGCAGCTTACCTGAAAGGAAAGATGCACACCAGTCCTGAAACAGCCATTATCCTTGGCACAGGTCTTGGCAGTTTGGCAAACGAAATCACCGAGAAGTATGAAATAAAGTATTCGGATATTCCTAACTTCCCGATATCTACCGTCGAAGGTCATAGCGGCAAGCTGATTTTCGGTAAATTGGGCAATAAGGATATTATGGCAATGCAAGGCCGTTTTCACTATTATGAGGGTTATTCAATGAAAGAGGTTACTTTCCCCGTACGTGTGATGCGTGAACTGGGTATCAAAACCTTGTTTGTATCCAATGCCAGTGGCGGGACGAATGCAGATTTTGAAATCGGTGACCTGATGATTATCACTGACCATATCAACTACTTCCCCGAACATCCGCTACGCGGAAAGAATATCCCTTACGGTCCCCGTTTTCCGGATATGAGTGAAGCATATAGCAAAGAACTGATCCGCAAGGCGGACGAAATTGCCGAAGAAAAAGGCATCAAGGTTCAGCACGGAGTTTACATCGGTACACAAGGCCCTACTTTCGAAACTCCGGCTGAATATAAATTATTCCATATTCTAGGTGCCGATGCCGTAGGTATGTCTACCGTTCCCGAAGTGATTGTTGCCAATCATTGCGGAATTAAGGTATTCGGTATTTCTGTTATCACAGATTTAGGAGTAGAGGGAAAGATCGTGGAAGTAACGCACGAAGAAGTCCAGAAAGCAGCCGATGCCGCCCAACCGAAAATGACAACTATCATGCGTGAACTTATCAACCGTGCCTAAACATTAAAATCGATTTATGAGAACTGAAATAGCTACTCTTGGTGAGTTCGGTCTGATTGACCGCCTCACCGAGGGAATTAAATTAGAAAACGAATCCAGTAAATACGGAGTAGGTGACGACGCTGCTGTCCTCTCTTACCCTTCAGAGAAGCAAGTATTGGTGACTACCGACTTACTAATGGAGGGTGTACATTTCGACCTGACTTATGTCCCCTTGAAACATCTGGGATACAAAGCTGCCGTAGTCAACTTTTCCGACATTTATGCCATGAACGGTACTCCCCGGCAGATCACGGTTTCTATCGCCCTTTCCAAACGGTTCAGCGTAGAGGACATGGATGATCTTTATGCCGGTATCCGTCTGGCCTGCCAACAATATAATGTTGATATCGTAGGAGGTGATACGACTTCTTCCCTTACAGGACTTGCTATCAGCATTACTTGTATCGGCGACGCAGACAAAGATAAAGTGGTCTACCGCAATGGAGCCAAAGAAACCGACCTGATTTGTGTCAGCGGGGATCTAGGTGCCGCCTATATGGGGCTACAACTTCTTGAACGTGAAAAGGTTGTACTGAAAGGCGAAAAAGATGTCCAACCGGATTTCTCCGGCAAGGAGTATCTACTGGAACGCCAACTTAAGCCGGAAGCCCGTAAAGATATCATTGAGAAACTTGCTGCCGCCAATATCATCCCGACTTCAATGATGGACATCTCCGATGGCTTATCATCCGAATTAATGCATATCTGCAAACAGAGTAATACCGGCTGTCGCGTATACGAGGAGCACATCCCCATTGATTACCAGACTGCTGTCATGGCCGAAGAGTTTAACATGAACCTAACAACTTGTGCCATGAACGGAGGCGAAGACTACGAGCTTCTTTTCACCGTACCTATCGCCGACCACGAAAAAGTTTCGCAAATGGAGGGTATCCGCCTCATCGGACATATCACCAAACCAGAACTTGGCTGTGCCTTGATAACCCGTGACGGACAAGAGTTCGAACTGAAAGCCCAAGGTTGGAATCCGCTAAAGGAGGATAAATAGAATATTCCGGTTAACAGCAAAAATATTTTCAATTCATATAACACTGATAATAAGCAGACTAACTTTTTATCAGTGTTTTTTATTACCGGAAGCCTTGCAGATTCCAAAAGTTTCACTACCTTTGCAACCGCAATCAAGCAAGGTGCCATAGCTCAGTTGGTAGAGCAAAGGACTGAAAATCCTTGTGTCCCCGGTTCGATTCCTGGTGGCACCACTATCGATTCGGTAATTTCTCGGAACCCATTGAAATTCAGTCATTTCAATGGGTTTTCTTTTATACTCCAATACGCAAATTCTAGCCGATTCGAGTATCTGGAAATGTCCCATTCGGTGGCTTTTTCAGAGTCCCTTTAAAAAACCACCGATTGCACTATATTTCACTCATTTACAATAATTTGCGCCAATCATTTTTAGGAGCAAAAACATACTTTTGCATACCTGCTTGAATGTAATGGAAACAGCGAAAAAAGAAAAGCAAAAAAGATTCTTCCTTTACTGACAAATATAAGATGAAGGAAAACAAAGAGAATCTTAAAACTAAAAAAAACGGTGGTTTTTCAGACCATGTCTACCAAAAAGCCACCGATTTTAACTTTTTTACCGACTTCCAACTCATCTTTCAAGTTGACAGAATAACTAATTGTATTTACCAACTTAAAGAAAAAAGGTTATGAAACAAGGAACAATGAAGATTCTGTTTTTCGTTCTCAAAACGAAATTATTAAAAAATGGTGAAGCACCTATTCTAATGAGGATCACAATTAACGGTCAATACGAAGAAACACGAATCCAAAGAAGCGTTCCTCTCAAACTGTGGAACGCAGCCAAAGGATGTAGTAAAGGAAAAGACCGGGCTTCCAATGAACTCAACAGTTATTTATCTGAATTAGCCACGCGAGCATTGGAAAAGTATAAGGAACTTATACTGGAGCAGGCAATATCCACTCCCTCCTTAATATTAAAACGTGTATTCGGTAAGGATACGGAAATGCGTACCCTGCTTGGAGCAATACGACAAGAAATCAAGGAGATGGAGAAAGTTGTGAATATTGACTATGCACCAGTGACCATCAACCGTTACAAAAATGTACTGAAAAAACTCGAAAATTCCATTCCTACATTTTATGACAAAGAAGATATTACTTTCCATGAACTCACTCCGGAATTCATAAAAGCCTTTGACCTTCATTTAAAAACAGAAGTCGGTTTATGCCGCAACACTATTGTACGATATATGAAATGTTTCAAGAAAATCACAAATATGGCACTGGCAAAAGGTTGGATGAAGAAAGATGCGTTTTATGGATACAAAATGGAACAGGATGAAACAGCTCCTGTATTCCTCACATATGACGAATTACAGACCGTTATGAATAAGGAATTCACTATACCCCGACTGGCACTGGTACGGGATATTTTCATTTTCGCCTGTTTCACCGGTCTGGCATTTGTCGATGTGTCCACGCTCAAAAAAGAAGATATGGTGCAAGATAATAATGGAGACTGGTGGATCAGAAAAGGAAGAATCAAACTGATGCATCGGCGTAAAGCATCTTCAATCTGTAACATACCTCTACTTCCCGTTCCGCTTGCCATACTAAAAAAGTATGAAAATAATCCTGTCTGTATCAAAAAAGGATATTGTCTCCCAGTTCCCTGCAATCAGAAAATGAACAGCTATCTCAAAGAAATAGCAGATTTCTGCGGGATTAAAAAAAATATCACCACTCATGTCGCAAGACATAAAGGATTTCCTTTCTTGCTAAAATTCAATAGCTTACAAAATATCTCGGCTTAATAGGTAACGATTTAGAAACCAGCGAAATTCTGTGTTTTACCTCGTTTTGCAGTAATTCAAAAGAACGCTTTTCCTAAATGCAAAGGTAATATTATTTTTTGAATAACAAACCTTTGCAGATAGTCAAATTCAACAAAATCGGCTATGGTTGCCTGAATTTATATTTCAATCCATATTCTTCAAGTTTGCCATATAGAGTTGTTCTGCTTATTCCAAGCAGTTCGGCAGCGGCACTCCGGTTGCCGTTTGTCTGTTTTAACGCACGCAATATCCGCTCCTTATCCTCCGCGTCATTGCGCAGGGCGAAGCTGACAGGTGAGGTCAGTTTCGTCACGGCAAGTTCCAGATGCTCTTTCGTGACCACACCTTCCTGCGCCTGTAATACGGCTCCCATTATCTTCTGCCGAAGCTCACGCACGTTGCCCGGCCATGTGTATATCAGTAATGCTCTCCGGAGTCTCCTGAACCTTAAAATTGACGCAAACCTCCATGACATCATCCGCATCCGGTTTTATGTTGCTCATCTGCATCTGGAGATTGGCTCTTTGTGGGCTGGATAACAATAAGTTGTTTTCTGGAATCTGTGATTCCACGCTTCCGACCTTCGCCTTGAACTTTATCTGCACATTATCCATCGCAAGATAATGATGGGATATCAAAGCTATAAGTGGAATATCAATAGTCTTGTCTCCAACCATGATTTTTTTCGATTGGAACGTATTTGCGTTATTTGCATTTGTTCCTTCAAAAAGTCTGGTCAGATTTTGTATCTGATGATTCTGCAATGTATCTTGTGCACAGTTTACGGCGTATTGCAAACCATTCATAATATCAGAGAATGAATTGGTTTGAACACTGTCCGGCTCATCGTCATTATTTTTCTTGTCTCTGTGAAAAAGTCCCATGTTTTTAATTTAATTACTTGATTTGTTGCCTTTAATGAGCACCAATCTTGACAATGTCCGGCTTACAGTTTCCATATTTACACTGGAGTCTATATTATTATTAACAATGCCTTGATGCCAAAACCTATATGGTGGATTCTCCGTGTGTTCCAGCACGTCCTCCTTTTTTTATTGGGGTTATACTTCGGTTAATGTTCGTTGCGGGCGGAAATGTTCCGCCCGCAACGGCTTACTGCTTCCTCAAGGTAGGCAATGCTCCTTTAAGTTCGTAACGCCACTTTGAGCCTGCGTTCTGCAAGGCGGTGTTCATGGCATCAACGGCTTTCTGCCAGGTAACGACAGAGCCGTCCACCTTCGTGGCTCCGGTGCTTTCCCTATTGTAGCCGATGCCTTGTTCATGATTGTTCTTCCAATAGCCGGCGGTCACGGTGGTGTAGTTATTTCCCAAAAAGCCGCCGATATGTACTTTGCCAGTGCTACTACCCGTACTGGTTACGTTGCCCGTGGCATAGCAGGCAAGGAGGCTGCTTCCTGCGTTCATTCCCACCAGACTGCCGCCAGCGATATTCTTTTTGGGGTTTATTTCTATGGTCACGTTGCCCGTGGCATAGCAAGCGGTCAGGGTGGCACTCGAATTCGTCTGACCTGCCACGCCGCCGACATCGACCGTTCCCTTCACTGTGGCCGAGGAACTGCATCCGGTGATGGAACCGCCTATTTGAGCACCCACCACACCGCCGACATACACCGTGCCGCTGACGCTGCCCGACACCGAGCAGTTTTCAATGGTGCCCCAGCTATATCCTACCACGCCGCCAATACTGCCGCCATATATTTGATTGCTTGTTATCTGTACGCCCTCCATCACCACGTTCTTCACCGTACCAGCTCTATTGAGCCAGCCGAACAGACCCGCAAATTCGTCATTTGTCGTAAAGGTCAGCCCCGTGATGGTATGGCCGCCACCGTCGAAGGTGCCTTTGTATGAGTTGTCGTAGTCTGTGCCTATCGGTGTCCAGTCTTTGCCTGTGAGGTCAATGTCTGTGTCGAGGGTAATGTTAATGTCGCTCTTACCTCCGTTCACTAATTTGGCTATATTCATCAGACCATCGGCGGAGGTCACGGTGTAGCTGCCGTTGCTCTCTATGGTATAGCCCAGGTCTTTTGCCGCAGCGAGGGAGACGGTGTAGGTATATTCACCGCCCGCCTGCCAGTCGGTAGCATTCTTCATCTTATAAACGAAGGTCTTGCCGTTAGTGAAGGTGCAGGTAATGAAGGCCGTGCCAGCTGCCACACTTTGCGGGGCTACGATGGCGGTGTAGGTGTTGCTGCCCTTGTCATACGGGACGATTATATCCGGGTTGTCGCCTTCAGTGGAGAGACCCGTCAGCTTCACGGATGCCAGCCCCTCGGTGTAGTCCGTCAGAACGATGGTCACCCGCGCCGTGCGGTGGGTGAAGCGAAGCGTGGGGCTACCGTAAGTCACCGTCTGTCCGTCGGCTACGATGAGGTCGCTGCCCTCAAAGTCTTTCTGGGCACTTTGGTTGGCTTTTACCTTTACCGCAGGTGGGGTTGTCTCGCCAGCGGTGTAGGGCCACCACGCTGTGACGGTGATGTCGTTGTGGTTGGTCCAGTAGTACGGGTCGGTGGAGGTCAGCGTGGCGCTGGTGGGGTCGGCGGTGGAGGGCGTCACGTTGTACGTCTTCACCGTGCCGTCCATCAGAACTGCCACGCTCTGCACACCCGTCCAATTGCCATCCGCGGGGGCACGGGTGCCGACGGTGGCTGTCGCGGCGGGATTCAGTCCCGTGGCGGTGAAGACGATGGATGTGCCTTCCGCCCCTTCCGGTAGGAAGCCCGCTTCGTCCTGCGTGCAGGCGGCAAGGGCGAACAGCAGGGCGATGGCTGCGAATATATGGATGTTTGTTCGTTTCATGATGCGTGTTGTTTAGGGGTTGTTATTGTTTCTTTTCAGTACGGGCAGGCCGTCGGTGCCGAGTGCCCACTGGTAGTCGTTGCCGGTGAGGGCGGGGTTCATGCCGTCGACGGCTGTCTGCCATTTCGCGGTCGCACCGTCCACCTTCGTGGCATCTACCGTTCCTCCATGATTACGGAATACTCCTTGCCCGGCATTGCCTCCCCAATAACAGGAAGTTATAGTATTGTAGTTATAACGCACTATTGCTCCAGATTCATACTCTTTCAATGTGCCGTCGAACCAGCAAGCGGTGATACTGCCATAATTTAAATCGGCTATACCACAAGTTCTACCATATGCAGAAATTTTTCCCGTCACAGAGCAGGCAATGATTTGACCCTCATTTTGCTCCACTATTCCAGCTGCTGATCCACTACTGCCATACAGATTCACATCTATGAGTTGTAGGTTCTTTATCACACCACGTACATTTAATAACCCAAAAAGTTCAGTAGTCGCTGCTGAAATGTTTAATCCCGTAATGCGGTGTCCCTGCCCATTAAAGACGCCGGAGTAGCCAGGCCATGTGCCTATCCGTGTCCAATCCTTACCCGTCAGGTCTATGTCGGCGGTGAGGGTGCAATTTATCGATTCGTCCTTTTGTGCGGCTTTGTTCCATGCCAGCAGGCCGTCAGCGTTATAGACCATGTAACTGCCGTCGTTCTGTATAGAATAGCCCAAATCCTCGGCTGCGCCGCTCTCGCCGCCGCCGTCAACCCAGCTGCCGATGGTGCAACCCTCTAACGTCAGGCCGGTGGCGTTCACCTTGACGGTGTATTTATAGCAGTTACCAGCCTCTAATACGACGTTGTTCTGCGGACGGAAGTAGAAGGTGCCGCTGCCGAGTTCCACCCGGATGAACGGCTTGCCTGCCGCAACGGTCTGCGGGGCGGTCAGTGCCTCGTAGGTGTTGCCGCTTGCGTTGTAAGTCTTGATGGCGGTCGGGTTGCCGTTATCGGCGGACAGGCTCACGAGGATCACCGTGGCACCGGCGACGCTCGTGAATCCCGTGCCGGGCTTCAGTTCGATTGTCACGCGTGCCGTGCGGTGGGTAAATTCAAGTTTCGGGTTGTTAAATTCCACCTTCCGGTTCTCAGCAGAGATGAAGTCGCTGTTCTGGAAGTCAGCCAGTTTGCTTTGGTCTTCTGCCACCTTCACGGCAGGCATCTGTGTGATGTCGGCCTTGTTGAAGGGCCACCATGCCGATACGGTAATCGGGTCGCGGCTGGTCCAGTAGTACGGGTCGTTCTCGCGTGAGAGCGTGGCACTCTTGAAATCGGTAGAAGCCGTTACGGTGTATTCCTTTACCGCATCGCCCATCTTGAGTGCCACGGAAGTGACGCCCTGCCAGTCGCCGTCCACAGAGGCACGGGTGGAAGGGGCTGCCAGCGGCGTTGCTTCTACGGACAATCCGGTGGCACGGATGATGACGGGGTATTCACCTTCGGGCAGACGGTTATCGCCAGCAAGTTCGTCCTGCGTGCAGGCGGCGAGGGCGAACAGCAGTGCGGTGGCTGCGGGGATAAATAATCTATGTCTCATAAGTCTTTATTCTAATCGATTAATTATTAACATCCTACAGGTCAGCACCCACATCTCCACCGTCTATATCGTTCCACTTTGCAATGGTGGCTTCGCTGACTTCAAGGACTTTGTTGCGTACCTTGACGGTATAGGTATGGTTTCTACCCGCCAGCAGTGCGCCGTCGGGCACGGTAAGTGTGGCATGATATTCCTGACCTTTGTAATTCACAACCAACGGCAGTGATGCAACTGTCTGCGGGAAGAGGATGATTGATGACGTGAGAACGCCGTCTGCCAAATTCATGGCCAGTTCTCCGGTCTGTGCCCCGTTGTCTGCGGTGGCAATACCGTCGGCCGTGTTGAACGTACCGGTGAGTAACAATCCGCCCAGCGTGTAACGTTCAGGCTTGACCACGCTGAAATCCACGCCGTCGCCCGCCTCGAAGGTAAGGGTTATCCGGCTCATGCGGTGGTGGAAGGAGTTGTCTTCACCGCCTTTGCCGGTTTTGTCGGTGAAGCTCACTACCGGGCTTTTTTTGTCTCCCGTGGCTCCTGTGGCAAAGAGGAAGTCAATGGCAGACTGATTCTGCTGCGCCGTGGCATCGGTCGTGGCTGCGAGGATACCTCCCGCCGCGTTGTACGGATAGTAGGCGCGGAAAGTATGGGCCTTTGTATCTTCGATATAGATGACCTTTCCTTCTGCCTCAAATTTCCCGTTCTTCAGGATGAAAGGCACGTTGCCGTACTGGGAATCGTTGCCGATGTCGGTGATGCCGATACGGTCGCCGCCAGTCCAGGTAGTTCCGCTGGCGCGGGTGGCGGGGGCGATGTCGGCGGTAAACTGGGCGGCCACGGGGGCACCGTTCAGGTTCTCGTTGTCGTTGTTGCAGGCTGCCAGTGCGAGGGCGAGCATCGCAAGTGCAAAAAATCTTGTCTTCATTATATCTGTCATTTTATTAGTTACAAATCGGCATTTACATCATCACCTTTCACTTCTTCCCAGCCGTTGATTTCGGCTCCGTCCACTTCCATGCCTTCGGGAGTCTCAACCAGCGTTCCGCCGAGGGTCAGCGATTCGCCCTTTCCGGTGTTGAAATCCTTGAGGGCTTCCGTGAGGTCGCTTTTCAGCGTGGTGGGGCTCGGGTTGCCGTCAGCATAGCGGATTTCACCCGTCAGCAGTTGTTCCGTGCCGGT
>ERZ857693.1408-NODE-1408-length-30181-cov-3.938990_pt1 | contig 30181 bp, 25 predicted proteins | sample MGYA00519765_ERZ857693 | MGnify/ENA primary metagenome ERZ857693 (study PRJEB31778, sample SAMEA3449354) | human gut metagenome | biome: human gut; feature: human-associated habitat; material: faeces | place: United Kingdom | collected 2010/2012 ... | reverse complement strand
GCCGTGATCATCACTTTGCAGCCGAACCGGCCGGCCAAACGACCGTAGAGAATCGCGCAGGGGAAGGCCACGAACTGCGTGACGAGCAGTGCCACCACCAGCTGGGTGGAGTCGATGCCAAGCTCGGCACCGTAGGAGGTACTCATCGAAATCACCGTGTTCACGGCATCGATGTAGAAGAAGAACGCGATCATGAACATCCACAACGGCTTGTTCTTCACGATTTTGCCGAACGTGCCCGCCAGTTCGCTGAACGTGCCGCGCACGGCCGAGCCCAGCTGGTCACGGGTGGCGCGATAGTGCACTTGGCGGTAGCTGGTAAGCAGCGGGATGGTGAATGCCACCCACCAGATGGCGGTGATGATGAACGAGGTGCGCGTGCAAGCCACCGTGGACCAGTCGAAGAGCGACGGGCCGCCGAAGATCAGCGCGATGCAGAAGATGAACGGCACGGTGGAGCCGATGTAGCCCCAGCCGTAGCCATGCGAGGAGACCTTGTCCATGCGCTCGTTCGAGGTGGCGTCGATGAGCATCGAATCGTAGAACGTTAGCGAGCCGTTGAGGCCGATGGTCGCCAGAATGTAGACGACTAGGAACGGTAGCCAGGTCAGGGGCAGGGCCATTGCGCAGCAGGTGACCACGCCAGTGCCGAAGAAGCCAAGGAAGAACTTGATTTTCATGCCTTGCACGTCGGCGATGGAGCCGAGCAACGGCATGAGCAACGCTATGACCAAGGAGGCAATGGTCTGCGCGTAGCCCCAGGCGGACACGATGTTGCCGTCCGCCGGCATCAGCGATTTGGCGTAAATGGGGATGACGGCGGTGGACAGCAGCACGAATGCCGAGTTGCCGACGTCGTAGATGATCCACTTCTTCTCGCGGGCGGTCAGTTTGGCGCTTTGCGGCACCGGTTCGTGGACATTCGTGGGATCAGTCATATACACTCCTCGACAGTATTCAACTCAATCTATCGTAGAAGCGCGGACTAGGGTAGGGGAGCCATTCCGGTTGAACGGCGGATGAATAATGCCGGGCCTCTTTCTAAGGGGAGCCAGAGCAAAAATAGCTCCCCTCGCTGAGGGGAGCTGGCCGCGAAGCGGACTGGGGGGAGCTACCTATAGTCGACTATTCGCCGATCAGCGCGATGGCCTCGTCGTAATCGGGGCATTGCGGCACGCCGTTGAGGCTGTGCTGGATGGCGATGGATGCCGCCGCGTTGGCGATCTTTACCGATTCGGCCAGACTATGGCCCTTTGCCAGCATCGCGCACATCACGCCGGTGTGGCAACCGCCCGCCGAACGGGTGTGTACGGCCTTGGTCGGGTATCCCTCGATATGAATCGTCTCGCCACCTGGCTCACGAATCCAAGCGCCGCGGGCGCCGACACGCACCACCAGCGGCGCGCGCAGTGTAGCGCCCAAGCCGTCGCACAACTGGTGCATGAAGTCGTCAAGTCCGCCGCCAATGGTGACTTTGCTGTCGTCGATTGGCGCACCAAGTCGCTCGGCCAGCGTCATGGCCTCCTGACGGTTGCAGGACCAGACCGGGCGTGCGAGCACCAGGTCCTCAAGCATATGGTCGTTGACCAAACGCAACGTATTGGTGGGGTTGATCACCAGCGTGTAGTCGCGTGCAGCCGGGTCGGTACCGGCCTTGAGCAGGAATCCGTCCACGCCGGTGGCCGTGTGGTCCATCAGTGTGTTGCCGCTGATGTGCACCACGTCTTTGGGCTGCGGCTCCAGCGTGTCGAACGTGTCCGAGTCGCCATGAGCCTCGGCGCCATAGGAAGCGATGAATGTCTTCTTCGGCGCGCCGGAGCTCAGCACCACGCGGAAGCCGGAATCCTCATCAAGACGATCCTGGCCGATATGCGTAATGCCGTTGTCTTGGAATGACTGGCGGATGAAATGCGCCCACAGGCCGTTGCCCAGAATGCCGGCGTGCTCGGTCGGCACGCCCATGCGGCTGGCCGCCTGCAGCACGCGATAGCTGCCGCCAATGGAGGGCTTCGGATGATCGGCCACGGCGAATCCGCCCTGTGCCGGCACCTTGTCCACATTGAGCATAATGTCCACCCAGACTTGCCCCAGTGAAATCACGCTGGGCTCGTGAGTGCCGATACCTCGCTTGAGATTCAACATGACAGCCTCCTTCGTCGTAAGTTGCACGAGGACCCCTTCGTCCCTTGCCGTCTCTTATACCGAGATTATATGAGAGTTTGCTGGATGCGGAAAAGGAAGGCCGGCGTGTTTTATCGGGTAAACGCTATGATTTGCAGCGTAATTCGCCGCTGGCGAACTGCTGACGAACTACTTGCGGACCGCTGGCGAACCAATGCCGAGCCGCTCGTGAACCGCTGATGGCCCACTCGCAAGTTACGCTCGAACCGCGCGTGAACCGCCGAGGTTCGCCCATGATACACGCAAGAGTTGCGGTTGTCGGTATTGGGCTATATATTTGTGAAGTTGTGTGTTCGGCATGTCGGGTGAAACCGGCGGTCGAATGCGTGAAAGACTTGACACATCAAGGTTAAGGGAGTCCATCATGGCAGCTCGTTGCGCAGTGTGCGGCAAGGGACCGCAGACCGGTTTCACCGTTTCCCATTCGCACCGTCGTACCAAGCGTAGCTTCCGCCCGAACCTGCAGTCTGTGCGCACCACGATTGATGGCGAGAACACTCGCCTGCGCGTGTGCGTCAAGTGCCTCAAGGCTGGCAAGGTTCAGCGCGTGGCCGCGTGAATCGCGTACTAACGTGGAGCAAAACCCGTTTGAGCTTCGGCTTGGCGGGTTTTGTTGTTTCTGCGGCCTAAAGAGGCCGTGCGAATAGAATAGGCCAATATGAGCATCACTATGGGCACCACTCTCGCTTCGCTGGTCACCAACAAGCGTCGCGTGTCCGCGCTCAAATCGCTGGGAATCGTCACTGTCGGCGACGCCCTGACCTACTATCCTTTCCGCGTCACCGAACCGGTGCCGCTTCGCGCCATCCGCGAGGCCGCACCCGGCCAGCAGATGGCATTTGCCGCCGTGATACGAGATATGCGCGTGGTGCCGATGAACGCTCGCCGCGGCTACCGACTCGAAGCGACGGTCGATGACGCCGACTTCGCCCGGTCTCGTCGCGTACCCGGCAGTACGGCCCGGCTCACGTTCTTCTCGTATCGTAAATCGTATGTGGATTGGGTCAGCGTGCGACTGCGCGCCGGCACGTCTGTGGTGGTCTCCGGTATGCCCGGCGAATACATGGGTCAGCTGCAGTTCACCCATCCCGAAATCCTCACTGTCGCGCCCGTGCCGGCCGGAGCAGGAGCAGGGCTTGAGGGTTACGCTCGGGGCGCGGCATCCGGCAATGGTGCGTTTGCGGGAAGTGCCGATCCGTATGCCAGTGCGCAGTCCGCGTATCCGCCGGCCGCGACTGCCCCTTCCGGGGCCGCGTTGAAATACGACGCCGATACCGTGCAAGAGGCGCTTACCCGCGTCTGCCGGCCCCGCCCGGTATATCACGCCAGTTCGCGTATCTCGTCCGAACATATTCATGAGACGATTCTGGGATTGCTGTGGATGATGGGGGTCCGCACGTCATCCACGCCTGACGGGCAACTCGCTGGCGCTGGGGCAGCCGGCATTGTGGCTCCCGCGACTGACACCATCGCCGTCCAAAACGGGGAAGAGAAGTCCGGCACGACCGCCGAATCCGGTGCTGAGGCGCTCTCCCAATCCATCCCAGATGTGCTGCCCGAATCGGTGCGCAAGGCCAAGAACCTCATGCATCGGGCTGAGGCGTTCCTGGCCATTCATGATCCGGCCTCCACGGCCCGGTTCAAGGAGGCCATCGAAACCCTGCGCTATGAGGAGGCTTTCGTTTCGCAGACCTCGCTGCTGAAGTCTCGACAGCACGCGCACAAGTCATCGGCGCATCCTTGCCCGCTGAACGAGGCGCTGGAAACAGCTCGAGCGTCGGTGGGCGAAGCGGTTGCGGAGCCAAGTACGCAACCAGAAGCATCGGAGCGCGGTTCTGCGACCGATCTGCCTGATCTGCCCAATTTGCCCAATTTGCGCGACCGCTTCATCGCATCGTTGCCGTTCACACTGACAGCCGGGCAGAGTCAGGTGGTGGACGACATCGCGTCCGATCTTGAACGTGACTGGCCCATGCAGCGTCTGTTGCAGGGCGAAGTCGGCTCCGGCAAAACCGTAGTGGCGCTCGCGGCCATGCTGCAGGCGGTCGGCGCCGGCTATCAGGCGGTGCTGGTGGCTCCCACTCAGGTGCTTGCCGAACAGCATTACGAGACCATCAGCAAGATGGTGTCGGGGTTGACCCTTGCACAGCCGGGTGCCAAGGAGACCGATGCCGCGGCCGACGTTGAGGGCGCGATGGGCGCGTCCGGTGCTTCGACGGTCTCTTCTTCCAAGGTGACTGCGGAAATTCCCGTCACCCTGCTGACCGGTGGTATGAAGCTTGCCGCCCGGCGTAAGGCGCTCGCTGCGGCCGCCAGTGGTGAGCCGGGCATTATCGTGGCCACGCACGCGGCGTTTTCCAAGACCTTCCAAGCCCCGCACTTGGCCTTGGTGGTGATCGACGAGCAACACCGGTTCGGTGTGGAACAGCGCGAAAGCCTCAACGCCAAAACCGATGACGGCACCACGCCGCATCTACTGGTGATGACCGCCACGCCCATCCCGCGCACCGCCGCCATGACTTGGTTTGGCGATCTCGATATTTCCTGGCTCACCGAATTGCCTGGCGGCCGCAAACCGATTCGTGCCGTGGTGGTCAATGAGGCCGACGCCGCCACCATGGGGCGTATGTTCGCGCACATTCGCGCGCGAGTCGACGCGGGGGAGCGGGCCTATATCGTGTGCCCGCGCATTGATGCGGATGATGAGGAGAACGAAGGCGGTTCCGGCGTTTCGGCAGCAGCCGGTTCTGCCCTCGGACGCGCCGCAGCATCTGGTTCCAGTGCCCGCACAGCTGCGGGCGGCCGTGCGACGCGCGCGGCGGCCGATGCCATCGGCATCGACGACCCCTACGAAACCTTCGACGAAAATGGCGAAACCGTGGCTCGCCCGCCATTGCATGCGGTGGCCGAAATCGCCGACCGGTTGCAGAAACTTCCACAGTTCCAAGGCATTCGGTTTGCGACTCTGACCGGCCGCGACAAGGATGACGTCAAAACCCAGGTCATGGCCGATTTTGCCGGCGGCGAGACTCCGATCCTGGTGTCCACCACGGTGATCGAAGTCGGCGTGGACGTCAAGCAGGCCAGCTGCATCGTCATCTTTGATGCCGACCGATACGGCCTCTCTCAGCTGCATCAGCTGCGCGGCCGCGTGGGGCGTGGCGGCACCAACTCGTGGGCGTTCCTTATTTCCCGTGCGGAACCCGGCTCCCCGGCCGAGCAACGGCTCGAAGTGATTCACCACTCGCTCGACGGTGCCGAAATCGCCCAAGCCGACTTGGAATTCCGCGGTGCCGGCGATGTGCTCGGCGACACCCAATCCGGCGGCAAGTCCAGCCTGAAGCTCCTGCGCGTGGTCAAGGACGCCGACATGATCGCCGACGCCCGCACCCGTGCCGGGCAGCTTCTGGCCGCCGACCCCGAACTGGCAGGTGAGGTCCAACTCGCCGGTGCCGTCCTCGACTTCACCCGAGGCAACGAAACCTTCCTGACCTCCAGCTGAGGCACCTCCAGCTGAGGCTAGGGCTGCGCCCCCGTAATCGCACGATATAGTTTTTCCGTATGCCGATCGTGAGGAAATCACGGTCGGGAAGCCCTCGAATGTGCTTCAGTGGAGGCAAGACCATTCGTACATGAGGTACTCGAAGTGCATATATCATTGGTGCGCTTCGAGCACCCCATTGTTGTTCATGATTGGTATGCGCAGATGAACCTGTACAGTGAAAGCTATGCGTGTAATTTCTGGACGATTCAAGGGTGTGGCGCTTGCTACGCCGAAAACGGGTACCCGGCCTACCACGGATCGCACCAAAGAGGCGATTTTCTCGCACCTCGACTCATGGGGAGTGCTGGATGATGCCCGTGTACTGGACCTGTTCGCCGGTACTGGTGCGTTGGGCATCGAAGCGCTGAGCCGTGGCGCGCGAGAACTCGTGGCCGTGGAAAGTTCCCGGCCTGCGGCGGCGCTGATTACCAAGACCTTGGCGCAGCTACAGAAGAATCGTTCGTGGGATGCTTCGCTCAAGGCCCGTGTGCTGGTCAAAAAAGCCGAGCAAGTGGCTGGCGGCTTCGGCGAACCATTCGACGTGATATTCATCGACCCGCCCTATGCCTATGAGACCGCTGAATGCAATCAGCTACTGTCCGATCTGGCGGCGGGCAGCGCCACCAACGAGAACACGGTGATCATGCTCGAACGCTCGGTACGCTCGGATGATCCCACTGCCCCCGGAGGCTGGCAAATCACCGAAAGCCGCAACTACGGCGAAACCGCCGTCTTCTACATCGAATCCGCGGATGACGACTCGGATATAGAGCGTTCCGACGATTCCGCCGCGTAGTGAATCTCCCACCGTGTGGTGAATTAATCGGCGAGCCGGCGCGGATGGGCGGCGGAGACCTCCCAGCCCAAGGCCATCAGGGTCTTGCGATCGGCCTTATCCAGCGCCTTGCAATCCAGTGCCGCGATAAGGTCTGGCCGAATCTCGGCGGTGCGGGCCAGCGCTTCGTCGCGGCGAAAACGGTCCACCTTGCCGTGGTCGCCGGACAACAGCACGTCCGGCACCGCAATACCACGCCATACGGCCGGTTTGGTGTACTGGCGATGTTCAAGCAGTGCGCCCTCGCCGGTGTAGGATTCCTCAACAATCGAATCTGGGTTGCCCATGAATCCGGGCATCAGGCGGGTGATGGCCTCAAGCATCACCGATACCGCTACTTCGCCGCCGTTCAGCACATAGTCGCCGATCGAATATTCGCGTACGTCGACGCCCTGGGCGCGGTAGTAGTCCGGGATGCGCGCATCGTAGCCCTCATACCGGCCGCAGCCGAACAGCAGATGGTCGGCATGGCTGAGCTCGGTGGCGTCGCGCTGGGTGAACAACGGGGCCGATGGGTTCGGGAAGATGAGCACCGGTGCGCCGGATGGGGCGGGGGAGCCGGACGGCTGCGAGAATCCCAGCAGTTCGTCCAGACATTCGCTCCACACTTCGGGCTTCATCACCATGCCGGCCCCGCCGCCGACTGGCGTATCATCCACCGAATGATGCACATCGTGGGTCCAGTCGCGCAGGTTGTGCGCCTTGATCTCCAACAATCCCTTGGCCTGGGCTTTGCCCATCAGGCTGAGGTTCATCACCTCAAAGTATTCGGGGAACACGCTCACGATATCGATCTTCATGTCATCCAGCCTAACGGTAGCCCCTCCCGCATTACACGGCCACCACTACACTATTGCGGTGATGAATACGACGATGAACCTCCCCACCCGCAAAAAGCCCGAAGTGTTGTCCCCGGCCGGCAACCTGAGGGGCCTGAAAACCGCGGTCGATTATGGTGCCGACGCCGTCTACTGCGGCGGCAAAGCCTTCGGCATGCGATCGGCCCCCAAAAACCTTAGCCTTGAGGATTTCGAGGAAGGATCGCGCTACGCCCATGAACGCGGCGCTCGCGTGTACGTGACCTGCAACGTGCTGCCGCGCAACAACGAGATCGAAGCCATGCACGAGTACGTCGGCCAGCTCAAAGACACCGGCGTGGACGCGCTGATCGTCTCCGATATTGGCGTGATGATGATGGCCCGTCAGGTGGCTCCGAATCTGGAACTGCACGTCTCCACCCAGGCCGGCGTGACTAATTATCAGGCTGCGAACGCCTTCTACGAGCTTGGTGCTCGCCGTGTGGTGTTGGCCCGCGAGATGGACTTGCAGGCCGTGCGTGATATTCGCGCCAACATTCCCGATGACCTCGACATCGAATGCTTCGTCCACGGTGCTATGTGCATGGCCTTCTCCGGACGCTGCCTGTTCTCCAACTATCTGACCGGCCGCGATGGCAATCACGGCGAATGCGCCCAGCCATGCCGCTGGAAGTATTCGATCGTGGAAGAGAAGCGCCCCGGCCAGTACTTCCCGATCGAGCAGACCGAGAACGGCGCCTATCTGTTCAATTCGCAGGACATGAATATGCTGGGACACTTGGATGATTTGATTGACTCCGGTGCCACCAGCCTCAAAATCGAAGGCCGCGCGAAAAGCGCCTACTATATCGCCGCCATGACCAACGCCTACAAAACCGCGGTTAATGAATACATGATTCAACGCGGTTTTGAAGACGCTGATGGCAATGTTTTGAAGCCTTTCCATGACCGTGTGATTCGCCCGGGCGACCCCGATTTTGGCCAAGGAACCGAAGATCAAGTGATGCGCAATGCTGATGCCGCGTTCGCCGGTGTGGCCGATGAGGGATATGACCGTGGCTCTGATACTGCGGTTGCCGATTCGGTCACCGGCTCGGTTGCCGCAGAACGTGACCGCGTGACGGTTGCTGATGCCGTCGACTCAACTGCCTCTGGTACGCCGGCCGGCACCGCCGTCGAACCCGACGGCATGAGCTCTCACGCCCGTTCCACGCGCCGCAAGTCCAACACCGCGGTCGAACAGATTGAGACCGATTGGAAACATGCGGCCGTTCGCCCGGCCCCACACGTCGAACTGCCCGAATGGCTGCTCGAGGAAACCGACAAGGTGGCCCACCGCGACTACTCCACCGGCTTCTATTACCCGGAGCACAAGGTCACACAGAACACCGACCGCTCCGCCTACTTCCGCTCATGGCTGGTAGTGGGCGAAGTGCTGAGCTGGAGCGCGGACGAAGACGGACGTGTCACGCTGATGAGCCGTAACAAGATTGAGCCCGGTCAACAGGTCGAATTCCTGCTGCCTGGCGAGAGACCATTGGTCTTTACCGTGCCGGAAACCGGCCTGCGCGATGCCGATGGCGCGCCAGTACCCGCCATCAATAATCCGGCGCACGTGTTCTCGATGCCCTGCCCGCACCAGGTGCCCATCAACGCCGCCATCCGCTCGCGCACCAAAAAGCCCACCCTCAAAGCCGAATAACCTACCACTCCGCCCCCCCCGCTGACTGGGGGGTGGTCATGAAAATCATGAACACCGCCCGCACCCAAGAAAGAATGCCTTATGCCTGAATACAGCGAAGAAATCCTCGATTCCAACAGCATCAGCTCTACCGATAAAGCCGGTCGCCCTATTCCGGTGACCATCCCCATCGCACTGGCCCCCGGCATCAAGGTGGTGTACACCACGCGACTGGGCGGCCTGAGCGCCGGCGATTACGGCAACCTGAACCTCGGCGGCAAGTCCGGCGACGAACCTGAGGCCGTGCTGTCGAACCGCATCGCACTCGCCGAAGCGGTGCAAGCCCGCCTATCGCTGGTCTCCCAAGTACATTCCGGCGTGGCTGTGGACGTGGACGACTCGTTCGTCATCAACACCCCCTTCGGCTTCGACGTGTCCGGCACACATGGTGAGACTGACACTCCGCACGTCATCGAGGCGGACGGCCAGGTCACCGCACAATCCGGCATCGCCCTAGGCATGTTCGCGGCCGACTGTCTGCCGGTGCTGCTGGGCGACCCGGTCACCGGTATCATCGGTGCGGCCCACTGCGGCCGTCGTGGTCTGGAGCGCGGCGTGATCGGCGCCACGGTGGACCTGATGAAGAGCAAGGGTGCCGACCCGGCGAACATCGTGGCCACACTCGGCCCGCGCATCTGCGGCGACTGCTATGAAGTGGGCGACGAGATCGCCGACCAGTTCATCAAGCGCTTCCCGCTGACCAAGACGAAGACCCGTTTCGGCGGTGCCGGCATCGACATCGCCGAAGCCGCGATGATCGACCTCGCCTTCGCCGGTGTACATCAGGTGGTCGATTCGATGCCGCGCGTGCACGCCGCCACCCAGTACCTTGAGGAAGACCCGGAACTCGCCGAACTGTGCCGTACGGACGGCGAAGGCCCGGCCGAGCTCGCGGAGCGCATCGACAACATCAGCCACAGCATGTGCACGCTCGAAAACCCACTGTGGTACTCGCACCGCCGCGCCGCGCTCGCCAACAAAACACACGAAGGCCGCCTCCTCGCCCTCATCGTGCGTGACTAAACGGAGAATGCGAGCACATTCCGTGGAGAAGATGTGATGCAGTTCACGGACGGCCAGCCCTCACCTTACGGTGGTGCCTATGACTGAGAGAGATTTCGATACCCCCGTCGAGACGCCTACCGTCCAACCGGCCCCCGCTCAGGGTGCCAAACCGGCGCAAACCGTGCCGGTGGTGGCCGTGGTGCTGGCCGCCGGCTTCGGTACGCGCTTCGACCCCGATAATCCCAAGCAGCTTGTCTCCGTGGGCGGCAAGCCCATCGTGTGCTGGAGCATTGATGCCTTTGAACATTGCGATCGCGTCAGCGACATCGTGGTGGTGGTCAATCCCAAGGTGCGCGGTGAAGTGGAAACGTTGGTTGGCGAGATGGGCTACACCAAAGTCCGCGTCATCATTGACGGTGGTGACGAACGTGTGGACAGTACCGCCGCCGCGCTCGACATGCTGGCTACGGCTGGCATTCCGGACGATGCCAAGATTCTGATCCATGACGCCGTCCGTCCGTTCGTGGAACAGTCCGCCATCGACGGTTCGATTGATGCGCTCGACCAGTTCACGGCCGCGACCGTGGCCTACGCCTCAACCGACACCGTGCTGTTGACCGAGGATCTGGGCGATTTGAAAGTGGTCAAGTCGGTGCCGGACCGCCCGAACACCTTCCGCGCGCAGACCCCGCAATCCTTCCGCTTCGCGACGATTCGTCACGCTTACGATTTGGCTGCCGCCGACCCGGACTTCCATCCCACCGACGACACGCGCGTAGTGGTCGATTATCTGCCTGATGAACCCGTCGCCATTGTCTCCGGTGCGGAAACCAACCTGAAGATCACCACGCTGGAAGATATTCCCACAGCTGAGCGTATCGCCGAGGAGATTCTCGGTCGTGATCCCAAGGAAGAGGCCCGCGCCCGCATGCACGCCCTGCTGGCCCAAGCGGCCGGCCAGATGCATCGCTAGACTGGCATTATGCGTGAACTCAATGTTGTGATCTCCGGCTTCGACCACTATGACGGCGTGGAGGTCAATCCCGCCGTCGAAGTGCCCAAGGCCATCGCCGAGCAGGGACTGGGCGTCTCCTCTGCTCCGGACGATCCGTTGGAGCAGGTCGCCGTCACCGTTCATGCCGTCAGCATCCCGGTGAGCTTCGCCAAAGCCTGGCCCACGCTGAAAGAGACGATTGAGGCCACCAAGCCCAATATCGTCATCGCCACCGGGCTCAAGCATGCAGCCCGAGGCGTGATGCTTGAACGATGCGCCACCAACCTGATGGACGCGATCAAGCCAGACGCGGACAACGTGATCCCACGCCGCGAACCCATCGACCCCAATGGCCCGGCCGCCTATTGGACCCGCCTGCCGTTGCGCTCGATCCTGAATGATTTCACGGACGATTCGATTCCGGCCACCTTGAGTTCGGACGCAGGTACGTTCGTATGTAATTCGCTGTTCTACAACTTGCTCAACTGGACAGCCACCCAGGAGCGGGTGCTGGGCGGATTCGTCAGCTTCCCTCCGGTCGTTCCGGCGCATTCCAGCCAGCATGGTCTACCACTCGACCAGCAGATCGCCGCTGGCCGTGATGTGGTGCGTGAAGCCGTGCGCTACTATCTCAAGCCCTCCAGTTCCGACATCCTCATCGCCTAGCACGCTGTGCGCCACGCCGGAATAGAACATGGTTCGCACGCATTGTAACGATTGCGCGTCGCTCAACGCTCAGCGCTAGTGCGATGCGCTACAGTGCTTCAAGGATGTGCCAAGAGCTTTATGCGTGTGCGAAAGGAATAAAACAGCGATGGTGGATCGTTTCCCGGTGGTGCTGCGAGGATATGACAAGGAGAAGGTTGATGCTGCCTTTGACGCTACTCAGGAGAGTATGAAGCGTGCGCAGCAGACGTTGGCCAGCATGCGTGAGCAGATTGCGGCGGATGACGACCGTATTCTGCAACTGCAGGCCCAACTTCAGGAAGAGAAGAACAAGAAGCCGGAAGGCAACAGCTTCGCTTCCTTGGGAGCGAACGCCCAGCAGATGCTTGCCTCCGCCGAACAGACGAGTACCGAACTGCTGGAACGCGCCAAGCAGGACGCGTCCTCCATCCGTACCACGGCTCAGGCTCAGGCCGAAACACTGATCAACAACGCCAAGCTGGATGCCCAGCATATTGTTGACGACGCCAATGCCAAGGCCGCCTCGATTCTGACGAACGCCAACAATCAGGCCGAATCAGTGACCACCTCCGCCAACGAGGATGCCGCACAACTGCGCTCCGAAACTGCCAAGACCATCACCGAACAGCGTCAGACCGTCGAGCTTGAGCTCAGCAACGCGCGCGAAGAGCACACCAAGAAGATGGCTTCCGAACGCTCCACTCAAGAGCGCGAAATCGCCGACATGAAGGCGGAGGCGACCCAGCAGGTTGCCGCAATGCGCAAAAGCGCCAATGAGGAGATCACCAAGCTTAAGTCTGATTCCAACGATCAGATTGAGGCGGCGCTCGCCGAGGCCAACAAGAAGCTCGCCGACGTGCGCGAGCAAGTGTCCAAGATGATGACCGAAGCCCAGCGCAAGGCCAGCGAAATCATTGATGCGGCCAAGACCAAGGGTCAGGAAATCACTGATGAGGCCGAGGTCAAGCGCACCAGCACGATGAGCCAGGTCAACGCCGAGGTCGAGCAGATCCGTCACGACATCGCCGCTCAGCAGGATGAGGCCACGAAGAAGGTCAACGAACTGCTGCAGCACCTCGAAGAGCGTCGTGTGGCGGCCAAGCGGGAAGCCGATGAGTTGGTCGGTCAGGCCAAGAACACTCGCGACCAAGCCGATTCGTATGCCGCGTCCAAGCGCGAGGAGGCGGACATCCAGGCCGCCGCAATCGTGCATAAGGCGGGCGAGGAGGCCGATGCGCAGATCGAGGAGCGTCGCGCCGCCGCCCAAAGCGAGCTTGACGGTCTGTCCAAGCGCATCGCCGATCTGCAGGAACGCGAGTCCGTCATCACCCAGCGTGTTTCGGAACTGCGTTCTATGTTCTCGCAGGCGTTCTCCGGATTCGCTTTCGGCGGTAATGCGGCGGCCTCTGGCCAGAATCAGGAAGCCGCTGCCGCGGCGGCATTGCCGGTGGTTGCGCCCGTCCCGGAAGTCAAGCCTGTACACAACGAGGCCGATGACCAGCCGGGTGAGTTGAGCGGAAACGAGTCGGCTGCCGACGATCACAATGAGACAGATGCGGCACCGGCTGATTCGGCTGATTCGGCTGCGCAGAATGAGCAGTCCGAATCGTCTGAGCCGTCCGAGCACCAGACACAGGGCGAACCGGAGGCCCCGACTCAGGAGAATCCGGCCGTATCTGAGCAGAACGGCGAATGACAGGCCTTCGATTAGACTACTAGCGGTAAGAATTACGGCACCTGCGCTTTCGAGCCAGGTGCCGTATTCGTTTGAATCTGCGCCACAAGCGCACCATCACAGAAGGAGTATGACATGAGTGAATTGACGTCTCTGACCGACGAAGCGTTGAATACCCTGCGCGGCGATTTCGCACAGAGCGGCACCAACCGTCTGGCCATGAACGCGGTGACCGCCGCCGGCATCGACAAGGTGGCTCGCAATTATGACCGCGCTCGTCTGATGCAGCGTCGTTTCTCCACCATCGTTGACAATGGCGAAGCCACCCATCAGGATCGCTCCGGCCGCTGCTGGCTGTTCAGCTCCCTGAACGTGGCCCGTTTCGTAGCCAAGAAGAACATGAACTTGAAGGAGTTCGAGTTCTCCCAGAACTACGCGATGTACTACGACAAGCTGGAGCGCGTCAACTACTTCCTTAAGGATGTGGCCGCTCTGGTGGCTGCCGGAGAGCCTTCCGACTCCCGCCTGATGCAGCACCTGCTCGCCGACGTGATGGGCGATGGCGGCCAGTGGACCATGGCCATGAACGTGTACAAGAAGTACGGCGCTGTGCCCAAGGACCTGTTCCCGGAGACCGAATCCTCCAAGAACACCGGTGAAATGAACATCCAGCTGCGCCACATGCTGCACACCGCCGTGGCGCACATGTACGCCGCTGACGGCGATGCCTCCAAGGTCGAGGCGATTATTGCCGACGCCACTGCTGCCGGCCACCGTATTCTGACCATCCACCTGGGCGAGCCGCCGGTTTCCTTCGACTGGGAATGGACCGACAAGGATGGCGAATTCCACCGCGACGGTGAGATTACGCCGGTTGAGTTCTGGAAGAAGTACGTGGGTCCGGCTGATCTTGAGGACTACGTGTGCCTGGTGGACGATCCGCGCACCGAGCACGCCAAGGGCAAGAAGATCGGCATCGAGCACCTCGGCAATGTGGCTGGCGGCGACGCCACCGAGTACCTCAACGTGCCGAACCAGTTCATGAAGGACTGCGTCAAGCAGATTCTCGTTGAGCAGGGCATTCCGGTATGGTTCGGTGCCGACTGCCACCCGTTCATGGACCGTGAGAACGGCGCTTGGGCCACCGACCTGTTCGAGTACGGCCGCGTGTACGACGTGGACTTCGATTTGGACAAGGAAGCCCGCGTGCGCTTCGGCGACTCCGCCATGAACCACGCCATGGCTTTCGCCGGCGTTGACGTGGCCGACGACGGCACCACCCGCCGCTGGCGCGTGGAGAACTCTTGGGGCGCCAAGATCGCCGACAAGGGCTACTTCACCATGTCCGACGACTGGTTCACCGAATACGTCTACGAGGTAGCCGTCCCGAAGGCCCTGTTGCCCGAGGAATACCAGAAGGCCCTCGAAGAGCCAGCCACCATGCTCCCCGCATGGGATCCGATGGGCGCTTTGGCCTGACTTCGTCAGCCTCCCGGAATCGGCCTGACGGCCAATGCTGTGTTTTCTCGCAGCCTGCCGGCTGCTAGGGTCTCTCCCTCTGTCAGCGCGAAGCCGCTGACAGAGGGAGAGACCGCGGTCGCAGGCCGCACAACAACACAGCATCGCCGCAGGCGAGTCCACACAGGCGAGTCCACCCAAAGTCCATAACCGCCGGCCCAACAAGCAGTCCCCGTAACAAACTGCTATAGTTGGGCTTTTGCGTCTATGGCGACATACCGACAGTACGTATACAAGGAAAGGAGTCGAGCAATGGCAGCACTACGTGGTCCGGATAGTTCCGAGGATGAACGTCGTTTGGGGGAGCAGGCCGTCTTTCCTGAGACCGTCGATGTCAACATTCGTCAGCTTGACCCCATTCCCGCGCCGCGTGCCTTCCTCAGGGAGCAGCCGCTCACCGATGAGATGAGCGAGCTCGTGCTCCACTCGCGGCAGGAAATCCGCGATGTGCTCAACGGCCGCGACGACCGACTGCTCGTCATCGTGGGCCCCTGCTCAATCCACGACCCGAAGGCCGCGCACGAGTACGCAGAAAAGCTGGCTGCCGTCAAGCGCGAGTTGGAAGACCGACTCGTGATCGTGATGCGCGTGTACTTCGAGAAGCCGCGCACCACCATCGGCTGGAAAGGCCTCATCAACGACCCCGATCTGGACGGTCGCTTCAATATTCGTAAGGGCATGTGGCTGGCCCGCAAGGTGCTCACCGACGTGCTGAGCCTCGGCCTGCCCGCCGCCACCGAATGGCTTGACCCCATCACCCCGCAGTACATCTGCGACGCGATCAGCTGGGGTGCCATCGGCGCGCGTAACACCGAATCCCAAGTCCACCGCGAACTGGCCAGTGGCCTGTCCATGCCGGTGGGCTTCAAGAACTCCACCGACGGCTCCATCAAGGCCGCCGCCGATTCCTGTTTCGCGGCCGGCTTCGAGCATCACTTCCTGTCCATTAACTTGGACGGTCGCGTGATTTCCGCCGAAACCAAAGGCAACCCGGATTGCCATCTGGTTCTGCGCGGCTCCAGCCACGGCCCGAACTACGATGCCGAATCCGTGCGTCAAGCTCTGGAAGACCTCAAGGTTTCCAAAGCGTCCGGCCCGAGCCAGCATGGCCTCGTCATCGATGCCGCCCACGGCAACTGCGGCAAAGACGAAAACCGCGAAGCCGAAGTCATCGAAGAGATCGCTGAGCGCCTGGCGCACGGCGAACAAGGCATCACCGGCGTAATGATGGAAAGCTTCTTGGTCGGCGGTCACCAAAAGCCGGCCCCGCTCGACCAGTTGGTCTACGGTCAGTCCGTCACCGACTCTTGCGTGCCGTGGGAACGCACCAACGAACTGCTGCACACCCTAGCCGACGCCGTCACCGCTCGCCGCTCGGCTAAATAGCTTTGTCTTTGTAAAAATGCTCACTGAGACCCACTCAGTGAGCATTTTTTGCCAATAACGGTGGTCATGTCAGTTTGTTCCCGTGACACCTTATCCTTGGGAAGGATACTGACCCAAGGAGAGATGTTATGCAGCAGCAGGAGGAAGCAGCACATTCGCTGCATCCGTTGCAAGTCGGTCCGCAGCCGTTGAACACCCCAGAAGAGCTTCGCGCCATTCGTCAGGCGATGGGGGAGGGGAAGAACCCGCTCGTTGCCACTGATGTGCCGCGTTGGGAAGATCAGGTGGGTGTCAGTCGCATCATCAACCGCCGCGTATTGGAGTTGGAGCCGCTGCCCACGCCCGCGCAAGTGCTCGCTGAACTCCCGCTGACTGATCAGGCTCAGGAAATCGTCGCCTACTCGCGTGATGAGATTCGCGCGTGCCTGTACGGCCAAGACGACAGGCTGTTGGTCATCGTCGGCCCCTGTTCGGTTCATGACCCGAAGGCCGCGCTGGACTACGCGCGCCGATTGGCCAAGCTGAAAGATGAGCTCGGTGAACAGCTGCTCATCGTCATGCGCGTGTACTTCGAGAAGCCGCGCACTACCATTGGCTGGAAGGGCCTGATCAACGACCCGGATATTGATGGCAGCCACAATATTCGCAAGGGCCTGTTGCTTGCTCGCAAAACCTTGCTTGGTGTGCTGAAGGAAGGATTGGCGGCCGCCACGGAATTTCTGGAGCCCACCAGCCCGCAGTTCATCTCGGACGCGGTGAGTTGGGGCGCCATTGGTGCGCGCAACACGGAAAGCCAGATCCACCGCCAATTGGCCAGCGGGCTTTCCATGCCGGTCGGCTTTAAGAATGCCACTGACGGCTCGGTGAAGGCAGCGGTCAACGGTTGCTTCGCCGCTGCTCAGCAGCACACGTTCTTCGGCATTGACCATCTGGGGCGTGCCTGCGCAGTCGAGACCCTTGGCAACCCGGACTGCCATGTGGTGTTGCGCGGCTCGATTCACGGCCCGAACTACGATGCCGAATCCGTGGCCAAAGCCATGGAAGACGTACGCGCCGAAATGCCCGCCGAATCCGCAGCCTCGCATGGTCTGATTGTTGATTGCTCGCACGGTAACTCCGGCAAGGACGAACATCGTCAGGCCGAAGTCGTGCGCAATATTGCCAGCAGAATTGCAGCTGGCGAACAGGGTATTACCGGCATCATGATGGAAAGCTTTATTGAAGGAGGCAATCAGAAGGCCGCGCCGCTTGATCAGCTGGTCTATGGCAAGTCGATTACTGACAAGTGCATCAGCTGGGAAGAAACCGAGGCCTTGCTGCGCGAGCTTGCGGAAGCCGTAGCCACACGGCGTTGGCACTGAGTTGCGTCATCGGCTCTCTCGCGGGAGCAATGCAACGAAACGTCTCTACCCCTCAGCCTGCCATTCGGCGGCCACCTCCCCTGACAAGGGGAGCCGAAAGTGTTGTGAAAGGAACTTACGTATGGGTATGAAAACTGTAGCTATTATTGGCGCATTGGATGAGGAAGTGGCGCTGATCGCCAAATCGCTCACGCATGTGACGCACACCGCCAAGGGCAGCCTTGACATCGTGTCCGGCACGGTCGACTCCTTCGGTTCTGACGTCATCAAGGTTGCCGCAACGGTAGGCGGCATGGGACTGGTCAATGCGGCCGCCACCACGCAGCTGCTGATTGACGAGATTGCCCCGGACGCCGTGATTTTCAGCGGCATCGCCGGCAACCTCAACACCCACCTGCACATCAACGACGTGGTGCTCGGCGGCACCCTGCGCTACCTCGACACTGACATGCGGCTCGTAGGCCAGTGGAAGCCCGGCACTGCGGACGCTCCGGTGGAGGAATTCCACTCTGATGACCGTCTGCTGGAAGTCGCCGACGAGGCGCTTGCCAATGCGGGCATTACCCACATCACCGGCATCATCGCCTCCGGCAACTACTTCGTGGACACGCCCCAAAAGGTCGAGGAGGTCATCCGACTCACCGGGGCTGACGCCGTGGAGATGGAAGGCGCCGCCGTGGCACAGGTCGCCGCCCGCAATAACGTGCCGGCACTGGTGATTCGTGCCCTTTCCGACAACGCCGACACCGATTACGAGGTATTCAAGGAGTTCGACATCTCCGAATACGCCGATACCGCCGCCCGTCTGGCTGTCGACATCGTCAAGCGCCTGTAACTGGTCACCTCCAAGTTCGGCGTTGCCGGTGTGGGCTGGTACATGGCCATCATGACTGCCCTCGCTCTGCTCGCTCTGTTCCTGATCAAGGAAAGCAAGGACAAGGACTACGAGCTGTAAATAGAGCTCCCCATATTATGCTCCCGCCAGCGGGAGCATTTTGTTATGTCGTCCCGCCAAAAATGAACAATAGACGAACTTACGTAGTTTAGGCATCTCACTACGCCTCGCACGTTTTACTCTGGAAATCATGGATATCTGGCAGATCGTCGTGATTGTGGTGCTCGCCGCGCTGATACTGGTGTGGGTTGCCGTCATCGCCTACAACAAAGGCCGCGTTTCAGGCCGGCTCGCCGCCGAACAGGACCTGTCCGGCGACGAGGATACGCATTCTCTATTCGGTGATGATGCGCCCGTGCGCCCCACCGAGCGTCGCCTGATTGAAGTCCTGCCCGAAGCCCTGATCGTCACCGACCGCAACGGTCTGGTCCAATATTCAAGCCCCGGCTCAGTGCCATTCGGCCTAGTCTCCGGCGACCGACTCAACTCGCGTGAAGTCGAGGACATCCTCACTCAGGCCGCCGCCGACGGTGGCATGCGTGAGCGTGAGGTTCAGCTGCCGGTCAATCGCAATTCCTATCCGTCCTCTAATGGCCGAGGACTGGAGGCCGGCCAGTCACGCCCGTCCAACACGCTGTATTTGCGTGTGCGCATTGGCGATATCGGCGATGACCTGTACGCCATCTTCATCAACGACATGTCCGAGCAGCGCCGTTTCGAGGCCGTCCGCCGTGACTTTGTGACCAACGTTTCGCACGAACTCAAGACTCCGGCCGGTGCCATCGCGCTACTGGCCGAAACCGTGACCGACGCCGCCGATGATCCGGACGCCGTACGGTATTTTTCCGGCCGTATCTCCAAGGAATCCGCGCGCCTGACCGAACTGGTGCATCATCTTATCGACTTGCAGAAAGCCCAAAGCCCGCAAAGCGTGATCGATGCGCGGCGCATTTCCGCGCTGGATGTGGCACGCGCCGCCATCGCCGCCAATCAGACCCAAGCCGACTCCCGCCATGTGGATATCCGACTGAGTGTCAACGGACAGTCAGTACCCACGAAGGTCGAGGAGCCGGCCGATGGCGAAGGTTCCTTGGAAGAATCAGGCAGCCCAGCCACGAACGGTCCGATGATCAAGGCCGACAAAGAGGCCATGCAAACCGCCGTCAAGAACCTCGTAGAGAACGCCATCCATTACTCGCCCGAACACACCACTGTGGCGGTCGGCGTGGGGGAGCGCGATGGCAAAGTCACCATTCGCGTGGTCGATCAGGGCATCGGCATCCCCGCCAAATCGCTGGACCGCATTTTCGAGCGATTCTACCGGGTCGACCCGGCCCGTTCGCGCGAGACCGGCGGTTCGGGACTCGGCTTGGCCATCACCAAGCACTGCGTGCAGGAGAACGGCGGTCGGATTTCGGTCTGGTCGCGTACGGGGGAGGGGTCGACGTTCACCATCGAGCTGCCGGCCGCCCCGGATGAGGATGACGACGAGGCCCGGTCGGACGAGTCGACACAAGCGTAGGGCCTTGGTTGGTGCCCGACATGGTGCCATTCCATTGCCACACAATCACACAGTGGGCGAGGTGCGCACACCGCGCGTAGCCCAATTACGCAATTACGTACTTTCGGGAAACAGCAGGCTAACGGAGAACAAATGGTTACGATAATGTCGGAAAACTTTGCGCCTATGCGCACGGGAACATACCCAAGAAAGGCTACTATGACACGCATTCTTATCGTCGAAGACGAGGAATCCTATCGCGAGCCGCTGGTATACCAGCTCACACGCGAGGGGTACGACGTGTCCGCCGCCGCCACTGGCGAGGAAGGTCTGGAACTGTTCACCAAGGGCGGCATCGATTTGGTGCTGCTTGATTTGATGCTGCCGGGCATTGACGGCACTGCACTGTGCCGCCGCATTCGTGAGCAGAGCCGTGTGCCGATTATTATGCTCACCGCCAAGAGCGCCGAAATCGATAAGGTCGTTGGCCTTGAGATTGGTGCGGACGATTATGTGACCAAGCCGTACTCTTTCCGTGAGCTGCTGGCACGTATTCGTGCCGTGATGCGTCGCAATCAGGCCACTGCCCAGGCTTCCGGCACTGTGGATGACGATATTCCGCTGGTGTGTGGCGATATCGCCATGCAGGTTGGCCAGCATCAGGTCACCGTACGCGGCGAAACCGTGTTCTTCCCGCTCAAGGAATTCGAACTGCTCGAATACCTCATGCAGAACAAGGGCCGTGTGATGACGCGTCACCAGCTGATCGACCGCATCTGGGGTTCGGATTATGTGGGCGACACCAAGACGCTCGACGTGCATGTCAAGCGCGTGCGCTCCAAGATCGAGGAAGATCCGGCGCACCCCAAGTATCTGACTACCGTGCGCGGTCTCGGATACAAGATCGATACTCCCGCGGAGTAAATGGAAGGCGGCCTTCGGGTCGCCTTTTTTGTTGTGGATTGTGGGCTCGCCGCAGGCGAGTCCACTCCAAAAACTACGTAGCCTCAACGTAGCCCACAAACATCCAAGTGTTCATCTTCTGTTTACTGATTTCGGTTTTGGGCCCTTGAAACCACCAATACGCTTGTAGTTGTCATGAATTGACCGGGCAGCGCTGAGCCGCCCGCGAATAGTTGATAGAGGGATTAAGTAATAATCATGCAGAAGAACATCCTCATTCGCTCCATTGCCGCTCTGTCCGGCATTGTGATGCTCGCTTCCGTGGCCGCCTGCGGCGATAACACCGCCACCACGACCGACAACAGCTCCTCCTCCGATTCCACTTCCAAGTCCACCCCGATCTCCGGCAACTTCTCGGGCGCCGGCGCCTCCTCTCAGCAGGCCGCCGTTGAAGCCTGGATCGCCGGCTTCCAGGGCACCAACCCTGAGGCCAAGATCGCCTACAACCCGTCCGGTTCTGGCGCTGGCGTGCAGACCTTCCTGACCGGTGCCACCGCTTGGGCCGGCTCCGACAAGGCCCTTGCCGATGACGAAGTTGAGCAGTCCAAGTCCGTGTGCACTGAAGGCACCGCCTTCGATGTCCCGGTCTACATCTCCCCGATCGCCGTGGTTTTCAACCTCAAGGGCGTTTCCGATGCCGGCAAGCACATCAACATGGACGCTGCCACCATCGCCAAGATCTTCGACGGCAAGATCACCAAGTGGAACGATCCGGCCATCGCCGATCAGAACAAGGACCTGAAGCTGCCCGACACCGCCATCACCGTGGTGCACCGCTCCGATAAGTCCGGCACCACCCAGAACTTCGTCTCCTACTTCAAGGACGTCACCCCTGACAACTGGACCTACGACCTCTCCGAGAACTGGCCGAACGAGGTTGGCCAGGGTGCCAAGGGCACTTCCGGCGTGATCTCCACCGTCAAGCAGGCCGACGGCACCATCGGCTACGCTGACTTCTCCCAGGTCGGCGACCTGGGCACCGTGGCCGTCAAGGTCGGCGACAAGTACAACGAGATTTCCGCCGAGGCCGGCTCCAAGGTCATTGGGGATTCCAAGCAGGACGACACCGTTAAGGGTGACAACCGCATCGTCATCAAGATCAACCACGCCACCGAGGCCGAGGGCGCTTACCCGATTGTCCTGGTCTCCTACGACATCGTCTGCCCGGCCTACAAGGACACCAAGCAGGCTGAGTTCGCCAAGGCTTGGCTGACCTACGTGACCTCCGACGAGGGCCAGAAGGCCGCTCAGGATGCCGCCGGCACCGCTCCGCTGCCCTCCTCCCTGAAGTCCGAGATCACCAAGTCCATCGAGGCCATCAAGACCAAGTGATGACGTCGGCCCGCAAGGGTCGTGTGGACTGGACCTGACAACTGAACGATAGACTGTAGTAGTAAGAGCAGTCGCCGCCAACTTTAAGCCGCAGTCGTAAACCATACGGCTGCGGCTTAAAGCGGGTCAGGACCCGAACGGTTTGGCGAAGTCACAGACGAAAACCGCACCACTTGAATACTTGATAACCACCCTATATAAGGAGAATCCGTGAGTTCGCAAGACAAAACGGCTGTGCAGCCAGTTGGTGGCAAGACCGCCGACAAGGTGTTTCGCGGTGTGGCATACGCCTGCGGCATCCTGATCCTGGTTGTACTTGCCGCTGTGTTCCTGTTCCTGTTTTTCCGCGCCTGGCCACTCATCGGTGGCGATCAGGCCGCCAACAGCGACACCGTGTCCAGCTTTACCGGCGGCAAGGCCAGCAGCTTCTGGGGCTACGTGCTCCCGCTGTTGTTCGGTACTGTGCTCGTGTCTTTGCTGGCACTGCTGATTGCCTTCTTCGTGTCCATCGGCATTGCGCTGTTCATTTCGCACTATGCACCTAAGAAGCTCGCCACCGCGCTGAGCTATGTGGTCGATCTGCTGGCTGCCATCCCGTCCGTTATCTACGGTTTGTGGGGCGGCCTGATTCTGGTGCCGGCCATCTACCCGTTCTGGAACTGGGTTGCCAACCACCTGGGCTTCATTCCACTGTTCGAGGGCCCGGCCGCCAACCCGTCGCGCACCGTCGCCACCGTGGCTGTGGTGCTCGCCGTTATGATTTTGCCGATTATCACCTCCATGTCCCGCGATATCTTCATGCAGACCCCACGCCTGCACGAAGAGGCCGCGCTGGCGCTCGGCGCCACCAAGTGGGAGATGATTCGTCTGGCCGTGCTGCCTTTCGGCAAGTCCGGTATTGTGTCCGCCTCCATGCTGGCTCTCGGCCGCGCGCTTGGCGAGACGATGGCCGTGTTGATGATCCTGTCCCCGGGCCTCAACTACTCCATCAAGCTGCTGCAGGCCTCGCAGAACCAGACCATCGCCGCGAATATTGCCGCACAGTACCCTGAAGCCAACGATCTGGGCGTCTCCACGCTGATCGGAACCGGTCTGATTCTGTTCCTGATCACGTTCGTGGTCAACTTCATCGCCCGTAAGCTTACCGAGAAAGCGACTGCGTGATGACTGCTGCTGAGAACACTGAAAAGACTCCGATGGACGGCGCGCCCGAAATCGACTTCGATCGTTTCCGCCCGACCCGTTCCGCCATCCAGCGCCGTAATATCATGGACCACTTCATGTGGGTCCTGATCGCGGTGGCGTTTGTGATCGCCTGCATCCCGCTGATCTCCCTGCTGTGGACCACTATCGTCAACGGCATCAAGCGCCTGAACCTGAACTTCCTGAGCTACAACATGACCGGTGTGGTCGGTGGTAACCAGACCCCGTCCGGTGGTTACGGCGGTGTGCTGCACGCCATCATCGGTACTCTCGAAATCACCGCTGGCGCTATGGTTATCTCCATTCCGATCGGTTTGATGTGCGCCGTGTACCTGGTCGAATACTCGAACCGCGGCAAGCTCGCCACCACGGTCTCCCTGCTCGTCGACGTGATGAGCGGCATCCCGTCCATCGTGGCCGGCCTGTTCGCCTTCTCGATGTTCACGATTCTGCTGGGCCCCGGTACCATCAACGGTTTCGAAGGCTCCGTGGCTCTCTCCCTGCTGATGTTGCCCACCGTGGTCAAGTCCAGCGAGGAAATGCTCAAGATCGTGCCGAACGATTTGCGTGAGGCTTCCTTGGCTCTGGGCGTTACCAAGCAGCGCACGATTACCAAGATCGTGCTGCGCACCGCTCTGCCGGGCATCGTCTCCGGTGCCATTCTGGCCATCGCCCGCGTGATTGGTGAGACCGCACCGTTGCTGATGACCGCCGGCTACATCTCCAGCACCAACGTGAACCTGTTCTCCGGCCAGATGACCACCCTGCCGGTGTTCGTCTACCAGGAGTACTCGAAGCTCAGCGCGAACTGCCCGCCCAACGCCGACGCCACCTGCGTGACCACGATTCCGATGGAACGTGCGTGGGCTGCGGCTCTCGTGCTGATCGTCATCGTGCTGCTGCTGAACCTCATTGGCCGAATCGTGGCGAAGGTCTTCGCCGTCAAGACCGAGCGCTAAGCCAGTCGCTAAGCCTAAGCCTTAAGAACACAAGGAAATATAAGGAAACATCATGGGACAACGTATTGACGTCAACCACGAGAACATCTATTACGGCGACTTTCTGGCCGTGGAAGATGTGAACATCAACATCGAGCCGAACAAGGTCACCGCCTTCATCGGCCCGTCCGGCTGCGGCAAGTCCACCGTGCTGCGCACCTTGGACCGTATGCACGAGATCATCCCCGGCGCTCACGTCGAGGGCGAGGTGCTGCTCGAAGGCAAGAACCTGTACGACAAGGACGTGGATCCGGTGGCCGTGCGCCGCGACGTCGGCATGGTCTTCCAGCGCCCGAACCCGTTCCCGACCATGTCCATCCGTGAGAACGTGCTGGCCGGTGTGCGCCTGAACAACCACCACCTGGCCAAGTCCGACGCCGACGATCTGGTCGAGTGGGCTCTGCGCGGTGCCAACCTCTGGGAAGAGGTCAAGGACCGTCTTGACAACCCTGGCATCGGCCTGTCCGGTGGCCAGCAGCAGCGTCTGTGCATCGCCCGCGCCGTGGCCGTCCACCCGCAGGTGCTGCTCATGGATGAGCCCTGCTCCGCCTTGGACCCGATTTCGACCCTGGCTATCGAGGATCTGATCAACGAGCTCAAGAGCGACTACACCATCGTGATCGTGACCCACAACATGCAGCAGGCCGCCCGTATCGCCGACTACACCGCCTTCTTCAACCTGAAGGCAGTGGGCCAGCCCGGTCACCTCGAGTACTTCGCGGACACCATCACGATGTTCAACAACCCGCAAAACGAAGAAGCCGAGCGCTACATCTCTGGAAGGTTCGGCTGATCGTTTCCTGCGTGCAGCGTAATGATTTGTGCGTAGGAGAAACGGCAAAGCCCGCCGCAAGGCGGGCTTTCGCATATTCAACGCGAGTATTGCCGAGTATTATCGTTCTCGCAACGGAGCGAGCTGGAATACTTTGTCGGACTGGGCGGCGACTTCCCGCTTCGGTCGATCGACGGGAGAACGGCGGTAAAGCGGTACAAGACAAGTCCGCACGATGAATACTCTGTGATGAATCTTCTGTTTACGGTGCGAGTGTGGAAGAATGGTCACAGCAAGGTCCAGCAAAGGAGCATAGGTGAGTACTGGTCTGATCGTCGGCATTGTCGTTGTCGTTATTATCGTTGTCTTGATTGGTTGGGGCGTCAGCGCCTATAACAACCTGGTGACGCTGAAGAACCGTGTGAAGAACGGTTGGGCGCAAATCGACGTGCAGTTGAAGCAGCGCGCCGACCTCATCCCGAACCTGGTGAATACCGTCAAGGGGTACGCATCCCACGAGTCTGAAGTCTTCACTCAGGTGACCGCCGCCCGCGCCGGCGTAGTGGCTGCGGCCAGCAACCCGAGCACGACCACTGCTCAGCGCGCCGCCGCCGAAAACCAGCTGTCCCGCGCCCTGTTCAACCTGCAAGCCACGGCTGAGGCATATCCGCAGCTGCAAGCCAACCAGAACTTCATGGATCTGCAGAACCAGCTCAAGGAACTGGAGAACAAGATCGCCTACGCCCGTCAGTTCTACAACGACGTGGTCCTGAAGCTCAACACCGCCATCGAAACCGTGCCGACGAACATCATCGCCGGTCTGTTCCACTTTGAGCAGGCGCAATACTTCGAGGCCGATGACGCTTCCCGTCAGGTGCCACAGGTCCAGTTCTGACCCGCTTCAGGCCCGTCCGGTAAGCCGCCGGCCGGGCCCGTATTGTCTTAAGAGAGGGAAGACATGCGGATACGATTCATTCGCGCCGGAATCATCAGCATTGTTGCCACGGTGGTGTTGGCAGTTATCACCTTGGCGATAATCGGGACTTCCGCGTTCGGCGATTCGGCCGACCTCAGCTACCGCACGCTGGACTATGACGTGACCGCCACCGCGAACGGTGATTTGAAGGTCACGCAGCATATCGACGTCAAGATGCGTGAGCGTACCGACAGTGACGACAACACCAAGCCGTGGAAGCAGCTGTTCCAGCAATACACGCTGAACTCCGGCACCTTGACTGATATCAGCGATATCAGCGTGCGCAACGTCACCGACGGCATCGACTACGCACAACAGAGCGAGCCCAAGCTGCCCAGTGACGTCTCTTCCGACAAGGAATGGAACAGCGACTACGCCAACCATTGGTATGTCGCCGATGTGAGCGATGGCAGCGACCATCCAAAGGCATACACGCCCGGTACCGATGGCCTCAAGCCCAGCGCCTCCGCCACCGAAGATGACACAACCGTGGAGATCGGCTGGAATATTCCGGTCACCACCGAGGCCGACAGCATGAAGTTCGATGTAAGCTTCACCATGCACGATGTGGCCACCAAATGGAAAGACGTGGCCTCCTTCCAATGGGAGCCGTTCGGCAAGAAGAACCAAGTGCCTATCGGCACGGTCACCGGCACCGTCCATTTCCCCAACGGCATCACCGGCAAAACCTCATGGACATGGCTGCACACCGAGCGCACCTCGGAAACCAAGCGCAACAGCGACGGCAGCTACACGTTCACGGCCTACAACATCCACAATGGCGACTACCTCGATGTGGTCGCGGCGTTCGATGCCGCCAAAGCCAAGGGCATCGCCCGCAAGGGAACCGGCAATCATCTCAAGGACCTGAAACAGGACGAATATAAGCAACAGCAGCGCTGGCTCGACAAGCAACGATTCGCTGCCAGAGCTCGTCTCGTGTTCTGGATTGTCAGCATCGTGCTCGGCATCGCGTTGTGCGCGTGGGGTATCTGGGCTGTGATCTCCAGCAACCGGCGTGCGCAATACCGTGGCAGCGTCGAATACTGGCGCGACCAGCCCGGCATCAGTCCGGCTTCCGCAGCCCGTCTGATTCGCGTGGTCGATCCGTCGACGCGCCAATCCGATGAAGACCGCCAGCTGACCGCCACCATGCTGTCGCTCGCCGTCAAGAAGGCCATTGCCGTCTATCCGGGGCCGTCGGACATGTATCGCGGCATCGACATGAGCCAGGCCACGCCGGTGGGCTTGAGCCAAATGATTGCCGCCGACCAAGGCAAGCAGTATGCGGCAGGCATCACCAGCACCATCGTGATTCTGCCGCTCGCCATTGATGAGGCACCCAACGCGCAACAGTTGGGATTGAGCGAATCGGAAGATGCGCTGCTGAACCTGCTCATCGTCATTTCGCAGCGCGTGGGCAGCCCGGTATTCGACCTGAACCAGATGAAGGCGACCTGCCAGAACTGGCAAGACGGCTATATTGAGCTCGGCAAATTCACCGGTGCATGCAGCATGGAATACCAGCGGCTGGGTGCCACGCGCTCTGTGGGCTGGCAATGGATCCTACCCGGCGTATTGGCCGCCGTGCTGGGATTTGGTTCGCTGCTGGCCAACAGCTTTATCGGATACCCGGTGGCTGGTCTTATCGGGCTGCCGATATTCCTGGTCGGCCTGTTCTGCTCGATGGCCGGCGCGATGACCGTGCTCACCGACCAAGGCCAGGATATTGCCGGCCGGACTCTGGGCCTTAAGCGTTATATGGAAGACTTCTCCAACTTCACCGACCGTGGTGCCGCCGATTTGGCCTTGTGGGATTGGTATATGGTCTACGCCGCCGCGTTTGGCATTTCCGATCGCGTGATGCGTGAGCTGGCCAAGGCCTATCCTCAGGTCAACGATCCGGCTTGGCTGGATGCCAACGCCTCCAACTCGTTCTCGCCGGGGTAGACGAAAACCGGGGCGATGAAGTCGACATGCGCGGCGATGAAATCCGTGAGCCGCTTGTTGTGGGCGATGCCGCCGGTGAGCAGGATCGCATCCGCCTTGCCTTTGAGGGCGATGGCCATCGCCCCGATCTCTTTGGCCACGTTGTAGCACATGGCGCGCAACACCAGCATCGCCTGCAAATCGTTGTTGTCGATCCGCCGCAGGATTTCGGGGACCGACGTCGTGCCGAGGTGTGCGAGCAGGCCGCCGCGGCCGTTGATGAGTTTCTGCAACTCTTCGCGGGTGTATTCTCCCGAAAAGCAAAGGTCGATCAGCGGTCCAGGAGGCAGCGTGCCGGCGCGCTCCGGCGAAAACGGCCCTGCGCCGTTGAGGGCGTTGGAGGTGTCGATCACGCGCCCCTGGCGGTGCGCGCTGACGGTGATGCCGCCTCCCATGTGCGAGACGATCAGCTTTAGATCCGGATAGCGCTCCGCCGTTTTCACGATGCGCTTCGCCGCCGACAGATCATCCTCCGCATTCGGATAGGAATGAACGGCGACGGGAATGCGCCGCTCCTGTGCAAACGCGAAGATCGCGCAATTATAGTCGGAATCGAGTGCCAGCCCGGAATTGTTCGGGTGAAGCTTGATGCCGTCCAGCGCATGATCTGCACATATTGCCGCAGATCTGCATACATCCACACATCGTCAGCGTCGGGATTGGCGGCATGTACCGCGTCCGGCAGGATATGAATATGGGCGTCGATCTTTTTCAGCGTTCTCCAGTTTGCAGCAGCCATAACGATCCCTTCAATTTTAAGCGGTCGGCGTTTCTGCCTCTCCGGCCAGATAGGTTTCCAGAATGTCGGCTGCGCAGAAGACCATTTCCGGGCACGGGCGCTTTTTGTAATAGCTGTCGGTGCGCGGTTCGGGCGGCTGGGGCTTGAAATTTGGGTCGAGGCCCAGCAGCTGGCGGCAGATGATCGAGCCATTGCGTGCCTCAAATTCTCCCGCGAGCTGCCGCAGCGCCGCGTAATTGTTCGTTTTCGCTGCCCGGTCGGTCGGGTCTGCCGGGCCGCAGAGCAGGCCGTAGGCCATGAACATCCCGCTGACCGCGCCGCATACATCGCGCATACCGGCCATCCCGCCTCCAAAGCCGGAGGCGATCTTCAATGCGGTATCTCTGTCCATCTTCTCTTCCGCGAAGGCCAGAAAGACGGCCTGCGCGCAGTTGCAGCCCTCCAGAAACAGTTCTCGTGCGCGTTCTGCTTTTGTCATGTGTGCTCCTCCTGCGGTTCATACCGCTTTTCAAGACTGAATTTCTTCCCGCCGCACCGGCGGCAGCGGATGCCGCCGCGCTTTTCCTCCAATGCCTGTACGACTGTCCCACGCCGCAGATACCGGGATTCCGCTCCGCAGCCGAGGCACGTCACGACATACACGCCGCGCACGGCCTCAATGCGTCTCCGGTTCTCGGCCGCTGCCTCGCAGCTGGGCGCAAGCCGCTCCGGCGGGCAGCCGATTTTCCGGCAGACAGCCTTCCACGCCTCGTCATGCCCGTGGCGTTTTCCGGTGAGGATCGCCGCGGCGGCGTGGGCATATTCATGCCGGGCCGTGTCCCAGAAGACCTGATCCTCCCGCCGCAGAAAGTCCGCAAGGCGGATCTCCTGCGGCCTGTTTTTGACGAACGTGCATACGCCGTACTGCCGCGTCATGCGCCGGGAAAAGGACACGGCCACGCGGCTCGTGTCGATCCCGAGCAGTCTGTCCAGCCGCCGGTATTCCGCCTGTACCTGCGAAAGCGTCCACATGCGTATCTCCTCCGTTTCTGCGTCCATGATAGCACAGCGGGCATTGTTTTTCCATCT